>Ga0308164_10001185_pt1 | contig 32324 bp, 29 predicted proteins | sample PhyTR2_FD_201031 | JGI IMG/M metagenome (GOLD analysis project Ga0308164, IMG submission 201031) | Phyllosphere microbial communities from UC Gill Tract Community Farm, Albany, California, United States - DLSLT.R2 | ecosystem: Host-associated > Plants > Phyllosphere > Unclassified | place: USA... | reverse complement strand
GATTGGGTGTACATAAAAAACAAAGGTAACTATCGAGGTGGCTTCTCAATGCGCGTGATGTTCATCCGGGGTCGAGAGGCATGGGGCGAGTTGCCTTCACATCTCAAAGCCGAAGAAGCTAACTATGTGTAAGTATGCCACGACCTTTGTCCGATGTCGGGTGGCAGCTGTCGACAGCGACCCCTTACCGTAACCGTCGAGAACAATCGGCAGTGACCGGCCGTTTTCGGACATTCAGTAAGCGTTTTGTTTCTATTTGTTTGGGAATTGGATAATGAGATTGCTCCAAGCACTGGTACTGACGTCCTACTTGGCATTCGGTACAGCCGTTGGCGCGAGCAATGAACAAACCGATTCCGTCGCACTATCAAGCATCCCGCCGGGTGTGCTCGAAGCACTTGGCAAGGCAGGAGTAGCAGCGAAATTTTCTATCTCTACACCTAAATCCGTTCTACATTCAGGGTGATTTTAACGGTGATGGAAAACTGGACTGCGCGATACTTGTCAGGAATAGAGCTTCAGGGAAACTTGGAGTTGCTATTGTTCATATGGGCAAGGGGAACGTAAGCATAATCGGCGCGGGGACTGCTTTCGGAAGTGGCGGCGATGATTTCGCGTGGATGGACGCGTGGTACGCTTACCCACGGGGTAAAGTATCTCAAGGTGCTGACGAGGACTCGCCGCCGAGGCTGAAAGGGGACGCTCTCATGCTCATAAAGACGGAATCGGCAAGCGGCCTAGCGTATTGGGGCGGTACACATTATAAGTGGCATCAGCAGGGCGACTAACGGCCTGAAGCAGCCGTACGGCAAGTCGTCCTGTTCCCCTCGTTTGACGTTTCGTCCTGAATAATTGCGAGCTGTCGCTTATCACGTAACTTGCAAGCAATGATGATTAGACTTATTAACCTCAATCATATTGACCCAAGACCGCGACAACTAGACCATGAGTAAAATCAAAACGCCCAATACACGATGCCCCACAGGGGACAAAAGTCCGGTTGAACGGACAGCGCACTTCAAGGCAACACGCATATTTCTTTTAACGGCGGCGCTATTGACTTGCTCCACCGTCGCGTTCTCGGCAACGTCCCAGACCGACGGCGAAGCGCTTCGGCAGGAGCTGCGAGAGCACTATCCTTCGCTTGCCTGGGTCGAACGTTATCGTCAGGCTTTTCCAGCAGAAGTACAAGGTAACAACGCGTTATGGCAAGCTCCGGTAGCGCCAACCCTCGGTTCCTACGCAGACATCATCACTGCTTTGGTGCCACTTCAAGATCAGCACGTAGCGCTCGTCGATCTTAACAGCGGCAAACAGGAGGCCCTTGGCATTTTGTTCCGAACAAGCAGCGACGGCGCAATGATAGTCTGGCGTCACATCGATCCAGCATTGACGGCCTTGAGTGATGGTGAACAGATAACCGACATCGACGGACAGCCTGTTAAACACTGGCTGGAAAACGCTGCCAATCAAACCTTTGGCGGCAATCGCCGCTCACGCATGGCAGAGGCCGCACTGAAGCTTGCCGTTGCCACGCCGGCCGATCATGCCGCAGTCAACTTAAACCGTGAGGTGCGCTTCGGCGTAGTTGGTAAAGACGACAAGCACAGGACGGTGACGTTGACGTATCGACCGATTACGCCGCAGACCGGCGCCGCGCTTGCGCACGCCGTGGAACGTACTGATTTGCCTGATATTGTGCAGGCACATGGTTATAGAGTAGCGATCGTGCGTTTTGGGGCATTTGCCCCCCAGTACGATAGCCTATTCAATGATGCAGCAGAGGCGGCAGCCCGGCAAGACTCCAGCGTGGATGGGCCCATGCTGGCCGGCTATTGCGCAGTGGTGCGCGAGCGCCTGGCACGTTTGAGTGACCTCGCAGCCCGATCAGATGTGCTGCTGATCGATTTGCGTGGCAACATGGGTGGCTTCGCACGCGAAGCGCGCCTGCTGACGCGTGCGCTGACGGATCAAACGCTGCCGACTACTTACGACGTTTTTCACGGAAGTAAGCCAGGCCGACTGACACTGACAAAACAGATTGAAGATCCGTCCTGCGGCACGATCGCAACGCCGCGTCCACTTATTGTATGGACAGATGCGGGCACGCGTTCCAGCGGTGAATTCATGGCGACTTGGCTATGGGCGGCTGGAGCAATAACGGTAGGTGAGCGAACGGTCGGCGCCGGTGGCGGCCGAGACGCTGGATCGACCGGGTTTACGCTGCCGCATTCGGCTATCAGCGTGAAATACAGCGGAAATTTTAGTGTCTTTGATAATGGCACCCGTCTTTCCGTCAATGAAATGCCCGAGTCGACGCTCATCGACATCGTCGCGCAGGGAAACTTTGCTGCAAGCCGGACGCGGCCGTTTGCCATTCAAGCTGTCGGATTGCAGCCTGACGTCATGCTCCCGACCACTGCAGCCGACCTGGCCGATGGTGGCGTTGATGCCGTCCACCGTGCGATCGGTCAATTGGTACAGAAAAAACTGATGCCATTGCGCTAGGCACGCGCGGCGACGTCCATCGCACGTCGCTTGCATCCAGAGCCAGGAACGTCCGGTTTAGGGCGCAAGTCGACAGCCGTCGGACCTCCCGCCTGCAGTCAAATCTCAGTCGATACGGTTCATTTGTACCGCTCTTCCATCAAATCGATTTCCCGCACCAGTTTGCGCGAGATCTCGTCAGAAATCTTGTCGTGACGGGCCAGGTCGAACACCGTGCGGCGCTCGGCCTTCAGCGCCGCCAGCCGCAGTTCGCGTTCGGCGGAATCGGTCCGGCGCCACGCGGTTTCCTTTTCCGGCTCCACTTCCTTGAGCTTGTGCTCGTAAAACGCGATGACACGCGCCGCCGCTTCCGGATACACGTTCGGATCGACGCAGGCGTCGGACTCCATCAATGTCACCTGCGCCGTCTTGATCGCCTCCAGCGCGGCCGTGGCAGCGGCGCGCCGGCCCAGATCCTCTTCCTGCTGTTCTTCCGGTTCTTCCGGGAAGGTCATCCCCTTGAGCAGGCGCGGCAGGCCGATACTGGCGATCAGCAGCGACAGCAAAATCACCGAGCAGGCCAGGAAAATGGTCAGCGCGCGGGCCGGGAACGGCTCGCCGTTGGGCAGCAGCAGCGGCAGGGTGAGCACACCGGCCAGCGTAATGGTGCCGCGGGCGCCAGCGAGCGTGGTGGCCAGCACCAGGCGCCACTTGATTTGCGGTCCCTGTTCCTGGCGCAGGCGCTGCTTGAAGATGGTCAGGCGCAGCGACGCCCATACCCACGCAAAGCGCAGCACCAGCAGGCCGGACGTGATCGCCACTGCGTACACGGCCAGCCACCATGGATTGAGGTGGCCGCTTTCTTCGATGGTGGCGCGGGCGCCCTTGAAAATATCGGGCAACTGCTCACCGAGCAGCACGAACATGATGCCGTTGAGCGAAAACTGCACCGTGTCCCACACGGCCGAGCGCTGGATGCGGGTGTTGGCCATCGCATGGCCACTCAGTTCCACGTAGCTCATGGTGATGCCGGCCGCGACGGCTGCCAGGATGCCGGAGCCGTTCAGGCGTTCAGCCACCAGGTAGGCGCCGAACGGGATCAAGAGGTTGACCAGGATGGGCGAGCCCACCGGTTCGCCGAAGTGGCGCGTAAGCCAGCGCTGGATCCAGGTCACGCCCATGGTCACGCCCACGCCGGCGCCCAGGCCCGCGACTACCACCCATACAAAGGTGAGGCTGGCAGTGCCGAGCGAGAAAGTACCGGTCATGGCGGCGGCTACCGCGAAGCGGAAGCACACCAGGCCGCTGGCGTCGTTCAACAGCGATTCGCCTTCCAGGATATGCATCAGGCGCTTGGGGATCGGCGTGTTCGAGGCGATCGAGCTGACGGCGATCGGATCGGTGGGCGAGACGATGGCGGCCAGCGCGAAGGCGACGGCCAGCGGCATGGCCGGTATCAGCCAGTGAATTAAAAAGCCGGCGCCGATCACGGTGAAGAACACCAGGCCAAAGGCCAGTTCGAGGATGGTGCCCTTGTCGCGCAGCAGCCCGCTTTTGGGGATGCGCCAGCCGTCGAGGAACAGCAGCGGGGGCAGGAAGATCAGGAAAAACAGGTCCGGCTCCAGTTCCACGCCATGCGTGGACTTGGCGGCAATCAGCGCGCCGAGCGCGATTTGCACCAGCGGCAGCGGTATCGCGCTGGGCAACAACCGCATCAGGTAAGCGCTCGCCACCACCGCCAGCAACATCACGAGCACAATTTCAATCGAATCCATTCCTATCCTTCATTACCATTGCTAAATGGTATTGAGTTTAACCTATGCCGCGCACGGTTAGAACGTGGCAAAAGGGTAGCGCGGAGGACTGGCGGATTTGAAAAAGTTCTGTCATAATCTTGCCTCTCCAAGCGGGAGTAGCTCAGTTGGTAGAGCGCAACCTTGCCAAGGTTGAGGTCGAGAGTTCGAGACTCTTCTCCCGCTCCAGCATTCAGCCGTGCTGAAATAATCTCTGCATCGCCTCCAAAAGGACCTTCGGGTCCTTTTGTCATTTTTGCCGCCGAGAATGACAGTAGTTGGTTTTTTATTCATAATGCGTGATCGTGATGAATGGAGAACCGCATGGCTTTTCGGATTGTTCCTCTGGCAGCCCTGGCGGCATTGGCGTCCTTGGCATCGGCGCCCATGGCAGCGGCCGCCCGCCGGTGGCCGGCGCGCTTCTTGACACCGTCTGCACCACCGCCGGCACGCCCGTTGACGACAAAGGCTTTGTACGCATCAACGGCATGGACCAATGGGTGCGCATCAAGGGCAGCAGTTGCGCCAACCCGATCATCGTGCTGATCCACGGCGGCCCCGGCAATCCGACCACGCCGTTTGCCGACAATGTCTATAAAGACTGGGAACAGCACTACACCATCGTCCAGTGGGACCAGCGCGGTTCCGGCATGACCTATGGCCGCACGCCGCTGGCTGACGATGTGCCGCTGCGCATCGAGCAATTGCGCGATGACGGCCTGGCGGTAGCGCGGTTTGCCGCCAAACGCTTCGGCAAGCGGCAAGTGATCCTGATGGGCGGCTCGTGGAGTTCGGTGCTGGGCGTACACATGGCCAAGGCCGATCCCGCCATGTTCTGCGGCTACATCAGTTCGTCGCAACTGGTGAACGGATTCGGCCAGCGCGGCAGCTACGATGCCACCTTGTCGCGCGCCCGTGCCGCCAGCGATGCCGATTCGATCGCCAGGCTCAATGCCATCGGCCCGCCGCCATGGACCAATCCGCGCAACGCCGGCATCCTGCGCCGCGTGATCGTCAAGTACGAACGGCTGGTGACCACGCCCGCGCCCAAGTCCTGGTGGGCGACGTCGCCCGAGTACGCGACCGCCAAGGCCGAAGCCGACTATGCGGCCGGCGAAGACTATTCCTGGCTGCAGTTTGTCGGCCTGCATGGCGACGGCATTGCCTCCACCATCGATCTATATCAGCTGGGGCCGAAATTTGCCGTGCCGTTTTACATGGTGCAGGGCGCCGAGGACTTGTTGACCATGCCAGAACCCAGCCGGCGTTATTTCGATTTCATCGACGCGCCGCGCAAGCAATTCGTGCTGGTGCCGGCCGCCGGCCACGATCCAAATCCGCCGATGGTTGAGGCGCAGTACAAATTGTTGCGGGAGCAGCTGGGGACGTGTGGTTGAGGTTCAGTGTGCTCCCTTCCACCAGCGAAACTATCAAATCCTGACCCGCGATTTCCCTGCTCGAATTGACAATGTTGCTCCAAGAAACGTTGTTTATCGTGCTGTAGGACAAGATTACGTGGCTGAAAGTGCTCCGCAATACAGTTGCGAACGTTATACTTCCGAGGCAATGGCAGCAGGCGTCCACGGTGGACCCGCTCCTTTTGCGGACCCGACGGAGACGATCTATGAAATCAGTTCAGCAGGAAGTGGATGAACGCAGTAATTTGACCAATTCCAACAAATTCGAACTGTTGCTGTTCCGCCTCGGCGCCGACGCCAATGGCGAACACTCAGAGTTGTTTGGTATTAACGTCTTCAAAATCCGTGAAATTGTTGCGATGCCGGAAGTGACAGCTGTGGCCGGATCCCCGCCACATATGCTGGGCGTCGTCAATTTGCGCGGTCAAATCATTACGGTGCTCGATTTGCCGGGCATCGTCGGTGTGACCCCAAAAACCGGTCTGAACATCATGTTGGTTACCGAATTCGCGCGCACCACGCAAGCGTTCGCAGTGGAATCGGTGGAAGAAATCGTGCGCCTCGACTGGAGCCAGGTGCTGACCGCCGAAGGCACGGCCGGCGGCAAGGTCACCAGTATCGCGCGCGTGGACGGCGACACGCAAAATACCCGCCTGGCGCAGGTACTGGACGTGGAAACCATCTTGCGCGAGCTGGTACCGCCGGATGGCAAGGATGTGGATCCGGAAACCATCGGTCCGAAAGTGGTGCTGAAGCCGGGCGCCGTGGTGCTCGCTGCCGACGATTCCGTGGTGGCGCGCAACTTGATCGAAAAAGGCCTGGAAGCGATGGGCGTGCATTTCATCATGACCAAGTCGGGCAAGGAAGCGTGGGAGCGTCTGAATGCGATTGCCGATGGCGCCAAGGCCGAAGGCGTACCGGTCAGCGACCGCGTGGCCATGGTGCTGACCGACCTGGAAATGCCGGAAATGGACGGCTTTACGCTCACGCGCAAAATCAAGCAGGATGCGCGCTTTGCCAAGATTCCGGTGGTGATCCATTCCTCGCTGTCGGGCAAGACCAACGAAGATCACGTCAAGGGCGTGGGGGCGGATGCCTACGTGGCCAAGTTCTCGGCCGAAGACCTGGCATCGACCATCCGTAACGTAATTGGCAAGGTTGCCGCTTAAAGACGGCAAAACACGGTAGTATCAAGGGCCACGGCGGCAACGTCGTGGCCCTTTTTCATTCATTTGAAAGGATCTGCCGTGACAGCCAAGACCATCCTGTTTTTGACCGGCGATTTTGCCGAAGACTACGAGACCATGGTGCCGTTCCAGGCGCTGCAAATGGTTGGCCACATCGTCCACGCCGTCTGTCCCGGCAAGCGGGCCGGCGACACCATCAAGACCGCCATCCACGATTTCGAGGGCGACCAGACCTACACCGAAAAGCCGGGCCACCTGTTTGCGCTCAACGCCAACTTCGACGACGTCGACGTCAGCCACTACGATGCGCTGGCCATTGCTGGCGGCCGCGCGCCCGAGTACCTGCGCCTTAATCCCCGCGTGATCGCCATCGTGCAGGAGTTCGCAAAGGCCGGCAAGCCGATTGCCGCCGTGTGCCATGGTGCCCAGTTGCTGGCGGCCGCCGAGGTCATCAAAGGCAAAACCATCGCCTGTTATCCGGCTTGCGCACCCGAGGTCAAGCTCGCTGGCGCCACGTATGCCGACATCGCGGTAGACCAGGCGGTCACCGACGGCAACTTCATCACGGCGCCAGCCTGGCCGGCTCACCCGGCCTGGCTGGCGCAGTTCCTCAAGGCCTTGGGGACGGAAATCAAACTGTAGCGAGGTTTTTTGCGTGGAAGCGGATGTGATCTTCGATAAACGTCGAGATGAAGTAATAGCCATGGTCGTACAGCGCATGCCGCCGCAGTTCCAGCGGCTGCGCAGCGCTGGCACAGGCTGCCTCGAATACCTCCGGGTATAATTGTTCCGCGAGGAACTTGTCGCCCAGGCCCTGATCGATCAGGATGCCGGACGGGAAGGGCGTTTGCAGTTGCGCCATCAACACCGAGGCGTCGTACTGCTCCCATGCTTTCACATCCTCGCCCAGGTAACCGGTAAATGCCTTCTTGCCCCATGGGGACAGGATCGGCGCGGCAATCGGCGCGAACGCCGAGACCGACCGGAACGCATCCGGGCGCTTGAGCGCCAGCGTCAGCGCGCCATGGCCGCCCATCGAGTGGCCGAAAATGCCCACGCGCGCACCATCGACCGGCAGTTCGGCAATCACCAGCTCGCGCAGCTCGTGGATATAACTCTCCATGCGGTAGTGCTGGCGCCATGCCGGCTGCGTGGCATCGAGATAAAATCCGGCGCCCACGCCGAAGTCCCAGCTATCGGTTTCGCCGGCAACGTTGGCGCCGCGCGGGCTGGTGTCCGGTGCGATCAGGATCAAGCCCGCTTCGGCAGCAAAGCGCTGGGCGCCGGCCTTGATCATGAAGGTTTCTTCGTTGCAGGTGAGACCGGCCAGGTAGAACAGCGCAGGCAGCCTGGCGTGCGCAGGGTTGGCGGGGATGAAAACGGAGAAACGCATCGGCAAACCGATGGCGGCAGACTGGTGACGGTAAAAGCGCTGAACGCCGCCGAAACAGGCGTGTTCGTTCAATAACTCGAGCATGGAGATTTTCCTTATGTTTCTTATGGAACAGTAGATGGCAGTGTGATCGGCCATAATAGTACATATAACGTTAAGTATTTCGCAAAAGGAGAAGTAAATGCCGGATTTCCAGGTCATCCTGGTCGACCTCGGTTGGCCGCTTGCCATTGCCCTTGCCTGGCTGTTGGGCGAGTTCATTCACCGCTGGACGCAGTTACCGCGCATCAGTGTGTACGGCATAGTCGGCTTCCTGCTGGCGCAGGCATTTCCTGCCGCGCTCACCAGCGGGGCATCGAGTACGATCACCACGCTGGCCAATTTTGCCTTCGGCCTGATCCTGTTTGAATTCGGCTATCGCATCAACTTGCGGTGGTTGCGCATCAATCCGTGGATACTGGTCAGCGGCCTGGTCGAATCGGCCGCCACGTTTGGCGTGGTGTACCTGATCGCCCACCTGTCCGGCATGCCGCCGCTCACGTCGCTGTTGCTGGCCTCGCTGGCGATGTCGACGTCGCCGGCTGGCGTGCTGCGCGTGATTAACGAGCAAAACAGCTCGGGCCAGGTGACCGAACGGGTGTTGCACCTGGTAGCGATCAACTGCGTGCTGGCCGTGTTCGTGTTCAAGGTCGTGGTCGGTTTCTGGGTGTTTGAAACGTCGGGCAGCCTCACACAAGCCGTGTCGCACAGCCTGATCGAACTGCTGATCTCGGCCGCGATGGGCGCCATCCTCGGCTTCCTGGTGCCGGCCGTGCTGCGCCGCCTGGGCGCGCTGGCGCAGGATGGCACGATTGCGTTTGCGTTGGGCGTGGTGCTGCTGGTGGCGGGCTCGTCGGCATTCGAGGTGTCGCCGGTGCTGGCGACGCTCACGTTCGGCCTGGCTGCGCGCCACAGCCGGGTGGCGTTCAGCCGCACCGAGCGCAATTTCGGCGGCATCGGCGAGTTGCTGGCCGTGCTGCTGTTCGTGTTTGCCGTGTCCACGCTGGAGTGGGACCGGGTGGTGGAGGGCGCCGGGCTGGGCCTGGTGTTGCTGCTGGCGCGCTTCCTGGTCAAGACGGCCAGCGTGGCCGTGTTTGCCAAGGTGGGCGGGATTTCTTGGCGCAAGGGCGTGCTGACCGGGGTGGCGCTGGCGCCCATGTCGGTATTCGTCACCTTGCTGCTGGAACAAACCCGTTACATGGGCATCGTGCTGGTGGACGAGCTGGCCGCGCTGGCCGCGATGACCCTGATGCTGGAAGTGCTGGGACCGATCTTTACGCAACGCGCGCTGATCTGGGCTGCCGAAACCACGAAAAAGGAGGGCTGATATGCCGTTGGAAAAATTCAATCAATCGGAACCGCTGACCCTGGGCGTGGAACTCGAGCTGCAACTGGTGAGCCTGTCCGACTACGACCTCACTGCATCGAGCCCGGACCTGCTGCACCTGCTGGGCCGCAAGCCATTCCCCGGCAACGTCACGCCCGAGATTACCGAGAGCATGATCGAGATTAACAGCGACGTCCACACCAAGCACAATGAGCTGGTGGCGCAGTTGCAGGTGATCCGCGACACGCTGGTGCAGGCGGGCGAGCAGCTCAATATCGGCATTTGCGGCGGCGGCACCCACCCGTTCCAGAAATGGTCGGAGCGGCGCATTTTTGCCAAGCCACGCTTCAAGGAAGTGTCGGAGCTGTACGGCTACCTGGCCAAGCAGTTCACGATTTTCGGCCAGCACGTGCACGTCGGCTGCGCGTCGGGCGACGATGCGCTGTTTCTGCTGCATTCGCTGAGCCGCTACGTGCCGCACTTTATTGCGCTGTCGTCGTCGTCGCCGTTCGTGCAGGGCAACGACACGCTGTTCAATTCGGCGCGCCTGAACTCGGTCTTCGCGTTTCCGATGAGTGGCCGCGCGCCGTTCACGCTGAGCTGGGACACCTTCGAGCACGAGTATTTCGCCAAGATGGAACACACGGGCGTCATCAAGAGCATGAAGGACTTTTACTGGGACATCCGTCCGAAACCCGAGTTCGGCACCATCGAACTGCGCGTGTGCGACACGCCATTGACAGTGGAGCGCGCGGCCGCACTGGCCGCGTACCTGCAGGCGCTGTGCGCGTACCTGCTGGAACGGCGCGAGGCCGCCCCGGCCGAGGATGACTACCTGGTGTACAACTACAACCGCTTCCAGGCCTGCCGCTTCGGCCTGGACGGCACGCTGGTGCACCCGAAAACCTACGAGAGCCTGTCGATCCGCGAAGACATCCTCACCACGCTGCGCAAGATGGAGCAATACGGCGTGGCGCTGGGCGGCACCGAGGGCTTGCAGCACCTGGTGCGCGCCACCCACGAAGGCAGCGACGCCCACTACCTGCGCCAGCAATACGACCGCAGCGGCAGCGCCGAAGGCATGGTGGACGCCGCGATCCAGCGCTTCCGCGGGCGGTAATCTAGATGGCGGCCAGCACGGTGAGGTCGCCGGAACGCCAGACGTTGTCGACGGTGTTGCGGGTAATGACCCAGCCGCCTGCCGACCTGGCCAGTTCAACGTCGTACCGGTTCTTCATCAGGTAATGCCGGCCGGGATCGCTGCGCGCCACGTGCTGCGCTTCCACCAGCGCATCGAGCCGCGCGGTGTCGCCGTCGATGGTCACGCGCGCGTTCGTCACGGAATGCGTGGTGTCGAGCGTCGCCAGCGAGCCGCTCAGGGCGGCGACGATGGTGTCTCGGCCTTCGATGACAGGGTAGTCGAAGCCCGCTTTGGCGGCGGCCGGGCGAAAATCGGAGACGGCGTGCGGCGCCAGCGCGGACGCCAGCAGTGCCTGGTCGCGCAGATCGATGCCGGCGGCAAAGCGGTAAAGCGCATCGACGACCGCCAGTTGGTCGGCGGCGTCGCTGGTAATTGATGGTGCGTTGGTCATCGGTTTTCCTTGGTGTGCGGGTGGCGTGCGGAATGCCGCCATGCCCGAGGGGACGCCCGTGGGGGCGCAATGCAAATTTCCAGTTACTCGAGTTCGGCGTGGATGCGTTCGATCAGGCCGTCGGCGCCCAGCTTGAACCTGAGCCATCCCGTCTCGTGGCCGAAATTGCCGGTGAAGTCGACGCGGGCGCTGGCCGTGACAGCGTCTTGCTGCTCCAGCGTCAGCAGCCTGGTGGTGGTGCGATAGCCAACGAAGTACTGTTCCAGGTAGCGGCGCACGTCGTCGGCGCCCACGAAGGCGTCGCCCACCGACACGTCGTCGATGACGGCGTCAAAGCTGAACAGGGCCAGCATGCCGTCCACGTCGAAGGCGTTGGCGTTCTCGATGAAATTGTTCACCAGCTTTTCCATGGTTTATTCCTCGATATCGGTAATGGTGGTGTCGGCAATGGTTGCGGCAAAGCCGTTGCCGAACAGCGTGGCCGGCGTCTGGAAGCCGGGGCGGACTTCGCCTGCCAGCACGCGCCGGCCCGCTTCGGCGGCAGCGGTGGCCGTGAACGTGTAGCCGTTGACCGTGTCGAGGATCGACCGCACGACCGTGCCGTCGGCATCGGTGACTTCCACCACGGCCTGATACCGGTTGGCCTGTCGTTCCTGTTCCGACGGTCCATCGGGCAGCGCTGCCAGGTCACCCTGCGGGAAACCGGCGCCGGTCACATGAACGTAGGCGTCGATGTCGGGCACGCCGGTGGCGCGCCAGATCGTTACCAGGTCGGGCAGGGTGACTTGGAAGCAGTCCACCGGGCCGTTGCCGAAGTCGAGCTGGCGAATCGCGGCGGCAGGCTGCGCCACCAGCTGGCCGCCGGCGCGCGCCAGCGTCTCGTTGGTAACGCTGGCCATGGCACTGATGGCCGAGCCGCGCGACAGGCCGCCCGCCACGTGCATGGCCACCGCGATGCGCGCAGGATGGCGGGTTCTGGCCACGGCATGACCGGCCAGGCAACCGAGCATGGCGACGCTGCCGCCGCTGCCCGGCAACAGCATCACGTTGGCGGCGCCCGCTTCGGCGTCGAGTGCTTCGGCCAGCCGGTAGCCGTCCAGTTCCGCCGCCACGTCGAGGTAATGCACGCCGTTGCGGATGCCGGCGCGCATCAGCACCGCGGCAGTGGCGGCAAACGGTCCCGCGCAATTCAACAGCGCACCCACATCCTGCAGCGCGCTGTCGACCGCCGCATGGTCGTCGAGCGCGAATACGCGGTACTCCACGCCCAGGTTGGCGGCCAGTTCGCCGAGGGCCGCGGCGTTGCGGCCGGCCACGATCAGCGGGGTGCCCGCTGCTGCCGCGTGTGCTGCCGCCATGCGGCCGGTGTAGCCGGTCGCGCCATAGATCATCAGTTTTTTCATATCAGTGCTGCCATTCCTTGTAGACAAATTCGAGACTGTAGCCATCGGGGTCGCGCACCTGCGCGGCGTAATAGCGCGGGTCGTAGTGCAACTGCGGTCCGGGCGGGTGGATGTCGGTGGCGCCTGCCGCCATGGCTGCCGCGTAGGCCGTATCGACTGCGCGCCGGTCATTGGCGACCAAGCCCACGTGGGCGGCGCCGCCTTCCACCGTGCCCGCGCGCAGCCAGAAGAACACGCGGCCGTTGGCGCCGAAGCCTTTCAGGTCGGGGTGGCCGGCGGGGCCCTGGCTGCCGTCGTAGTCGAGCACATGGGCGATGCCCAGCGGCGCCAGGGTTTTTTCATAGAACGCGATCGAGCGGGCGATGTCGCTGACGGAAATAAAAACGTGGTCGAGCATGGTGTTTTCTCCTTGTTTCAGATGATGTAGCCGCCCGCGACTTCGATGTTCTGGGCATTGATCCAGCGGTTGTCGTCGGCCAGCAGGCTGGCGATGACGCTGCCGACTTCTGCCGGCTCGCCCACGCGGCCGAGCGCGGTCTGGTCCGCCAGCATCGCTTCGAACTCGTCGTTGAGTCCACCACCGAGTTCGGTGCGGATGGCGCCGGGAGCGATCGAATTGGCGCGGATGCGGCGCGGGCCGAATTCCTTGGCCATGTAGCGCGTGAGCACTTCCAGGCCGCCCTTGAAGGCGGCGTACGGCGCCACGCCGGCCGTGGCTACCCGGCTGGTGGCGCTGGTGATGTTGACCACGTGGCCGCCATCTTCCATCAGCGGCAACAGCGTTTGGGTGAGGAAGAATGGTCCTTTCAGGTGGACCTGGAACAGGCCGTCGAATTGTTCCTCGGTCACGTCGCTGATCGGCGCATACAGCCCGTAGCCGGCGTTGTTGACGAGGTAGTCGAAGCTCGCCCGGCCCCAGACAACATCGAGTTGTTCGGCAACCGCCTGGCGGAAGGCGGCAAACGAGGTGCTGTCGGCCACGTCGAGCCTGAGGGCCACGGCCTTGCCGCCGAGCGCCGCAATGGACTGCACGACCGCCTGCGCCTGCTCGGCCTTGTTGTGATAGGTGACGATCACGCCCATCCCGTGTTTTGCGCAGGCCAGTGCGGTGCTGGCGCCTATGGCACGGCTGCTGCCGGTGACGATCACGATCTTCATTGCATACTCCCGGTGTGTTTGGATGGGATCGATGATAGGACCGGCGCTTCCCGACCACTCACCCGAACCTCCTGCAAACTTGCCTATTTCTGCTTTTCGATTGCGTGCCAGCACGCGCCCTGTTAGTGTCGGGCCATGGAAAATAAATTGCAAACGCTGCGGGCACTGGCTGCCGGCGCGCAAAACCGTCGTACCGAAACCGGCATCCCGCGCGTGGCCATGGTGCAGGGCGAAATCCCGGAACACATGCTGGCCGCCGTTTACGACCCGATGATCAATCTGATCCTGACCGGGTCGAAAACCATGACGGTGGGCGAGCGTACCTTGCATTACGATCCGGCCACGTATTTTGTGATGTCGGTGGATTTGCCGGCAGTGGGGGCGGTGCATCCGGCTGCGACCGGCGAACCGTACCTGGCAGTGAGCCTGACGCTCGATCCGGCCATCGTGGCGGCGCTGATCCGCGACTTGCCGGTGCAGATTTGCAGCACATTGTCCGGCTCAGGCTTTTCGGTGGCGCCTGTCAACGACGAGCTGCTCGATGCTTGGAGTCGCATGCTGCGGCTGATGGAACGGCCCGACGAGATCGCGGTGCTGGCGCCGGCCTACGAGCGCGAAATCCTGTTCCGCGTGCTGCAGGGGCCCCTGGGCTGGATGCTGCGCGATATCGCCGCGCCGGACACGGCGCTGTCCCGGATTGCCATTGCCATCAACTGGCTGCGCGATCACTTTGCCGAGCAGATGCGGGTGGAGGCGCTGGCCGAGATGGCGGCGTTCAGCGTGTCGGCGTTCCACCGCCATTTCAAGGCGGTGACGGCGTTAAGTCCGTTGCAGTATCAAAAACGGCTGCGGTTGCTGCATGCGCGCTCGCAGCTGATCGCCGGGCAGGGCAGTGCAACGTCGATCGCGTTCAGCGTGGGGTACGAAAGTCCGAACCAGTTCAGCCGTGAGTATGCACGGCTGTTCGGGTTGCCGCCGTCGCGCGACGTGGCGCAGGCGGGGCGCCATGCTGGCAACCGCCCGTGACAGCGCGCACCGCTGTCAGGCCGCTTCGGCGCGGGCCGCAGGGCGGCGTGTACCAGTGGCGGCAGCGGGTGGCTTGAAGCGGGCCACGTCGCGCACCGGCGGCAGGCCGAACAGGCGAGCATATTCGCGGCTGAATTGCGAGGCGCTTTCATAGCCCACCGAAAAAGCCACCGAGGCCGCGTCGTACGGCTCGAACAGCAGGCGCCGGCGCGCCTTGAGCAGGCGCAGGCGCTTCTGGTACTGGATCGGTGTCATTGCCGTGACGGCCTTGAAATGGCGATAAAACGCCGCCACGCTCATGCCCGTCATGGCTGCCAGCGGTTCCACCCGGAACGGTTCGGCAAAATGGGTACGGATCCAGTCGATGGCGCGCCGTACCTGCGACAGGCGGCTGTCGGTCCGGGCCATCTGCCGCAGCACGTCGCCGTGCGGACCTTGCAGCACGCGAAACAGGATTTCGCGCTCGATCATCGGCGCCAGCAGCGCCGCTCCCGCAGGCCGGTCCAGCAGTCGCAGCATGCGCAACCAGGCGTCGAGCAGCTCCGGGTCTGCCGGCGCCACGGCAAAACCGGCGCTGCCGGCAGTCGGCGCCTCGCGGGCTGCGTTACCGATCTCGCCCATGTCCGCCAGCATACCGGCGATCACTGCCGGATCCAGCGTGAGGCTCACGGCAAGATAGGGGCTGCCCGCCTGTTCGGCGCGGATCTGGCCGATGGCGGGCAAGTCGACCGGCATCAGAAAATACGTTGCCGGTTCAAAGCGCAGCACCTGGCCGCCAATCGACAGGCTCTTGGCGCCCTGTAATACCAAGTGCAACATCGGCTCGTACACCTGGTCGGAACACGCCTCGGCCCGGACCATGGATACGCGTGCCAAGCCGCTGGCGGTCCAGGTGTCGCCGGCGCGCATGGCGATGGCGCGCAGTTCATCGATCGGTGGGTTCATGCCGGCCAATATAGCACTGATGCCGGATCCGGACCGGGCCTTGAGAAGAATAGGCAAGCATGCGCGAAGAACCGGCATGCCGCCGTGCGGGTGCGGGCCTACCATGGGTTGGTCGACGGGGCCTGCCGGCCCCGGACATCTACTTCGCTCAGCGAGAGGACATCACATGAAATTAACCGGAAAAATCGCCGTCGTCACCGGCGCATCGAGCGGCATCGGCGCCGGCATTGCCAAGGCGCTTGGCGCCGCCGGCGCGACCGTTATCGTCAACTATGCCAGCAGCAAAACCGGCGCCGACGCCGTGGTGGCCGCCATCGAGGCCAGTGGCGGCAAGGCAGTGGCCGTGCAGGCGGACATGAGCAAGGCGGCCGATGTGGCGCGCCTGTTCGAGACCGTCAAGGCGCACGGCCCGCTGGACGTGTTGGTCAACAATGCTGGCGTGGCCGTGTTCGAAATGGTTGCCGACCTGACCGAAGCCGCATTCCACCAGCAGTTCAACCTCAATGTGCTGGGCTACCTGCTGGCGATCCGCGAGTCGCTCCAGCATTTTGGCGAGGCGGGCGGCAGCATCATCAATATCAGCTCGATCCTCAGTACCGACCCTTACCTGGCCTCCAGCGTCTACTCTGCCACCAAGGGCGCGGTCGATACCATGACGCTGGCGCTGGCCCGCGAACTCGGTCCGCGCGGCATCCGGGTCAATGCGATCCTGCCGGGCCATACCAACACGCCGGCCACCGACGGTAATTTTGCCGGCGAATTCGGCCAGAAGCTGATTGCCGGCACGCCGCTCGGCCGTTTTGGCGAGCCCGAGGATATCGCCCCGGTCGCGGTGTTCCTGGCCTCGGCCGATGCGCACTGGGTTACCGGCGAATCGCTGCGCGCTGCGGGCGGCGTGCGCGGCGTCGGCTACTGAGCATGGCGGCTGTTGCGCTGTTGGTGGTCCTGGCGGCCCAGTGCATGTTTGCCATGGACCTGCTGATCGTGGTGGTCGCGCTGCCGCGCATCCAGCAGGACCTGGGCTTCCATCCGGCGGCCCTGACCTGGGTGCTGAACGGGTTCGGCCTGGCATTCGGCGGCCTGCTGCTGCTGGGCGGCCGGCTCGGCGACATGCTGGGGCAGGTGCGCGCGTTTCGCACCGGGCTGGCACTGTTCGTGCTGGCGTCGCTGCTGGGCGGCTTTGCCGTCACGCCGGCCATGTTGGTGGCGGCCCGGATGCTACAAGGCGTGGGCGCGGCGCTCGCCGGTCCCAGCGTGCTGGCGCTGGTGATGGTGATGGCGCGTAACCCGGCCGAGCAGGCGCGCGGCATGTCGCTGTTTATCGCGGTGTCGTCCATCGGCGCCTCCGCCGGCCTGATGCTGGGCGGCGTGCTGACCGAATACCTGTCGTGGCGCTGGGCGTTGTTCATCAATGTGCCGGTGGGCGTGCTGGTGGTGCTGGCGGTGGGGCGGCTGGTGCCCGAAACCCGTCCTCAGCCGGCGCGGCTCGACGTGGTGGGCGCCCTGACCGCCACGCTGGGATCTGTGGCGCTGGTGTATGGCTTCATCAGCGCGGCGGAACACGGCTGGACGGCGCCCGCGACCAGCGCGTCCTTCGTGGCGGCAGTGCCGTTGTTTTGGCTGTTCGTGCGCACCGAGCGTACGCACCGGGAGCCGCTGCTGGATTTGCGTTTGCTGCGCGACCGGTCGCGCTGCGCGGGGCTGGTGGTGATGGCGCTGATCGTGGGCGTGCACTTTGCCGTGCTGTTCATGCTGGTGCAGTATTTTCAGCGCGTGCTTAGTTATGCGCCGCTGGTGGCCGGGCTGGCGTACCTGCCGTTGACGGCAACCGTGTTTGCCATCAGCCAGGTCGTGCCGCGCCTGCTGGAGCGTTACGGTGCGCGCGTGCTGCTGGCGGTGGGCAGCCTGCTGGTGGCGGCCAGTTTATTCGGCTTCGCCACGCTCGGCGCCCACGATGGGTATGCGCGGGCGGTGCTGCTGCCGCTGCTGCTCCACGCGGCCGGCATCGCGCTGGTGTTCGCGCCGGGCACGGTGGCGATCATGCACGGCGTGCCGGACGAGCATGCGGGCGCCGCGTCCGGCCTGCTGCAGATGGATCAGCAGATCGGCGGCGCGCTGGGCATCGCGGTGCTGGCCGCGATCTATACCGTGAATGCCGTGCCGGGCCAGTACGTGTCGGGTCTGCCCGCCGCGTTCGTGGCGGGCGCCGTGCTGGCGCTGGCGGCGGCGCTGGTCGCCTGGTGCGCGGTGGATGGTAGGAGCGAGCTCAGGGTAACACCTGCGGATGGTGCTTGAACAGCTCCACCAGCCATTCCACAAAGGCGCGCACGCGCAGGCTCAGGTGCCGGTTCGGCATGTACACGACCGACAAGGTGTTGGCCGGCACCGTCCAGTCTTGCAGCACCGGCACCAGCGTGCCAGCATCGATCAGCGGCTGCGCCATGAATTGCACGGTATGCAGCAAACCCAGGCCGGCGGCGCCTGCGGCCAGGTAGGCATTGCTGTCGTTGACCGCCACCACGTACCGGCCAGTCACTGCCACGCGCTCGGCGCCGCGCTGGAATTCAATCTTGTTCTGTTTGCCGGTGCTGGCGAAAAAATAGCGCACCAGCGCATGCTCGTCCTGCAGTTGCGATGGGTGCGTGAGCGGTGGATGGGCGGCCAGGTACGCCGGCGTGGCGCAGGTGACGAAGGGCAGGCTGCCCAGCCGGCGGGCGATCAGCGACGAATCGGCCAAGTCGCCGCCGCGGATTACGCAGTCGATGCCTTCGCTGGCCAGATCGGCAGTACGGTCGCTGGCGCCGATGGCGATTTGCACGTGCGGATAGCGGGCGTGGAACGCGGGCAGGGCGGGGATCACCAGCATCGAGGCGATGGTGGTGCCCATGTCCACCCGGATCTGGCCGCGCGGATCGGCATGGGTGACGGCAATGTCCGATTCCACTTCGAGCCACTGGTCCAGCACCCGGCTCATGCGCTCGTAATACACCGCGCCTTCGCTGGTGAGCGTGACGCGCCGGGTGGTGCGGTTGAGCAGCTTGACGCGCAAATGGGTTTCCAGCGACTGCAGCAGCTTGGTGACAACATTGGGATGCTGCTGCAACTGCGCCGCCGCCTTCACGAAACTGCCGGTTTCGACGATCCGGTTGAATGCCTGTACCGCCAGAAAATAATCCATCGAGGTGTAGCCCTGTCATCGCCAGTGCCGATTATAACCAATATCGTGATATTGAATTGCTGTATTACCCGTTTATCCCGCTAGTGGGGTTGATTAACATGGCTGCACCCGGTTCGCACCAGCGGGCCGGGACCTACCCACTCTCCAAGGAAAAACATCATGAATCAGTCACTCACAGGTAAAGTCGCATTGGTCACCGGCGCATCGCGCGGTATCGGCGCTGCCATCGCCACGCGTCTGGCAGCGGCAGGCGCCCACGTGGCGTTCAGCTACGCCCAGTCGGCGGAACGCGCGCAAGCCGTGGTGCGCGCCATCGAAGCGTATGGCGTGACTGCGCTGGCGATTGCGGCCGACCAGGGCGATCCGGCCGCTGTCGCCGCGCTGGTCAATACCGTGCATGCGCATTTCGGCCGGCTCGACATCCTGGTCAACAGCGCTGGCGTGTTTGTCACCGGCGTGGTGGGCGATGCCCAAGCCGATCTCGTCGCACTGGAACGCCAGCAGGCAATCAATATCGGTGGCGTGGTGGCGGCAGTGCGCGCTGCGGTGCCGTTGTTGTCCGACGGCGGGCGCATCGTCTCGATCGGCACCATGTTCGCCAGCCGGGTGCCGTTTCCGGGGGTGGGCGATTACGCCGCCAGCAAGGCAGCCGTGGCCGCGTACAGCCGTGCCTGGGCGCGCGACCTGGGGCCGCGCTACATCACCGTCAACACGGTGCAGCCAGGCCCCATCAATACTGAGATGAATCCGGAAACGTCTGACGTGGCAGCCATGGTTAAACAGATGACCGCCCTGGGCCGCTACGGCCAGCCGGAGGAAATCGCGGGCGCCGTGGCGTTCCTGGTCGGGCCGGATGCGGCTTACATCACCGGCGCCACACTGAATGTGGACGGTGGCCAGAACAGCTGATGCCTCAGGCGCCAGGTACCTGGAGCATGGCCGGTATCTGGTGCAGGGCCGCCACCTCGAACGTGGGCACCGCCTGCGACGTATTGGCCAGCCGCTCGGGATTGAACCAGCAGCTGTCGATGCCGTAGCGGTTGGCGCCAAGGATGTCGGCGTCCAGGCGGTCGCCGATGATGATGGCCTGGTCTTTGGTGAATGGCCGCGCCATCTGCGCTGCGTACTCGAAGAAGCGCACATCGGGCTTGGCATGGCCGCACGCTTCCGACGTGGCGACGAACGAAATATAGTCTTTCAGGCCCGAGCTGGCGATGCGCTGGTTCTGGATGTGCTCCACGCCGTTGGTGATGATGCCCACTTCGCCGACGGCGGCCAGCGCTGCGCACACCTGTCTGGCGCCGTCGAGCAGCACCACGGTGTTGGCCAGTGAGGCCATGTACGTGTCGCTGGCCTGTTCGGGATCGAGATCGAGTTTGTGCGCGAGGAAGGTCATGCGGAAGCGTTCGACCTTGAGGAAATCCTTGGTCACTTCGCCCAGTTCGAACGCGCGCCACAGCGCCACGTTGTTGGCCTGGTACTGGCTGAAGAAACCGTCGGGCAGTGTGCTCAGGCCCAGCGCCTGCATGGTGTGCTGGAACGAGAGGTGTTCGGAGGCGCGGAAATCGAGCAGGGTGTCGTCAAGGTCAAACAAAAATAGCCGGTGCTTCATGTCTGGTCTGTGCAAGAGTTTCAATTGGCGATGTTAGCACGACCGCCGCACGGTTGCTATTTACCCCAGACGCCCACGATTTGCACCAGCACGATTTTCAGCACCGTCATCGACGGGAAGATCATGGCGTAGCCGATGTCCGGCCGGTCGGTGGGCGCAATGCGGTTGGCAAATGCCAGGATGGCCGGGTTGCCGGTGGCGCCGGCCACGATGCCAGCCACGCTGTCGAACGGCAGGCGGAACACCAGCAGCGCGATTACCATCGTCACGATCACCAGGGTGGCTACGATGGCGCTGCCCAGCAGCAGGTAGAGCAAGCCGTTATTGGCAAAGGTGGCGGCAAACGTGGCGCCCGACGAAATGCCCACCACGGCCAGGAACAGCGTCAGGCCGAAATTGCGCAGCACCAGGTTGGCCGACAGCGGCATCGCCCACTGGAACGGCCCGGTGCGGCGCCGCCAGCCCAGCAGCAAAGACACCAGCAGCAGCCCGGCAAAGCCCAGCGACAAATGCCCGAGCAGCGGCAGCGGCCAGTGGATGGCGCCGAACGCCAGTCCCAGCGTCACCCCCACGCCGATGCCGATGTAGCTGATTTCGCTCGTACCCTTGATCGAATCGCCGAACAGCGCGCGCAGCGCGTCGAAGCTGGCGCGCGGCGCCATGATGCCCACGCGGTCGCCGTATTCCAGCAGGCGCTCTGGTGTGAGCGGCAGCTCGGCGTCGCCACGGCGCAGGTGCAGGATGCGGGCGTTGAGTGCGGGCGGCAGCACCAGCGCCGACAGCGGCTTGCCCGCCACCGCTGCGCTGGAGATGAAGAAGCGCTCGTAATCGAGTTCGCTGCGGTCGCGCAGCATGCGGCCCGGATGCGCCGCGCCGAAACGGGTGGCGGCGTTGTGCAGTTCTTCGCGGTCGGTGCCGGTCACCAGCAGCACGTCGTCACGCTCGATGCACATGGAATCTTCCGCCACCAGGTTGTGGTGGCCGCGGCGGATGGCGGCAATCGCCACGCCGGCCGGCAGGTTGCGCGCCGCATCATGCAGCGTCATGCCGATCACGTAAAACTCATTGACGGCGATCTCCTCGGCGTGCAGGGCGGACGCGCCACGTTTGACCACCTTGGGCTTGAACACGGCGTTGTACACGCCGAGCAGCAAAATCGGCACGGCCACGCCGATCGGGTACGCCATCGAATAGCCGGTGGCGGGCGCCGTGCCGAACACGGCCAGCGCGGCCTGCAGCGCGGCGGTGCTGGTGCCAGCGCCGGCGTACGCGCCCAGCGCGTGCGGCAGATCGATGGCGGGCAGCCAGCGCGCGGCGGCCAACGTCAGCGCCAGCGCCGCGCCCACGGCAATCAGCGCGGCCAGGTTGGCCTTCACGCCATCGGCCGTGGTCAAACCCCGGAAGAACTGGGCGCCGTATGCGATGCCCACGCCGTACAAAAACAGCAGCAAGCCGAGGTTGCCGAGCAGGGCAGGGATGACCAGCGTGGGCGCGAACGCCCCCACCGCCAGCCCCACGAACAGCACCGCGCCGGAACCGAGCGACAGACCCTTGACGCTGACGGCCCCGAGCAGATAGCCGGCAGCGATGGTAAAGAACAACGCCAGCAACGGCTGACTCGTAAGCAATAAGCTAATGTGCGTGCTGATATCAGTCATGGCTCCGTCGCTTTCGATTGAAATTACGTCAATGTTACTCCAAACACATCGGGGTCAGTGCCGACAATCGGACAAAATTGAACTTCGCTTCACGAAAAAAGTTCCCGAATGTCCGAATGTCGGCACTGACCCTCGAAGTGCTCGAAGTGCTGACCCTCGAAGTGGTTTCCCATCCGATACATTTTTCCTTGAGGTTTGTCAAAAAGCGTCCTATAATTTTCAATATTCAAATTTAAGTTCGCATTCCGAATTACTTGTCGTCGCGATCAGCAGGGCGCGACGGCAAGCGGAATGTTTTTTTAAATTAGTGTAACGAATAAATATTCGCTATCCGAATTATTGATTGAGGCCCGGGGCGAGTGGGTCGGTTGCTTTGAAACTATAATTCGCACTCCGAACTATGCAATGGAGTGCGACATGAAACAACCGACGTCTGAAAAAGTAGCCGCGCCGGCCGACGCCAAGAACACCGTGCAGTCGCTGGCCAAGGGCTTCCGCGTCTTGCAGGCGTTTACTGCCCAGGAGCCGGAGCTGACGATGGCCGAGGTGGCACGCAAGGCGGGTCTCGACAACGCCACCGCGTTCCGCTTCCTGAACACGCTGGTGGGCCTCGGCTACGTGGACAAGGTGGCCGACAGCCGGTTGTTCCGGTTGTCGCTCAATGTGCTGGACCTGGGCTTTCATGCGATTGCTCGGTCGGACTTGCGCACGCTGGCCCGCCCGATCCTGCGTGGCCTGGTGGGCGAGGTGAACGAAGCGGCGTCGATCGGCGTGCTCGATGGCAGCAGCGTGGTGTACGTGGAGCGTTTGCAGGCGGGCCTCACGCAACTGGGCATCGATGTACGGATCGGCAGCCGGGTGGCGGCGTATTCGAGCGCGGTGGGGCAGGCGATCCTGGCCTGGCTGCCGCGCGAAACCCAGCTGCGGGTGCTGCACGGCCAGCCGCTGGTAAAGCTGACGGCCACCACCATCACCGACATTGACGCGTTGCTGGCGCGGCTCGAAGAAGTACGCAGCCTCGGGTACGCGGTGTCGAACCAGGAAACCGTGGCCGGCGTGTACGTGATGGCGGCGCCGGTGCTCGATATCGACGGCACGCCGGTGGCGTCCTTGAGCGTGGCGGCGCCGGTACATCGCAGCACCATCGAGCAGTTCGAAGCGAACACGGTGGAAGGCGTGGTGCTGGCGGCGCAGCAGTTGTCGAAGTCGTTGCAGGCCACGGGCGGCTACGCCGGGCAAGGCAAGTAAGGTCGCGGCATGGAGCACATCGGCAGCTTCGGCTTGAGCGGTACCGCCATCATCGGTGCGATGGTGGTGGGTTACATCGCCTTTACGGCGTGGCTGACGGCGCGCCTGCGCAGCAAGACCGCCAGCGAATTCATGGTGGGCGCGCGCAGCATGTCGGCCGTGGTGGTGGGGGTGTTGATGGTGTCGGAGTTCATCGGCGCCAAGTCCACCATCGGCACCGCGCAGGCGGCCTTCGAGTCGGGCATGGCGGCGTCGTGGGCGGTGCTGAGCGCGGCGATCGGTTTTCCGTTGTTCGGGCTGGTGTTGGCCCGCAAGTTGTACAACACGGGCGAGTACACGATCTCCGGCGCGATCTTCCAGCGCTACGGCCGGTCGACGCAGATGATCGTGTCGCTGATCATGATCTACGCGCTGTTGCTGGTCAACGTGGGCAACTACATCAGCGGCGCGGCGGCGATTGCGACCGTGCTGCAGATTAATTTGCCGCTGGCGGCGTTCGGAATCGCCGTGGTGAGCACGTTTTATTTTGCGTTCGGCGGCATGAAAAGCCTGGCGTACGTGACGTTGTGGCACAGCGTGATCAAGTACCTCGGGGTTCTGGTGGTGCTGTACGTGGCCATGCGGCTCACCGGTGGCATCGCGCCGATGGCGGCGGCGCTGCCGAAGTTTTATTTCACGTGGGATGGCGCGATTGGCGCCCCGACCATCGTGGCGTTTTTCATCGGGAATATCGGCGCGATCTTCTCGACGCAGTACATCATCCAGGCGATTTCGTCGACCCGGAGCGCCAACGCAGCACGCCGCGCGACGTATATCGCGGGCTGGTTGGCGATCCCGATCGGGATTGCGCTGGGATTGATCGGCGTGGCCGCGCGCTACCTGTATCCGCACATGGACAGCCTGTACGCGCTGCCCATGTTCTTGCAGAGTATGGACGTCTATACGGCCGGCTTTGTGACGGTGTCGCTGGTGGCGGCGATTTTTGCCGGCGTCAGTACCGTGGCCCTGGCGATAGCTTCGCTGGTAGTGCGCGATTTTTATGTGCCGCTGTGCCAACCGACGCCGGATCGCGAGTTTCGCGCCACGCGGTGGATGGCGCTGGTAATCGGCCTGGTGCCGCTGGTGTTCGTGTTTTTCGCACCGGGCCTGATGCACCTGTCGTTTTTTACACGGGCCTTGCGCCTGTCGATTTCGGTGGTGGCCGTGATGGGCATGTATTTGCCCTTCTTCGGCAGTAACCGCGGGGCTACCTGCGGGCTGCTGGGGGCCACGGTCACCACCACGGTCTGGTACCTGCTGGGCAATCCCTGGGGTATCGACAATATGTATATAGCGCTGGTCACACCAGCGATCGTGATTCTGGCCGAACGGGTGTTCGGCCGGGGGGGCGGCGTCAAACAATAGGCGCTGCCTATTTTTTGTCGCTCTGCGACCCTTTTGGAGATGATGTAACCTTCGTTCCGCCTGGAAGCCGGGCCAGGAACAACGGTTACCGATACGTATGAAACACACCAACTTCCTGATCCTGGGCGGCATGCTGCTGTCCGGCGCCAGCGGCACCGTCGCCGCCGAATCCAACCTTTCCAGTGCTTCCAACGTCACCATGTACGGCATCGTCGATGTCGCGGTCACCCGCGTCGACCACCTGCCGGGCGGCGCCAAGACCTATATGCGCTCCGGTCCCAAGGACGGCAACCGCCTGGGCTTCATGGGCAGCGAAGACCTCGGCGGCGGCACCAAGGCGATCTTCAAACTCGAAGCGGGCCTGAACACCGACGACGGCACCGCCGGCCAGGCGGGCAGCCTGTTCAACCGCGCCGCGTTCGTGGGCCTGACCAACAACAAGCTCGGTACGTTGACCATGGGCCGCCAGTACTCGTCGTACTTCGACGCGCTGAACGCTCTCGGCCCGGTACCGATCGTGACCGGTTCGGCCGGCGATCACCCGGGCGATATCGATGGCTTCGACATCACGATCCGTCACAACAACTCGATCAAGTACACGTCGCCCACCATGCACGGCTTCACCGGCAGCGCGATGGTCGCTTCGGGCGAGCAGGCCGGCCACACGGGCAGCGGCGGTTCGGCGGCAGCGTCGGTCAAGTTCGACGGCAGCCAGTGGCACCACGCGATCGGCTACCAGCTGCTGAAAAACGGCCCTAACCAGTTGAACTGGGACGCCACCACTGCGGGCAGCTTCAGCAAGTCGCCCGTCAACGCCGGCTACCTGTCGGCGCGCGACATCCAGTTCCTGGCGGCCGGCACCCGTTACCAGATCGGTGCATTGAGCTTGGGCGGCTCGGTAAGCAATGTGCAGTACACGCCGAATGCGACGTCGGTCTTCCGCGACAAGGCCATCTTCAACACCGGCGCACTGCTGGCACAGTGGCAGACGTCCACCCCGTGGCTGCTGGGCGCGGGCTATACCTACACCCAGGCCAACCGTGCCAATGGCATCACCGACGGCGCCCGCTATCGCCAGTTCGCGCTGCAGCAGGCGTACTGGTTCACCAAGCGCACCTCGGTGTACTTCCTGGAAGCGATCCAGCGCGCCAGCGGCCAGACCCTGGCTGCCAACGGCCGCACCGTGATCGATGCGGACGCCGTGATCGGCACGTCGCAAGCGGGCCTGGTGGGCGATGGCGCCCATCAAACCATGTTCTCCGTCGGCCTGCGCCACTCCTTCTGATAGAACCTCGACAAACCTGCTGCGCGTCCCGTTATCGCCCCTCCGCTACTCGGGACGATAGCAGGCCGCTCGCTACGGTTTTTCGAGGCTCCGACACGTTCGTAAAAAGGTAAAGGCTAATCAATGGCTATCTCAAGACGCAAATTTTTGCTGGGCGCGACCGTCACCGGCGCCTGGGTGACCTGGGGCGCGCTGCCCGCGTGGGGCGTGGGCGCCACCGCCTCGTCGGCACAATTCATGGAAGTATCGAAGCTGCTGATCAACCACCAGCTCGACGAAGCCGTAGGCGCGCGCATTGCCGCCGCTGCCGCAACCAAATATCCGCAATCAGTGCAGATGATGACGTCCATCGCCGCGCTGGCGCAGGCGAAACAGGCCAGGCAGGTCGAAGACTTCTTCGGCGACATCCCGGAAGGACCGCTGCAGGAATTTGCCCACTGGGTGATTTTCGCCTGGTACTCGGGTTGCTCGTCGCCGAAAAAAGATGCGCAGCTGTTCACGTTCGAACAGGCGCTCACCTACAAGACCACGGCCGATACCGTGGCAATGCCGTCGTACGGTTTCTCCGGTCCCAATCTGTGGAGCCGTCCGATCGTGCCGCTGTCCAACATGCCGATCTTCTGATCGAAGGAACACACAATGTCCAACCCAACTAGCGCCGACGTGGTCATCGTCGGCACCGGCGTCGTCGGTGTATCGATTGCCGAAACCCTGCTCGACGCCGGCCTGTCCGTGCTGATGCTGGAAGCCGGCCCGCGCGTCTCCCGCGCCGAAGTGGTCGAAAACTTCCGCAACCTGCCGCTGGCCCTGAAAGGCGACCCGTCGTCGTGCTACCCGCCGGCCGCCTGGGCGCCGCACCCGATGCCGTCGAGCGAAACCAAGGAAGACTCTTACCTGCAACTGTCGGGCCCCGACCGGTACGCGCAAAGTTATATCCGTTATGCGGGCGGCTCCACCTGGCACTGGGCCGGCACCTGCTGGCGCCTGACGCCGCAAGACATGCGCCTGAAAACCCTGTACGGTGTGGGCCGCGACTGGGCCATCGATTACCAGACGCTGGAACCGTATTACACCCGCACCGAATACGCGCTGGGCATCTGCGGTCCGTCGGAACCGGCCGAACAATGGCCGCCGCTGGCCGAAGGCGTGGCCCGCTCGAAGCCATACCCGATGCCGCCGCTGCCGTTCGGCCCCGGCGAACAACGCTTCACTGAAGTCGTGAAGACGCTGGGCTACAGCAATATCCCGACCGCGCAAGCCCGTAACAGCGGCACGTCGTACGACGACCGCCCGGCCTGCTGCGCCAACAACAACTGCGTGCCGGTATGCCCGGTGGGCGCCAAGTACGACGCCGCCACCGCGCTGGCGCGCATCGAAGCCAAGGGCGCGAAAATCACGACGAATGCCGTGGCCTATCGCCTGGAAACCGATGGCGCCAACCGCGTCATCGCGGTCAACTACTTCGACCAGAACAAGGCCAGCCACCGCATCACGGGCAAGCTGTTCGTGCTGGCCTGTAACGGCATCGAAACGCCAAAGCTGCTCCTGATGTCGGCCAATGCGCGCAACCCCAACGGCCTGGCCAACAGCTCCGACCAGGTGGGCCGCAACATGATGGACCACCCGCAGCTGACCATGACCCTGACCCTGGAAGAACCTTACTGGGCCGGCGTGGGACCGGTGGTCAACAGCGGCATCATGGAAACCTCGCAGGGCGCGTTCCGCAGCGAGCACGCAGGCGCGTACTTCCGCTTCAATAATTTTGCGCGCAACCGTTTCGTCACCTTCGGCGCGCTGAAAAAAGGCCTGGTCGGTAAAGCGCTGGATGCGGAAATCCGCCGCATGACCGCGTGCACGGCCGACGTGGTGCTGGCGCACGAAGTGCTGCCCGACCCGAACAACCGCCTGACGCTGTCGGACAAGAAAGACTGGCTTGGCCTGCCCAAGCCTTCGATCCATTACGACGTGGGTGACTACACGCGCAAATCGGCCGAAGTGTATTCGGTACCGATCGGCAAACGCATCGCCCAGGCGATGGGCGCCACCGACATCAAACTGAGCCCGCAATTCAACCAGAGCAAGCACATCATGGGCGGCACCATCATGGGCCTCGATCACAAGGATTCCGTAGTGGATGCCGACTGCCGCGCCTACGACCATGACAACCTGTTCCTGCCCGGTGGCGGCGCCATGGCCAGCACGGCCTGCGGCAACAGCACCATCACCATGGTATCGCTGGCCTTCAAGGCGGCGGATGCGATGGTTCGCCAGATGAAGGGGGCGTGATGAAAGCACTGATTAATACGCTGCGTCTGACCGTGATTGTGGCGGCAGCTGCGTTGTCGCAGCAGGCGTTTGCCCAGCAAACGGACAACAAGTTCGACGCCGGCACCATCGCGCGCGGCAAATACCTGGCCACGGCGTCGGACTGCATGGCGTGCCACACGGCGCACCATGGCAAGCCGATGGCCGGCGGCCTGGTGATGTCGTCCCCAGTGGGCGATATCGTCTCCACCAACATCACGCCGTCGAAAGAACACGGCATCGGCAAGTACACCGAGCAGCAGTTCAGCGATGCGGTGCGCCGCGGCGTGCGCGCCGATGGCCAGATGCTGTACCCGGCCATGCCGTACACGTCGTACGCCAAGATGACGGACGAAGACATCCACGCGATGTACGCGTACTTCATGGCGGACGTGCCGGTCGTGGACAAGGCGACTGCGGTGACCAGCCTGCCGTTCCCGATGAATATCCGCCAGTCGATGAAGGTATGGAATGCGCTGTTCCTCGACGACCAGCCGTTGAAAGCGGCGCCGGCACAATCGGCACAATCGGCGCAATGGCTGCGCGGCCAGTACCTGGCCGAAGGCGCGGCGCACTGCACCACGTGCCACACCCCGCGCGGGGTGCTGATGCAGGAAGATAAATCGCGTCACCTGAGCGGCGCGCAAGTGGGCCCGTGGTACGCGCCCAACATCACGTCGCATCCAACGGCCGGCATCGGCAGCTGGACCGAGGATGAACTGGTACAGTACCTGAAAACCGGCCGCGTGGAAGGCAAGGCGCAGGCGGCGGGCAGCATGGCCGAGGCGATCAGCCTCAGTTTCAGCCACCTGCAGCAGGACGACCTGAAAGCCATCGCGGTCTATATCAAGACCTTGCCGGCCGTGGTGGGCGATGCCGACCGCAGCGCGGGTCCGTCGCGCTTCGACCAGGGCCAGCCCGGCAACGCGCTCGACAAGATCCGTGGCACCAGCTACGGCGAGAACGTCAAAGGTGCCAACCTGGGCGCCCAGATCTTCTCGGCCAACTGCGCATCGTGCCACGGCTTCAACGGCCAGGGCACCAGGGATGGTTACTATCCGAGCCTGTTCCATAACTCGGCCACGGTCAACACCAGCAACCTGCTGGCCACGATCCTGCTGGGCGTGGACCGCAAGACGGCGGACGGCCACGTGTTCATGCCGCCGTTCGGCGACCAGGTCAATGCAGTCAACCACCTGACCGACAACGACGTGGCGGCACTGGCCAACTACATGCTGGTGCAGTTCGGCCCCGGCGCCGGCAAGGACACGCCGACCATCAAGCCGCAGGACGTGGCCGAAATCCGCCAGGGCGGCCCGCAATCGCACCTGCTGACGCTGGCCCGCGCCGGCGTCGCGCTGGGCGTGCTGGTAGCGGCGCTGGTCATCGTCTTCATCGTGCGTCGCCGCCGGCGCGCGGCCGCCAAGTGATCGGAGCGACCATGCAAAGCAAACTCGTATCGCGTCGTGGCGCCCTGAAGGCGCTGGGCGCCCTGGCGCTGTCCGGCGTGGCCAGCCAGCTGCTGCTCTCCACCCGCGCGGTGGCGGCGCTTGCTCCTGCCGGGCAGGGCCTGCACGACTTCATCGCCGTCTCCAGCACGTTGACCGGCAAGGCCGAGATCAATCCCACGCTGGCGCTGGCGTTGTACCAGGCGTTCGTCAACACCGCGCCCAGCATCGACGCTGCGCTGGCCGGCCTGAAAACCACGCTGCTGGGCGCCGAAGTACTGGCCCAAGACGACAAGACGGCGTTCACCGAAGCGCAAAAAGCCGAACAGGCATTGAGCCAGGCAATTTTGCAGGCCTGGTATCTGGGCGTGGTGGGCAAGGGCAAAAAATCGGCATGCGTTGCCTATGCCGACACCCTGTCCAGCCAGGTCGTGGCCGACGTCCTGGTGCCGCCGAGCTTTTCGTACGGCCCGTGCGGCAGCTGGTCTGCCAAACCTTAATAAAGAATCGTTATGACTACTAAAAATTCTGCCGACATCTGCGTGATCGGCGGCGGCATCTGCGGCGCGCTGTTGGCGCGCAAGCTGTCGCTGGCCGGCCAGTCGGTGCTGATGCTGGAATCGGGCCCGCGCGTAGGGCGCGGCGAACTGGTGGAGCGGTATCGCCACTCCGCGTTCAAGTCCGACTTCATGGCGCCGTATCCGTTCTCGGAAATGTCGCCGCACCCGGTGTTTACGCCGGAAGCGAACAAGTACATCGAACAGTCGGGCCCGCACGCGTTCCAGGCCCAGTACATCCGCATGCTGGGCGGCACCAGCTGGCACTGGGCGGCGCAGATGTGGCGCTATCTGCCATCCGACTTCAAAACCCAGTCGCTGTACGGCGTGGGCAAGGACTGGCCGATCAGCTACGACGACCTGGAACCGTACTACTACGAAGCGGAAGTAATTTCCGGCGTCGGCGGTTCCACCGAGACGGGATCGCCACGCTCGCAACCGTTCCCGATGGAGCCGGTGCCGGCATCGTACTTCCAGCAGCGCGTGACCGACCGCCTGGCGCCCGACTTCAAGGTGCTCGACGACTGCACCGCGCGCAACAGCCGCAGCTTTGACGGCCGCCCGGCCTGCTGCGGCAATAACAACTGCATGCCGGTGTGCCCGATCGACGCCCAGTATCACGGCGGCATTGCCGCCACCAGCGCCGAAAAAGCGGGCGTACACACGATTACGGAAGCCGTCGTGTACAAGCTCGAACACGATGCGCAGGGCGCCATCACGGCTGTCAATTACTACGACTGGAACAAGACCAGTCACCGCGTGACGGCCAAGACGTTCGTGATTGCCGCCAACGCCATCGAATCCGTCAAACTGCTGCTGATGTCGGCCACGCCGCAATTCCCGAATGGTCTGGCCAACCGCAGCGACCAGATGGGCCGCAACCTGTGCGACCATCCGGCCATCGGCGTCACGTTCGATATGGACGAACCGGTGTGGCCGGGCCGTGGTCCGGTCAGCCCGTGCTCGATCGGCCAATTCCGCGACGGCGACTTCCGCCGCGAACATGCGCCGTTCCGCATCGATATCTCGAATGCGTCGCAGGTGGCGTCGGTGACCAAGGAGCTGATCGGCGCCGGCTACTACGGCGTCAAGCTCGAAGGTGCGATCCGCGACCGCGCCTCGCGCCGCGTGAGCATCAAGAACGCGCTGGAACAGCTGCCGGATCCGGACAACCGCGTGACGCTCAGCGACAAGAAGGACGCGCTGGGTCTGCCCACGCCGCGCATCTTCTGGGACATCGACGACTACGTCAAAAAGGGCACCGTGGAAACGCGCAAGCGCTACGACGACATCGCCAAACAACTGGGCGCGACCAACGTCAAGCACAGCAAGGAGGGCGCGTTCAGCAACCGCCAGCACATCACTGGCACGCTCTCGATGGGCAAGGATGAAGCAACCAGTGTGACCGATCCTTTCGGCCGCGCGCACGACCACGCCAACCTGTACATGGTCGGCACCGGCGTGATGCCAACGGTGGGCACCTGCAACGTCACGCTTACCGCCGTGGCGCTGGCGCTGCGCACTGCGGACAAGATCCTGTCGGAGGCGCGTCATGGCTAAATTTATCCAATATGCGTTGCGCGCCGCCGTGGCGGCAGCGGCCGGCGTGGTGCTGGCGGCTACCGGCGCGTCGTGTGCGCATGCTGCCGATGGCGCTACGCCGGCGCTGATCGAAAAGGGCAAGAACCTGGCGGTGGCCGGCGACTGCATCGCCTGTCACAGCGCGGCAGGCAAGCCGGCGTACACCGGCGGCCTGGCGATTGCCAGCCCGCTGGGCACGATCTACTCGACCAATATCACGCCATCGACCAAGGCCGGTATCGGCGGTTATACCCTGGAGCAGTTCAGCCGCGCCGTGCGTG
>Ga0308164_10001184_pt1 | contig 32388 bp, 26 predicted proteins | sample PhyTR2_FD_201031 | JGI IMG/M metagenome (GOLD analysis project Ga0308164, IMG submission 201031) | Phyllosphere microbial communities from UC Gill Tract Community Farm, Albany, California, United States - DLSLT.R2 | ecosystem: Host-associated > Plants > Phyllosphere > Unclassified | place: USA... | reverse complement strand
AAAGTTGATATAGTGCATAATACAATTTCGCTACCCCTTGCCAATGATGTGCCATAATTCAATCACGGTATACAACACTGGCAAACAGCAGCTTACATGCCCTTAGAAATACACCCCTGTTCATTAATGAACAAAGGTAGTACGATATCGTTCAACTTGGCCTCAAACTACCAAAGGTCTTCAAATATGTTTTTTGATCCCATAACTTTAGAAAACCAGCAATTAAAATTAATTCTTTACTCGGTTTTTCTCAGCATCTGCACCAGAAGTTTCGTGTTTGGAGGGACTGCTAAAAGCTTTCCCGAAACGGTAACTGTAAGACAATACGGCCAGTCTTGAATCTGCCCGGTTAATCCAGCTGGCTTCGGTCAGTGCCAGATTATTAATGGTGCCTCTGTTTATTCTGGTATAGAAAATATCATTTACACTCAGCTTCAGTGTACTGCTCTTAGAAAGCTTTTTCTGCACTGCCATATTAGCCTGCCATATACGTTGCAGAACAAACTGCGCCTCCACAAGTTTAGTGCGGTAATTGCCGCTTAATTCAGTTTGCCAGTCATGGCCCAGTTTAAAACTTGCAGTCGGACTGATAAAGAAATATGTACCGCTTGAATACAATCTTCCGGTATAAAAATCAGTAGTGGTTTTGATATTGGCAAGTTCAGTGTAGAGGTTGATATTTAACCAGGATGCAGGTGTAAATGCTCCGTTAAAAGAAATCGATTTTACAATCTTTTTGCCAATATTCAAAGGTCTGCTATAATAGATGCCATCTACAATTTCAATGGTTTCACCAACATCATCTTTTGAGCTGGAATAGCTTAACGTAGTAGTGTACTTGCTCCTAAAGGTGTGCGACAGTTCCAGGCTATTCGTATAAGATGGTTTCAAAAATGGGTTCCCTACATAAAATGTAAACTTGTCCAGCGGAGATATAAAGGGATTCAGGTCCTGAAAATAGGGACGGTCTATCCGCCTTCCATAATTCAGGCCCAACTGGTGGGTAGCGGAGGTATCCAGCTTATACAAAAGATAAACCGTTGGAAACAGACCTGTATAATTGCGCCGGAAGGTCGAATCTGGCTTTTTGAGATTACCTAATTGGTTACCATCTGATACTGTATTTTCCATTCTCAATCCAAGCTGCACGGACAGTCTTTTCATTTCCCTGCTGAGGTTAAGGTAGGCAGCATTAATATTTTCCTTGTAAATGAAATGGTTGCTCTTATCGTAATCTGCTGTAGTAAATTCCCCCACGGTATTAAAATAATCAGCGGTATTATCTGTTTTTGTAAAACTGGATTTAAGTCCTGCTTCAAACTTGTAGGCATTCTTCAGCGGTAAGGTATAGTCCGTTTTTAGCGTATAAATATTTATATCAGAAGGCAGGTAACCGCTCAATACGTCCGCAGATTTTAAATTCCCATTTGCGAGATAGCTGGAATTATTATACACCTGATCGGTCCTGGTGCTGTAATTGAGATAATCTGCATCCGCGGTAATGCCATGCCCTTTCTGGTCAAACTGATGACGGTAGTTCAAATTTGCCGTACCATTTTTAAACTTGGTATGATCTGTATTTACCGCTTTGATCACAGAATCTAATAGCATTGCAGCGTTAGATAAATTGCTGGTATTGTTATTCACCTGTTCAGTTTTACGCAGCATGCCGCTAAAAACTGCTCCCCAGGTAGTATTTGCAGATTGATAATAATCTACCCCTGCTTTTGCTGTGTAACCATTACCCAGCCGGTTGATAAAACTGTTCTGCATGAAAAGTGACTTAACAGTACCATCAGCATTTTTATACCTGCGATTAATGTCCAGATCGGTAAAGCCGGCCATATGATTATAACTAAAGTTCGCAAAATAATTAAATTTATTATTTCTGATGTTGAAGTTGGCGCTATTCGCAGAGCGGGTCCGGTGACCCTGATTAAGACTGATATTTAATGCTCCGTTAAAGCCTTTTAGGGTTCCCTTCTTAGTTTTGATGTTAATTACACCTCCATTGCCCGCAGCATCATATTTTGCCGGTGGATTACTCATAATTTCTATTTGTTCCAATGACGATGATGGCAGTGACTTCAGATAGTTTTCCAGATCTGCACCAGATAAATAGCTTGGCTTATCATCAATGAAGATAGTAACACCCTGTTTTCCTTTCAGGCTGATTGCCCCGTTCTGATCAACCTGCACCCCCGGAGATTTTTCCAGCACATCCATAGCAGTGGTTCCTGCATTACCAATCAGGGCATCCACATTTACTACTACCCTATCCAATTTCTGCTCTACAAATGCCTTACGGCCGGTAACACTGACCTCTTTGAGCTGACGGGAATTGGGAACGAGCGTAATAACTGGCGCCTGTGCTATAGGAGCTGCGTTTGATATCACTATAAGCGGCGATTGTGCCGTATGATACCCCATCAATGAGGCCCTGATCAGGTAACTGCCCGCGCTGAGTTTGTCAAAGCTGTAGCTGCCATCCTTTTCAGTAAATGTGGTGCCGAGTAAACTGCTGTCTTTTGCCATATAAAAACTAACAGTAACAAGTTCCATCGCCTTTCCTTCTGCGTCAATCACCTTGCCTTTAAGCTGAAGGTTTCCAGTTAGCCTGTTTTCTTTGGCCGATTGGGGAGGCTGCACTGCAATAACGCTTTGTGCTGCTGCAATTTTTTGGACACAGCACAGCCATATGGCACAAACCGCCATTATTTTATAGATCATGATTGTTCTTTAGAGGGTTATTAAATTGGAAAATTAGTCGGTATTTACACTTGTGGTAATGGTTTGGTTTGGAGATTTAAGGTACTTTCTCATGTACCTGCGATGCACTTCTGCAGATTGTTGCTCGCCATCAATTACCAGTTCTTCCCTGTTTAATTTATATTTAAAATTACCCTTATTTCTGATCAGTCCTTCAGCTATAAGATCATTTGTCATATTGTTACCTTTCCTGGCTTCAATCTGAACCTTCAACGCTTGTTTTTCGGCTTGTCTGGCTTTAACTTGCGCGGCAGCAGCATTTTGCTGTGCAATTGTGGCCTGAGCAAGTGAAGCTTCTGCCTCCTTCTGTACCTTAGCACTCAAAGTCATATTTATTGGCACCGCAACCTGTACGGCTTGTGCAGCCGCTGCGGCATGCTGAGAACGTTCGCCTGCAACTGCTGCATGCTGAGCCGCAACCTGTGCCCTGCGGGCTGAGATTTCTGCGCGTTCAGCTACTTCCTGCTGACTTTCTACGCTGGCTTGTGCAGAGCTTTGTGCGCGAACCGCAGCTCTTCGTGCTGATTCTTTGTCAGAATCAGTGCCTTTATTGTCTACCTTTTTAGTGTAACTGATGGTCTGTCTGCCAGATTTGATATAAGCTGATTTATAAGCCTGAAAAACTTTATCATTCTGCTTTACACCATTGATAGTCATTGATTCATTATCTAAACGAAATGTAACATCATCTTCTGGATTGATGAGATGATCTTTTACCAGTTGCGCATAAATGCTGCTTTGAGTGGCGCTGACTGGTTCTTGTACTGTTGCAGGCGTAGCCGGTCGAGTTGTTTCATCTCTTTCATTTCTAACCGTTTTAGCGTCAGCAGTAACCGCATCAGCGGGATTCTTAGCGATCTGGTTAGGTGCTGGTACCACGGAAGTATGCAATTGATCATTTGCGGATATTACAGCATGTTGCAAAGATGATTTACCGGAAAATGCTGAGGTCAGAATGATGGACGAAACCAGTACAACTGCGAGTACAGCTTTTTCAATTTTATTAAGCGATTGGTTACGTGCAGAGATCAAACGCTGTACGCGGTTTACCAGGTTACTTTTACCCCCACTCACTGCCATGGCATACGCAGGTACCGCACTCGCAAATTCCTGACAGGAAACAAGCGCCCGTATATAATCAACTTTAGTCTGCGTGGTCGACACGGCCAGGTCATCACAGCAGTTTTCCCTTTCAGTCCTGATCAGATTAGAAATCCACAGTACTGCAGGATTAAAGAAAAAGAGTATCTCTACCATGCTTTGCATCAGGTTTACCAGATAATCCCGTCTTTTGATGTGCGCAAGTTCATGGCTCAGTATAGCTTCCACTTCCTCGGCAGACAAGCCGTTTATTAAACCTAATGGTACAAGAATCAGTGGCTTCAAATGGCCAAGCACCATAGGCACCTGTACCATGCCAGACTGCATTATCTTTACCTTCTGATAGATCTCATACTTCGAAGATAATTGCTTTACTTTTGTCTCCAGCATTGTTCCGGCCGCATAAACCTTAGTATTCTTCATCTGGAATAATGTGCGGACATCAATCATAAAGCGGATACTTTTTGCACAGATAATCAGCAGCCATATCAATACCGCCACTGCAGAGTACCGGCTCAGATAACCAATTACATGATCAAGAACGCCCGGGGTAAACTCAATACTTGCTATAGATTTAACAGGAGATGAACCTGCATGTAAAGAGCCCGATAACAGGTTAGCCTGCAGCTCCTGCTCCGGACCGGAGTATGATAATTGGAGGAGGAAAGTTCCTGCAACACTGGCTACAAAAAGTACCAGGCAGCCTACAAAAAGATTGTAACGCAGGCGGGCGGTAGAGTTTGTGGTCAGCAAAATGATAACAGCTGTGATCACAGCAAGCAAAACGCCTTGCCATAATGAATGTAATAAGGTTTTGAAAATAATAGATTCCATGGTTGGTTAGGTTAGGTCAATATTTGTTTTAATTTTCATTTTCCGGAAAACTGATCGAGCAATTTCTTGATCTCCTCCAGTTCATCTTTCGTAGTCTGCTGGTTCCCCAGCAATTGCATCATCAGTTGTGAAGCTGAACCTTTGTACAGGGTATTTACAAAACGGTCTAGCAACAGCCCCTTCGTTTTCTGTTCTGCCTCTACAGGTATATAAATATGTTTCATCTGACTTTCGTCGCGTTTCAGTATCCCCTTCTCAGCCATAATCTGCATCTGCTTAAGGGTAGAGGTATAATTTACATCCCGCTGCTCATTAAGTTTGTCGTTAACAAAACGAACTGTAGAAGGGCCAAACTCCCAGAGCACCTGCAATATCTCCAACTCCGCTTTAGTAGGTTCTGGTATAGTATTTCCGGTTGTATTTACTTTCATAAAACAAAGGTAGGAATCTTTTCGTACGAAACAAGTACTATGCAAATTTATTTTTATTAAATCCTGAATTTCACCGTTATCAATGCAATTATAACCCCGATTAGCCTACTCCAAATACTGATCAGGGATACAAAAAAAATCCCTGTAAGGTATGCTTACAGGGAGTATTCAGAAAACTTACTGATCAGTTTTTTTTCTTCGCTTATTATTTTTTGAATTCATCAATATCGATAATGCGGTCAAAGTCTACATTCTTCTTTAAAAACGTTACACCGCTTACGCGTTGCCAGCTGTATTTATCTTGTATCCAAGACATCAATGCAGATCCTTCTTGAGGTGCTGCAGCTGGTAATGTAAGGGTGTAAACCTGTCCGTCAGGATAATATACCTGATACAAAGAGTTGGCAGTTAAAAACACCAGGGTCTTTCTGTCTGGAGAATTCATAAAGTAAGTCCCATGTATCCGCTCGTTCTCTTTCTGTCTTTTTATCGGATATATTTTAGCGCTTACACTGGCGATGAAATAGTCATTATTGATAACATAGCCAGACCGTCCAACAGGAGTTACCCCTTTTGCATACTGACTATCGTTGGCCCCGCCGGCAGCACGGTAAAGGTTTACAGCTTCGATCTTGTTATTGTTGACCGTGATAATATAAAAAGGCGCAACCAGGCCAGAACTATCTGCCGGCTGTACCAGCATTGAGCTTTTTTGGGTATTTAAAAATTCAGCAAATGAAAACTTCTCTACCACAGATTTCGGATCTGCAGGATTCATCTGAATACTCAGCAGGGTATCGGCAAACTTGACATGAAAGGGCAGCGAAGGCACGCGGTCTGCACGCTTCTTTATCGTGTTGTCTGTTTGCTGAAAAATTGAAAGCACATTCGTTTTTTCTTTCGGAAACTGGTTAAAATCTTCTGCAGCGGTTAATGTTCTCGGAACAAGTACTTTGTCCGTTGCTTTTGGCTGGCAGCCAAATAAAACAGCCGACGCGAGGAGTGCGGTAATTGGTAATTTCATAGTTAAGTTAAAAAAAGGTTTAAATTATTTTATAATCAGATTGTTTCATCCATCCTTCGGTGCCGTTGCCAAGCCTAACCTTGGTCCAGTTTTTACTCTTTCCGGCAAGGGTAACTTTGGTCCCCTCATGAATTACAAATAAGGACCTGCCTTTTTCTGAAGGCTCGGCTTTTACCATTACGCTGTTGCTGAATATGATAGCCTGCCGGTTGCTGCTGTAATAAGCTATCTGACTGGTGCCTGTAAATACAGTGAAAAGGCTAAAGAAAAAGACAAGTAAGGAAGTATAAAATGCAATCCTTTTTACCAGCTGCCCATGGGCGAAAAAATACAAAATCAACAAGCCGGCCGCGATGAAGGCGAATACAAGGCTTAAGAGTGACAGGGATGATAAAGACCAGCCTGTAATTAGCCCGCTCCACCACCTGCTCAGAAAAAATTCAGGAAGCTCCTCAATCTTATCAGTTGTCCTTGCATTGGCAAATCTGATATTAGCCACAATATCTGCGTCATCTGGCTCCAAACGCTTTGCCTTCTCATAATACAGCAGGGCCGATGGGAGATCGCCAGTTTTGAAACTTGCGTTTCCCGCATTATAGTAGAGGGCTGCTGATTCCTCTCCCCTGCTGATCATGTTGCTATACACTTTTAAAGCCGCCTCATATTGTCTCTTCGCATAAAGATCATTACCCTGGGCAAAAGCAGTATCGCTGGTATTGCTGAAGCTACATACCGGCAGGAGTGCCACAATAAGCAGTAATAACTGCTTCTTTATCTTATACAATTTCATTTTCTATCTGGTTGATAATATGTTTTGCTTTCTCAAACACTTCCTGCTCGGCAACCTGTACCGGTGCAAATCTCGCCATTTCACATAAATCCAGTGTCTCCAGCAGAGATCCCACCGTATCTCCCTGTACTCCTTTTTCTTTTAGAGTGGTACTGATATGTTCCCGCTGCAGATCGGCCATAGCTATACCCATCTTATCACTAAGATAACCATAAAGCCCCCTGAAAATGGCTTCATAAAATTCTGTCCTTTGCTGTTGCTGCAGATATTTCTGCGCTGCAGCAAGATGCCTGGCCACTACTTTTGCGGCCCTGCGGCTTTTAATTTTTCCCTGATCAAGATTGTCTTTCCGGTATTTGTTCCGCAGTATAAATGCACCCAGACATAAAGCCGGTGCAAGTAATAGTAAAATAATATGAACTGCAGATCCAAAAAACTGATCGCCTTGATGTTGCAGCTTTAAATCATCTGTTTTAATATAGCGGATATCCTTGTCCAAGATCTTAATATCTTTTTTGTTTGCCGAACTGAGCGCTGTAACATTCTCTTCTGCCAGACCCTTGTTTACTTTCACATTAAAACCATCCGTCTTTAATTCCACATACTTTCCGGTTTCGGGGTTGAAGTATGAAAATTGCAGTGGATCGATGCGGAAGCTGCCCTGATGTCTGGGAATGATCAGATAAGCATACTCCCTGCTCCCTGTAACTGAAGCGCTGCCAGCAGTTATTACATCATTGGTTTTAGGATCGTACTTCTCAAAATCGGGCGGGAAGTTGATGTTTAGCGGCTGTAGCAGTTTGAGGTTGCCAGAGCCGGCTATCTTCACTTTATAGTTTAATGTTTCATTAGCTTTGAGTTCTGTTTTATCCAGGCTGGCGCCTACTGAAAACTTACCTACCGCACCGTTAAAACCGGCAGGTTTCCCCGCTTCTGGCAGCGGCCTGACATTCAGCACAATAGGAAGGCTTTTCGCGCTATATTTTACATCCTTGTACGAACCAAAGAACTGGTCCATAATATCACCTGTGGATTCTGCCGGGAGACGCACAATAAAAGTCATCTCGAAGGGGTTGATCACGATCTTGCCGCTGTGCTCTGCAAAAAGAATGGTCTTCTTTACATCAGCTACATGGTACTTCAGGCCTTTGTAAGTTTCAACACGCCATTGTGTTTGCTGCTGTGGTTTAACATCCTCGTTCCAGAACCCGTTCAGATCCGGAAGTTTATCTACTCTGCTGTCTACAATGCCTGCCCGGGTATATAATTTATAGGTCAGTACAACCTGCTCACCCTGGTACGCAGTTGTTTTACTGGTGTGCGAACGCAAAAATAAAGATTTTGAAATATCTGCAGGCAAACGTTCATTACCGATATCTTCTGTTTCATTACCACGCCCAGCGGTATTACCGCTCCCTGCCTGTGGAACAGGTCTGCCCTTCACTACCTTGATTTCGATGGGACTGGTTGTATAGCGGCGGCCTCCAATAAACACACTGGCAGCACCGATATTGTATGTTCCTACTTTAACAGGTACCAGCACAAAGCTGTAAGCACTGCTAACAGACATACTGCCATTAATCGAAGTCATGCTTTGCGAAACATTTGGACCTGAGATTACCTGAAATCCTTCAAAATCAGGTGCGCTGAACCTTTCGGCATTACCCTTAATGGAAAAGCTTACTTCAAACGCTTCGCCTGTGCCAACCTGTGTCTGGCTCACCTGCGCACTGAATTTCTGGTCCTGCGCAGACAGGCTTGCTATCGGCAGTAAGGTGCTGAAGCACATCAGCAATACCGTCAAGCTCAATGTAAATTTATTTAATCTGAACATGCTGCCTTTACCAGTCTTTAGAAATACGAACTTTTTCACCTTTTACCTTTTTGTTTTTCAGCTTGTCCTGAGTTTGCTTCTCTGCATTGTTCAGGGCATCCAGCATCCTTTGCGCATCTTCTTTTGATACTTTATCAGGCTGGGGTTTCTGACCAGGCTGATCATCTTTTTTATCCTGCCCGTTTTTGTCTTGGTTTTTTTTGTCTTGATCCTTTTTGTCCTGGTCTTTCTTGTCCTGGTCCTTTTTATCTTTGTCCGGATCTTTCTTGTCTTTGCTTTGGTCCTTGTTCTTGTCTTTGTTTTTATCCTTATTTTTTTTATCCTTGTTCTGCTGCTGCTTCAGCATTTCCTGAGCATAAGCCAGGTTATAGCGTGTCTCATCATCTTTCGGATTGTTGATCAGCGCTTTTTTATAAGCCGCAATTCCCTCCTCCAGTTTCTTGTTTGATAAGTAAGTGTTGCCCAGATTATGATAGGCCTGGGCAGAGAGCGCTTTATTCTGATTGCCGGCAGCACCTATTTTGTTAAACTGCTCGGCCGCTTCGCCAAATTTTTTCTGTTTATATAAAGCATCGCCCAGATTGAAGTCGGCTTCCATACCTGGTCCTTTTTTACCAAACGATTTCCGGTAATTCTCCTCTGCCTCTTTAAATTTCTGCTGTTTATAGAGGTCGTTCCCCTTCTTTACATATCGCTTCACCTGCTGTGCAAATAACAAGGAAGGCGATAGCAGCAATATGATGATCAGTATTCGTTTCATTTCTTTTTCAATGGTGTAGGTGAATTATAATTTCCCGCGGCTTTTACCTCAAACAGGTTGATATTACTCAGCCGCAGATTTTTACGGCTTGACACAAAAAATTCCGCAACCAGCAAGGCCAGGGCTATAAAAAAGAATAATTGAAAACGGTCTTCAAACTCTTTAAAATTACGGCTGTCTACAGTATTACGCTGCACTTTAGCAATTTCATTCATTACTATATCCATCCCGCTGCTTGCATTGGTAGCCCTCACATAGGCACCCTGCCCTGCTGCTGCTACTTCCTTACACATATCCTCATTTAACTTACTCAGCACGTTCTGGCCTAGGCTGTCGGTATGAAAACCAGCCTGTCTGCCATTCTGGTAGATCGGAATGGCTGCACCTTCCAAAGATCCGATACCAATCACATTTACTGTTACATCTCTGCCGGCAGCATTTTTGGCAGCCGCAACCGCATCATCTTCATGGTTTTCACCATCTGTGATGACAATCATGGATTTGCCCGTTCCGTTCTTAAAATCAAATGATTTCATGCCGAGGTCAATTGCTGTTCCAATAGCGGTGCCTTGTGTAGGTACCATACTTGGATTTATAGTATTCAGAAAAAGCTTGGCGGCAGAATAATCGGTTGTAATGGGCAGCTGTACGTAAGCCTGTCCCGCAAATACCACTATCCCGATCCTGTCATTATGCAGGTTATCGATTAGCTGTGCAATGGATCGCTTGGCGTTTTCCAACCTGCTCGGTGCTATATCCTGCGCCAGCATGCTGTTAGATACATCAAGCAGTATCATAATGTCTGCACTTTTCTGCTTCACTTCTTCCATGCGCGAGCCAACCTGGGGATCAGCTATTCCGATAATCAGAAAGCCATAGGCGATGCAGAACAGAATAAATTTAAGCCATGGGCGTGAGAAAGATACTTCCGGCATCATCTGCTCTACCACCAGCTTGTCGCCCAAACCAGCTATAGCTTTCTTTTTCCAGCGGCTCACCAGAATAAAAAGAAAGATAAATACAGGCAAGCCAAGCAAACCCCATAATAATTCTATATGTGCAAAATGTACCATCTTCTAATTTAAAGCTCCTTTCAGTAAAGTGTTTCTCAATGCAAATTCGATAAGCAGTAGCAGCAGGGCAATAATGGCAAAAGGCAGGTAACCTTCGGTTTTTTTATGATATTGCGTAACATCAATTTTCGCCTTTTCCAGTTGGTCTATCTGCTCATAAATACTTCTTAGCTTATCATTGTCTGTAGCCCGAAAGTATTTGCCCCCGGTAACACCAGCTATTTTGCTCAGCGTACCTTCATCAATATCTACCGGAACACGCTGATACTGCACCCCCATAGGCGTTTGGAAGGGATATGGTGCTGAACCTTTTGTTCCTATACCAACAGTATATACCCTGATATTAAACTGCTTCGCTATTTCTGCCGCAGTGAGCGGCGGTATAGCACCACCGTTGTTTGAACCATCTGTCAGTAAAATCACTACCTTACTTTTGGCATCACTGGTCTTCAGACGGTTCACTGCTGTGGCCAGTCCCATGCCAATGGCGGTGCCGTCGTCTACCATCCCATTTTTAACCTCAGAAAAGAGGTTCACCAACACATCATGATCTATCGTTAGAGGGCATTGTGTAAAGCTTTCACCGCTAAAAATAACCAGCCCGATGCGGTCATCCGGACGCTCCTTGATAAAATCTATGGCAATGTTTTTTCCAGCTTCAAGACGGTTGGGTTTAAAATCCTCAGCCAGCATACTTCCCGAAATATCTGAAGCAATAATGATATCTATCCCCTCAGTAGTACTGTTTTGCCAGCTGAACGAAGATTGAGGCCTGGCCAGTGCAATGATCAGAAATACCAGTGCCATACAGCGCAAGATAATTCCCAGGTGTCGCAGACGGGCTATAATGCTTTTGCCTGGTAATGTAAACCCTCTGATCACCGAAACGTTAAGACTGCCCTGCAGCTTTTCCTGCCTCCAGATATACCAGGTTATCATTACCGGTAACAGCAGCAGTAACCAGAAAAACCCCGGGTTCGCAAATTCCAGTCCTTTAAACATGCTCAACTCCTGTTCCTCCATCATTCCGCTCCGCTTTCCTGGTTTTAATTACAAGTTCTATAGCTTCTGCCATACTCTGTTCATTCTCAGCAGCAACCGGATTGCCCTTTGCAAATTTCACCAGATCTGCATTGCTCAGTAAACTATATAGCTTATTCTTATTTTCAACAGAAATATCAGCCAGCCGCAGCCCCTCAAAAATCTCTTCAGTGGTTTTCTCCTGGGTTTTGATCATATAACGTTTTTCCAGGTAATCCCTGATCACATCAGTCATTTCACTATAATAGGCTTTTACTTCTCCCTGCTGCCAAAGTTTTTTATCTCTTAATTCGTTAAGCCTGTTCAGGGCAATTACATCCAGCGGCAGCTCAGGTTTTGTTACCACCACTGCAGGCTGCTTTTTCCGGCGTTTTAGTATATACCCGACCAGCAGAGCAATCGCCAGACCCGCCAGCACAGGAATCAGTATCCAGTACCAGTTATCTTTCAGCCAGTCTATCCAGGAGTAAGAAACTGCCAGCGGCTGTTTGATATCGTAAATGGACTTTGTGGTATCTACTTTAACAGATTCAACATTGAAGCTGAGCGGCGACGTAAGGCTGGTATCCCGGTTATCTGTAACAAAGGATAAAGATGGCAGCTGATAAGATCCTGCATCAAAGCTGGTGATCACAAAACTTTTAGTCACTGCAATTTTCTTCGCATCCTGCTGGTTTATAATGGTGTCAGATTTACTGCTGCTCAATACTTGTACGTTGCCCACCAGGGTATCAGCTAAAACGGGGAAAATGACCTTCTGACCTCTTTGCTGAAATACCGTGAGATGCAGTTTTACCTGCTCGCCGATCCGGACCGTAGTCCGGTCTAGTTTAGCTGTCACCTGTGTGCTTTGCGCCTGCAGCGCAGATGCCGCAACAGCCGAAAACAGCACCGTCAGCACAGCCTTCCTAAACTTATTTATCATATCTCTTTAACGCTTTCGTTCTCTCTTTTTAAATAATGTCCTTAATGGTGTGATATAAGATTCATGTGTGCCAATGCGCGTGAAGTCAACTCCAGATTTTTTAAATACATCCTGCAGCACACCGTTCCTGCGTTGGGCATCAGCTCTGAAAGCCGCCCTTACCTCCTTATCACCTGTATTAACCCATATCATTTGTCCGCTTTCTTCGTCCTTAACAGGTATTAGCCCCAGGTCAGGAAATTCCTCTTCATGTTTATCGTATAGGTTTAGCGCAATCACATCATGCTTTTTATTCGCCAGTTTCAATTCATGTTCAAAAGACGGGCTCATAAAATCTGATAAGATGAAAGCCGTACATTTCTTTTTAATGGCACTGGTAAAATATTTTAACGCAACACTCAGGTCTGTACCCTTACTTTCAGGTTTAAAGTCAATCAGCTCCCTGATAATCATCAGAATATGGCTTTTACCTTTTTTAGGCGGAATAAACTTCTCTACCTTGTCACTAAAAAAAATCACGCCCACCTTATCATTATTCTGGATGGCTGAAAAAGCCAGTACAGCACATAACTCTGTGGCCAGATCCTGCTTATGCTGATTAACGGTTCCAAAATTCTCCGAAGCACTCACGTCCATCAGTATCATCACCGTCAGTTCCCGTTCCTCATCAAACACCTTTACGTAGGGATGGTTAAAACGGGCGGTTACATTCCAGTCTATGGTCCTGATCTCATCACCCGGCTGGTATTCCCTCACCTCATTAAAGGCCATACCCCTGCCTTTAAAAGCAGAATGGTACTCACCAGAAAAAAGGTGGTTACTCAGCCCCTTGGTTTTGATCTCAATCTTGCGTACTTTTTTAAGCAGCTCTTTCGTGTCTCTCGCCATATCAATAAGTCCCGGTTAAGGTACTTCCACTGCATTCAGGATTCCGGTAATGATTTGTTCTGTGGTCATATTTTCAGCTTCAGCTTCATATGTAAGGCCAATCCTGTGCCTTAACACATCATGACAGATAGCCCGTACATCTTCCGGTATCACATATCCCCTGCGCTTGATGAACGCATAAGCTTTTGCCGCAAGTGCGAGATTGATACTTGCCCTGGGCGAAGCACCAAAACTAATCAGGTTCTTATAATCAGCCAGCTTATATTGTTCCGGGAAACGGGTCGCAAAAACGATATCAATAATATACTGCTCTATCTTTTCGTCCATATACACTTCCTTCACCACTTTTCTGGCCCGTACAATCTGGTCTGGGTGTACTACAGGATTTGGCTTCAGCATACCCTGAGGCGCAATATTGGCACGTACAATCCGCTTCTCATCTTCCTTGGTCGGATAGCCGATCACTACCTTTAACATAAAACGGTCTACCTGTGCTTCCGGTAAAGGATAGGTACCCTCCTGTTCAATCGGGTTCTGTGTAGCCAGTACCAGAAATGGGTTTGGTAAAGGATATGTTTCATCTCCTATGGTAACCTGCCGCTCCTGCATGGCTTCAAGCAGCGCGCTCTGTACTTTTGCCGGTGCACGGTTAATCTCATCCGCCAGGATAAAGTTGGAGAAAAGTGGTCCTTTGCGCACTATAAATTCTTCCTTTTTCTGATTGTAAATCATGGTTCCAAGTAAATCTGCCGGTAAAAGGTCCGGCGTAAACTGGATCCTGCTAAAATCGGCCTGTATAGCTTTAGATAGCGTATTAATAGCCAGCGTTTTCGCCAGCCCAGGTACTCCTTCCAGTAAAATGTGCCCATCTGCCAATAAGCCAATCAGGAGGCGTTCAACCATATATTTTTGTCCAACAATCACTTTGTCCATCTCCATTTTCAGAATGTCAACAAAGGCGCTTTCCTGCTGGATCATTTCATTGATAGCCCTGATATCTGTTGAATACGTAGAATTTACACTTGCACTGTCTGATGATAAATGCGCGTTGGTATTTGTCAGTTCTTCCATTAAATCGTTAAATTTTTTTAAGATAAGCAAACTTAAACAGTTGAATCCTTTACCGCCAAAAAAATATGCGCTTTAATTGTTAAAAAATGTTAAACATTCACGCAGCCGGGCAGCACTGCTTGTCCAAATTTGCCATCATCATTGTCGTATATACACCTCATACATCTCGATACGTAAAAAGATATTTATGGTTGAGAAATGGCTCTCAGCAAAACAATCAGACAGCGAAATGGCAACATCACTAAAAACCACTAAAATCATCTATTGGATCAGTACCGCAATTCTGGCGCTTTTCATTATTCCCGGTATATTTTTTGCCGGCAGCGAAGAAGCACTGAAAGGTACCGCGCATCTGGGCTTCCCCCGATATTTCCATTGGGAACTGAGTATAGCAAAATTTATAGGAGGCATCGTGCTGATCCTTCCTTTCTTTCCAAAGCGCATTAAAGAGTGGGTTTATGTGGCCTTTGGAATTGATTTTATTTCTGCAGGGATTGCACAGGTTGCGGTAGATGGTTGGGGAAGCCTATGGTATATGGCGTTGATTTTCTTTATCATTCTGATAGTTTCCTATATCAGCTATCATAAGATCCAGGATGCCAAAGAAGCAAGGGTGGTATAAAAAAAGAAAACAAAGCGGCCAATATATTAAATAACCAACCTAAAAATTAATGGCCGCTTTGCTCCGCTCAGTCTGGCGGCTTGATGATGCATTTGTTAGAATGGATAATTGCTGTCTGCATACTTAGTTCACATTAGTATCAAGATCATCAATCAGCTTCAGGCTAAAGAACTCATCCAGCAGGGCTTCCAGGGTTATCTCTTTTCTTCTGACCAGAATGTCTATCCATGCCAGGAGCTTTTGCAGATTTTCTTTAAGCTCCAGACTGCCGCTCAACGCGCCTTTGAAAGGCTGAGGCTGCAGCGTGCAGGTACATTGCGGATAAACTGCGGAGCTAGGCGCATTTAGCAAACTCACTATAATGTCTGTAAAAAATATTGTGCTTCTCTTCTGCGCCGCAGATAACTGAAGCAGGTTTTTATAGTTCAGTAAGCCTAAGACCGTTGTATGAAATGCACGGAATTGCGAATAAGTATATTTGGAATTGCTGAGAATGAGCACCAGCTGATGGCTGGCTGAAGATTTACAAGGGGGAGTTTCAGGATGATCGCACATAGCTGATAAGATTAATTTTAAAATTTTAGAAAAAGCGTAGCCTATACGCATATTTTTAGCGTTTGCTGATCTATATAAATTATTGATAAAGCCGCCCGAAGGCTGGAAGTTACCCCGACTGTAAACCAGGCAGCGCCATTTAATTATGGCCGGAGAAGCAGGCTATATTATAGTTATTAAATAAATAGTTATATGGTTAATGATACATTTAGTTCAGTCATATCGTATGAATTAATATTATATAGTAAAGTTACGAATCTATATGCTAAATACAAATTTAATGAATAATTTTTAGGACTAATTTTTTATTCCATTTGAATATGGAATCAAATAGCATTTTAGCCTATAAAAAAGCCTTGCAACTCCGCATCAGGTCTGTAATGGAATCGGCCGATCTGATGGAATCTGGTTTAGCAGAATTCACCGGCCTGTCTACCAGCCATATTTATGCAATACTATCGGGTACGCGCGACCTCACCACAGAAACAGCAGGGCAGATTGCTGCTAAATTTAATATGACCGCCGCCCAACTGCTAAAACTGGACCACCCTATTGCAGGCGATTTCAATAAAGTGGATGCGCTGAATAAATTCAAGGATGAAAATAGATTTAACCATGGTTTCTTCATCAGCAAACAGTCTGAGAGAAAAGTTACGGCTTATATTCAAAGCATGGTAGAAACCTCTCTGTTCAGGGAAGGTGCCGATGTGGCTCAGATCAAGGAAGCCTGTAGCGCAAATGGAAAAAAGTATACCAGTAAACAGATTTCCCAGACCGTTAATTACCTTGCAGAGGTGAAAAAATTGAATAAGGAAACGAGGCCCAAAAGAAAAAAGAACGGTGAAGAAGGTGAAAGGCTTGTTTATGTATTCTTCAGCCCTGATAGGGATAAAAACAAAGAGGCTGATGATCCTGAATGATCATCAACCTGGTAATCTTAAAGATTTTTAGTATGCAAAGGCATTTTTATGATAAAAGTGGTGCCCTCACCCTCTATACTTTTCACCGAGATTTGGCCCTCGTGTCTTTTGATAATCTCAGCGCTCAGATATAAGCCGATACCAAATCCTGAGATATGCTGCGTGGCTTTATTCTCAACTCTGTAATACCGGTCAAATAATTTTGCAATATCTTTTGTGCTGATGCCTATGCCTTGGTCATGCACACTTATCTCCACCTGACCAGCTTCCTTCCGGCACTTTACTTCTACTGACTTGTCCTTAGCTCCATATTTAACGGCATTGCTGAGGAGATTGGTCAATACGGTGCCGATCTTATCACGATCTGCTTCTAAAACAATATCACTGGTCTCCAGGTTAAAAACCTGCGTTGGTGCAGTAACAGATACTTCATCAATAATTTCCCTTATCAGTGCATCTAATCTAAACTCAGTTTTTCTTAAATGTATTTTCCCAGATTCTAATTGTGAAATATTAAGAAAGCCATTAATCATATTGCTCATTTTCAACAGCTGAATATTGGTGCGCTCATATATTCTAGTGTTACTTATATCTTGTTTATGTTGAGAATTGCGAAGTCCCATTTGCGTAAACCCTATTAGCGAGGTAAGTGGCGTTTTTAGCTCATGACTTACCATACCAATAAAATCATTTTTCCTCAATTCATCAGCCTTGCTTTCTGTAATATCCAGGATAGTTCCAATAATCGAAGTGGGTTTCCCGGAATAATCCACTTCCACCATCCCGGTAGAATTAATCCATTTTCTTGCCGATCCGTCAAGGGGCTGGATTTGATAATTCATATTAAAACGACTCCGCTCTGCTATTGCCTGCTCAATAATAGTCCCAACACGGGCCACATCCTCTGGTACAACCAGGTTCTGAAGCGTATCTGCATAGAATAAAGTATCCTGGGATTCAATACCGTGGATTTTTCTGGCAGTCTGAGAAATTTCCAGTATGCCTGTTTCAAGATCACTTTGCCACATTCCCATAATCGCCGCTTCCATAGCCAGCTCAAGGGTATTGTTGCTTTTTAGCAGCGTATTCTTTGCAACAACCTGTTCGGTAACATCCGTAGTTACAGCAATCATACCGCTTATTTGCCCGTCTTCCTCCCGTATAGCCTCTATTGTCAGATTAAAATAAATGGTTTCTTCCTTGCCAAAGCGGCTAAACATAACCGGCACTTCATTCATCGTAAAACGATGGCCAGTTTGGTAGACTTTGTCCATAATGTCTGTATAGCCCTGAGTAGCAAGTTCAGGAATAGCACTGATCAGGGGCTTGCCAAAGGTCTGTGTTTCGGTGCGCCCCCAGTAATCCAGCATCCGGGAATTGGCAAGCTGTATCACATGGTTCAGCCCCCGGTATATCGCTATGGCAACAGGCGCCTGTTTTAGCAGTTGCCGCAATTGCGCTTCAGCCTGTCCGCGGGTCCTGCTGATATGCACCTGCGCCCGCACTTTTGTTAGTAATTCTGCCGCAGAAAAAGGTTTCACCAGGTAATCATCCGCACCAGCGTTTAATCCATCAATCCTTGCCTCTTCCCCCGCTCTCGCAGATAAAAATATAACAGGCAGACGCATGTTTTTTTCATCTTTCCTGATTTCTTCCAGCATGGCTTTACCATCCATTACCGGCATCATCACATCGCTTAGCACAAGATCTGGCATTGCGGAATTTATTTTGTTCAGGGCTTCCCTACCATTTATAGCCGTATCTAAAGTAAAGTATGGGCTGAGCAGACGCACCAGATAATTTCTCATATCCTGATTGTCATCTACAATCAGGATCTTTGTATCCTTATCTATGTTATAATCAGTATGGGTATTGGTATCAGCTGCAAATTTGCTTACAGCAGCTGATGGAAGTATAACCTCCTTTTGTAACAGACTGTATGCCTCCTGTATAAATGCCGCCTTGATAGTACTGTTACCTGTTTCTTCATTACTCTCACTTACCTGTTCAACAGGAAGATGGGTTTTCCCATACGGAATTCTCACGGTAAAACAGCTACCCTCGCCTTCAACACTCTTTACTGTAATATCACCTCCATGCAAGTGTACCAGCTCATGGACTAATGAAAGACCAATACCCGTTCCCTCATGTGTACGCCCCAGAGTATTTTTCACACGATGAAAACGCTCAAACATATGAGGCAATTCCTTTTCTGGAATACCTACACCGGTATCCCTTACCTGCAGTACCACACCATTACCCTGCTGTTCCAGGCTTACAGTAATTGTACCTTCAAGGGTATATTTGAAAGCGTTAGATAATAGATTCAAAACAATTTTCTCCCACATCTGCCGGTCAACATATACGGGAGCGGTCAATGGAGGGCAGTCAACCCGCAAATCCATTCCCGCCTTTTCAATGATCGAACGGAAAGAACTAGCCAGATCCGTACTAAACTCTGAGAGGTCAACGGGCTCGTACACGGCCTGAACCCTACCTGCTTCCACCCTACTGTAATCCAGCAGGTTATTAACAAGCTTAAGCAGACGAAGGGCATTTCTGTGCGTGGCCTCCAGCTGTTCCTTTTGGTGGCTGTTAAGTTCTGTATCTTGGAGCAGCTCTTCCAGCGGACCCAGCATCAAGGTTAGTGGGGTGCGGAATTCATGGCTCACATTGCTAAAAAATGCTGTTTTTGAACGGTCAATCTCTGCCAGTGCTTCAGCGCGTTTCTGTTCCTGCTCATAAGCATATACATTCGAAACCGCCGTAGTATAGGCAGCCGCCAACTGATCGTAAAAATTGATATATGTCTCATCCAGTGCGCGGCAAACGCTAACACCGGCTATAATAAAACCAGAAATTTCTGTTTTTCCTGTAACCCTCAGTGGTAAAATAATGGCTGTATGCGGAGCCTCTTCATAAGGGCCGCAGCTAAATGCGCCAAACCGTGCCTCAAGGTCTGTTACTACCAGAGGTGCCTGATCTGCTATTACTTCCGCTATTGGCCAGATCTGGTCTTCAACTGAGAATGACAAGGGCGCCAGATCAATACCCGCTTCCAGACCACTGGAATTAACCAGATCTAATTGTCCGTCCTTAAATTCGTAAAGAAGTATAAAGGGAATATCCAGCTGATATGTACTATGCTGCCCGGCTGTTAAACTGCCAATTTCCTCAATGTTTTTCGCCTTCACAATAGCCGCCCCTAAATCCCGTAATACCTGAGTACGACGTACACTTAGCATTTTTTCAGTTGTTTCAGTTATGGGATGAAATATACCGCCGATACCGCCAGATTCATCTCTGATAGGGGCAAAAGAAAAAGTCATGAACGTCTCTTCAAGATATCCGTATCGGTCCAGAAACATGCGCTGATCAGTAATATAAGTTCCTTCACCCTGTTCACCACGACTAAATTTATCACCTACCACGGGCATTGCCGTTTCCCAGCAAATTTTGAAGTTTTGACCCATCGATTGTGGATGCTTGGCGCCACATATTGGCTTGTAACTATCATTATAAATCTGGATAGTTTCTGGGCCCCAGGCAATAAGAATAGGAAAGGTAGAAGAAAGACAAAGACTAACTGAGGTACGTAAACTCTGCGGCCAGGATGATATTGGGCCCAGGGGGGTTTTAGACCAATCCATTGATCTAATCAGCATTCCCATTTCGCCACCTCCGGATAAAAATTGTTCTTTACTTTCCTCGGCTAATAGTGGTATTGACATATGATAAATTAGCCACCTCAAATAGCAGCCTCTGCAAAGCTATTTTAATATGTTGAAATCTAAATACTTTAGTTATACATTTTCAGATCTTTCTTCAAAACCTGTCGGGCATAGTGAATCCTGGTCTTAACGGTACCTATTGGTATACCCAGTTCTTCTGCTATCTCATGATATTTGAAGCCCTCGAAATATTTAATAAAAGGCACGTAAAATGTAGCCGGAAGGTTTCTCAATGCCTTATTCAGGTCATCATGCAGAAATTTATCCTCAGCTTTGTTAAAACTGGCTGATCCGGAAAGCTGCAGGGAATTCAGATCATCGCAGGTATCTATTAATGAACTTCTTCGGGTAGCCTTGCGGTAGTTGTTGATAAATACATTTCTCATGATAGTGTATAACCATCCCTGTAAATTGGTTCCCTCACGGTAATGGTTCCGGTAAGTCATAGCCCGGTACATCGTATCCTGAACAAGATCATTGGCATCTTCTTCATTACGGGTAAAATTAATTGCAAAGCTTGTTAAGGATGCTTTATGATCATAAATCTTAAAATTCTCAGGGTGGTTCATCATGATTTTCAGATTAATTTAAATGTTTCAACATTTACACAAAGCCTATACCAATATCACCTCCTTAATAAATTCATAACATAGCCTTTGCGTAAATCTGACCATACATATAGCTATGGGGTTAAAATAATGATGATTGTTAGTTTAGCAAAGGCATTTTCCTGCATTCGCCATCATTATTATAGCGAATGCAGAAATAACAGCACTATTTTAACCAAAAATTTCTTTGGCTTTTTTAACAGCTTTCTCCAGGTCAATTCCTTTCCCTAAAACTCCTTTAAAAAGGTCACCCTTCTCCTTTAATCTGTCTAAAGCATTAAATATATTAAAGTCCTGCATTTTCATACCAGGCACCACCTCATCCCATTCCAGTGGCATAGAAACGGTAGCTCCGGGTTTAGGCCGCAGCGAATAAGGACCTGCAATAGTTGCTCCCGGTCGGTTCTGCAAAAAATCAAGATACATTTTTCCTTTCCGGTTGGCAATCATGCGTTCCAGACTGGTGTATTCTGGTAGCTGCTGGTGTACCAGGCTTACAATAATCTTTGCAAACATCTGGCTTTGGTCGTACGTATATTTCGCACCTAATGGAATATAAATATGGATGCCGGTTGATCCTGAAGTTTTTGGATAGCAGGGAACATCAAGCTGGTCCAGCAGCTCTTTCACTTTCTGTGCAACCTCAATTACCTGGTCAAAAGTGTTTTTATCGGGGTCCAGATCAATCACGCAGTAGTCTGGGTTATCGGGTGATTTACTCCGGGAAAACCATGGGTTCATCTCAATACAGCCAAGGGAGGCCATCCATAACAGTGCAGCCTCATCATTTCCAAGCAGGTATTCTTTAGGTTCACCATCACTGGTGCTATAAGGAAAGGTCTCTGCCCAGTCGGGCGCCTTGCCTTTCACGTCTTTCTGGTAGAAACTTTTAGCATGTATACCACCCGGAAAACGGTTCAAAGACATCGGTCGGTCTTTCAGATAGGGTAGTATATAATCTGCAACCTGGTAGTAATAATTAAACATCTCCCTTTTGCTTACCTTATCCTCGGGCCAGTACAATTTGCTGAGATGGGTAAATTTAAGCTCATGGCCATTCACCTTACGCACCTGGGTTTCATCTTTCGGGTTGAGTAAAGACTTGCGGCCGGCAGATTTAGGGGCGCGGATAGCAGTAGCATGCTGATCTTTCTGTACGGGTTTTACATCCTCCTCAATTGTTAAATCATCGGCAATAATCGCTTTGGTTTCCACTTCAGATTCCCTGGTAACATCTTTAGCCTTTTTATCAATTCGCATTCCCTGGAAGGAAGGATGACGGAATACCCCATCGCTGGTTACCTCAGAAAAAGCAACTTCACAGATCAGCTCGGGCTTAAGCCAGGTAGCCTTGGCCTTAGGCGGGTTAGGCCTGAAACGGGAGGGTTTGTTTACATCTGGCAATTCTTCAAATGGGCTGTCTTTGGTGATGAGCGGTTCAAACTGTTTCATCATTTCCTTCTGCCCGGCATTATTAAAACCGGTACCAACCTTACCTACATACTGCAATTTGCCCTCTTCATATACCCCCAATAAAAGTGCACTGAAGGGTTTGGGTGTGTCCTCATTTTTTGTAAATCCGGCAATCACTACTTCCTGTCGTTTATGTACTTTAATTTTCAGCCACTCTTTAGAGCGGTTGTTCACTGCATAAACACTGTCAGCTTTTTTTGCAATAATTCCTTCCAGACCCATTTTTTCGGCGGCTTTAAAAAACTCTATGCCTTTAGCTTTGAAAACCTGGCTGAGACGGATCCGGTCGTCCTCTAAGGGCAGTACCGAAGCAAGGATCTCCTGCCTTTCGGTAAGTGGAAGTTCGGTCAGGTCCCTCCCCTCATACCATAAAATATCAAATACGTAATAAACAAGTTCACCATCGGCTTCACTTCTCCAGTTCTGTAGATTCCCAAAATTGGATACGCCTTTATCATTGATTACCATGATCTCCCCATCCACTACAATATCCATTTTCCAGCTATGCAGTACTTCACAGATGGGATAAAACTTTTCATTGAAGGGCTTATTGTTTCTGGAAAGCAATTGTACATCGCCATTTTTCAGGCAGAATCCCATTGCCCGGTACCCATCCCATTTAACTTCAAATAGCCAGTCTTCATCATCAAATGGCTCATCTACCAGCGTGGCCAGCATTGGGGTCACCCCTATAGGGATTTTCTTAACAATGCCCTTCACTGCTGAAGGGTTTCCCTCCTCATCCGCATCTGCGTCTTGCGCTGCTTTCTTTGCCTTTGCACTACGCTTTTTTGGTTTTGCCCCAGCATCTTGTTCCACTACTTCTTCATGTCCGTTCTTCCAGACCTTATCACTCTGTTTTTCAACCTGGTCCAGCGTCCGGTCAGATAAGACCGACTTATCTTTCTTCGTAATATCATCTGGCGAAGCAAACTCATCTTTATGTTTAATCAGCAGCCAGCCGTTTTCTCCCATGCCATGGGTCTTCACCAGGGCAAATTCGCCCTGTAGTTTTTCTCCGTGCAGAATAATCTTCACAGAACCGGCTTCAAGCTGCTGCAGTAAGTGTTTCTCCTGCGCCTTTTTCCCTTTTATCTTTTCAATAGGCTCATAACTGCCTTCATCCCAAACAATAACGGTACCACCGCCATATTCTCCCTTCGGGATGATCCCTTCAAAGTTTTTATAATCAAAAGGATGGTCTTCAACCATCATGGCCAGCCGTTTGGTTTTCGGATCGGTGGAAGGTCCCTTCGGAACAGCCCAGCTTTTCAGCACCCCGTCCATCTCCAGCCTGAAATCATAATGCAGGCGCGAAGCATCATGTTTCTGTATCACAAACTGAAGTTTGTTTTTGTCGGTAGATTTCCCTGATTTCGGTTCTGCGGTCTTATTAAAATCCCGTTTTTCGTTATATTTCTGAAGTCCCATGATCTTAGATTTAACAAGCTTTACAACACCATCAATCTCTTAATGTTTTTTTGATAAAAATCTTTTAGAGTCAAACATACGGGCAGAATTCGTGTTGATTCTCCACATTCAATAGCTTATGTCTGAAAACACAGTTGTAAAAACCCGCAGTACAAAATTATATCCTTACCAGGAAGCAGATATCAATAAACTGATCGCCCAGCTTGATCAGTCAGCCGCTACACAGCGTATACTCTATCAGCTGCCAACCGGCGGTGGAAAAACTGTTATTTTTTCTGAACTCGCCCGGAGGTTTATTGAAAAGAGTAACCTGAAAGTTATGATCCTCACACATAGGGTTGAACTTTGCGCGCAGACCTCCAGAACCTTGAAGGGACTCGGAATCGGTAATAAACTCATCAATAGTGGTGTTAAAAAAATATTGGGTAGAGACGGACAGGTATGCTATGTTGCAATGGTAGAAACCTTAAAGAACCGTATCAAAGACGGGGTATTCAATACAAATAATATCGGACTGGTAATCATAGACGAGGCTCATCATAACTCCTTTCATAAACTACTTGGAAAATTTGTAAATGCTTCTATTATTGGTGTTACGGCTACGCCCTTCAGTTCCGATATTAATCTGCCGATGCGCAGGTTTTATGACCATCTGATCGTAGGAGAAAGTGTAAGCTCACTGATTACCCAGGGATTTCTGGCAAAACCAACTACCTGGAAATATGATGTGGAATTAAATACATTAAAAACTGGTATTCATGGCGATTATACCGTTTCAACCTCAGATGAGCTTTATTCATCGAATTCTATGCTCGATCTGCTGAAAGATGCTTATCAGGACCACGCCCAAAATAAAAAAACTCTAATCTTTAATAATGGCATTATCACTTCAAAAAATGTATGCTATATGTTTAATCAGCTGGGCTTTCCGGTCAGACATCTTGATAATTCAACCCCGCCGGCCGAACGCGCCGAGATCCTGCTTTGGTTTAAGAAAACAAAAGGCGCCATCCTTACCTCGGTTTCCATCCTTACTACCGGGTTTGATGAACCTTCAGTACAGGCAGTAATTATTAACCGCGCCACAACATCACTTACACTTTATCATCAGATGATTGGACGGGGATCCAGAAGACTGGCCAACAAGAAAACATTTACGATTATTGACCTGGGTAACAATTCTGAGCGCTTTGGAAACTGGAATGATCCGATAGACTGGGTGCAGGTATTTAACAACCCAGAAGAATTTCATGAAAAGCTGAGCACACAGACCGTACATCAGGCACATTGCATTCCTTCTGAGCTTAGGGCCAAATTTCCTAATACCTTAGAATTATCATTTGATATACAAGCTGCACATCAGGCTGCAGTAGAACAGCATGTCAAACCAAAAATTGTAATCCGTGATTCTATCAGACAGCACGCATTAATGTGCCTGGATAACAGTGAAAGTATTATGGAAGCATTGAATTTAACCGAGCACCTGGATGCAGAGATCAACTGGAGGATTAAACAGTATGGCAAATGCCTGGGCAATGTGACTAAAAACTATACCGACTGGTTGAAGGAAGATTATATATCCAAGCTGAAGAAACTGATACAGAAACTGGCCAGTCGACGCGAATTACACAAAACAGCCGTTTAGGGCTGTTTTGTATCGTCTCTATCGGCATCGCTGCCTTTCTCCTGTTCAGCAGATTCTCTTGTGGTAGACTGCTCATTTCCACCTACACGCTCATCAATATCGGCATCGCTGCCCTTAATCTGCTCCTTGGTTTCTTCTGCACTGGTCTCTGATTCTGAGAAATCATGCTCCTTATCAGAACTTTTAGCATCCTGATAAACTTCTTTAAGGGTTTCAACTGCCTTAGCTTCTTTTGATTGTTCTTCGCTGTTGCTCATAATGATAGGTTTTTGTACCAGTACTACACCAGCTAAAGCAAAATGTTTCAAATGGATTGATACCGCTTAAATGCTTATGCCTAAATTTCAAACAATATCAAAAGATAACAGTTATTTATGTAATCAAACACTAAACTTTGAACCTGGAAGAATATATCTTCAGAGCAACTATTAACGGTGAAGAACACCGCTTACTGATTCTCCAGCCTATGGCAGGGTTATATAAAGTATATTGGGATGCCATGTACCTGGGTAATATTGAACCATACCTTCATGATCAGCTCGGCCTTTTCTGGGATACCGACGCCAGCATACTCAGAGGCTGCTGTCAGGAGCTTGGCGAATATATTGAATCCTGTGAACCCTGAAAAACTCCTCATAATTATTTTATTCAGAATAACGCCGTCTTATTGCTATAAATAAGGACAATTTACTATAGCAGAATACTAATATTATTAGCATTTTTGTTTAAATAATTCGTTTAAACATGGAAAGGGCAATAGTACATATGGATCTGGACACATTTTTTGTGTCATGTGAACGTTTAAAAAATTCACAGCTTGATGGAATACCGCTCATTATAGGGGGCGGCGACCGTGGTGTGGTGGCTTCCTGCTCCTATGAGGCCCGATTTTTCGGAGTCCGCGCAGCAATGCCTATGAAAATGGCCCTGTTGCTTTGCCCCCAGGCCAAGGTAATAAAGGGGGATATGGATATGTATTCCCGATTATCTCAAACTGTTACTTCTGTGATTGAAACTCAGGCCCCCGTAATGGAAAAAGCGAGCATTGACGAGTTTTACCTTGACATTACCGGGATGGATAAATTCTTCGGTGCATACTGCTGGACCACTGAGCTGAGCCAGGCCGTGACCCGTGAAACGGGTCTGCCCATGAGCTTTTCCCTTTCTGTCAATAAAACGGTCTCCAAAATAGCTACTGGCGAAGGTAAACCCAAAGGTAACCTGCAGGTCCCCGAGACCATGGTAAAGCCCTTCCTTAATCCTTTATCCATACGCAAAATCCCTATGCTTGGCGAAGTTACTTTCAACCTGCTGTCGCGTATAGGAATAAGACGAATAGAAACACTGTCGGAGATGCCGCCAGAGATTCTCCAGCAAATGATAGGTAAAAATGGCCGTGAAATCTGGAAAAAAGCGAATGGTATTGACCATAACCCTGTTGAACCCTATAACGAGAGGAAATCTATTTCCACAGAACATACCTTTGATCAGGATACAATAGATATTCCAAAATTAAAATCCATGATTTCCGGTATGGTCGAAAAGCTTGCCTTTCAGCTCCGTTCCGAAGAATGGCTTACCTCTACGGTTACCGTAAAAATAAGATATGCCAATTTCGATACCGAAACCAAACAGCGTAAAGTGGCATATACTTCGGCAGATCATATCCTGATCAGGCTGGTTGGTGAATTGTTTGACCTCCTCTACCAGCGGAGGATGCGCCTCCGTATGATCGGCATACAGCTCAGCGGTCTTGTCAGGGGTACCTACCAGATCAACCTGTTTGAAGACACCATTGAAATGATGTCATTATACCAGGCTATGGACAAAATGAAAAACAGATATGGGCTGGATGCCGTGCTGAGGTGCGGCGGCATGGAACTTAAACGTAAAGAGAAAAAAAAGCATGTATCTAAATAGCCATTCTTTTCACAGCCTGCGGTATGGTACCATTCCATTAAAAACCCTGGTAGACCAGGCAAAGCTATTGAAAATCCCATCAATGGCACTCACCGATATCAATACCGTAACTGGTATCTATGATTTTATCCGCCTGTGTATAGATTCAGGTATCAAACCTATTGCGGGTATAGAATTCCGGGCAGCAAACAAACTCCGGTTTATCGGACTCTGCAAATCATTTTCAGGACTGGGTGAAATGAACCGGCATCTTACAACACATAATTTCAGTGAAACTCCCCTTCCACTTTATGCACCAGATTTTGAACAGGTCACAGTTATCTATCCCCTCAGTAATGTACCCGAGAAACTCAAGCATTATGAATATATCGGCATCAGATATGATGAACTGATGCTCCTCTTTCAGGATAAATGGAAAAAGCTGCTGCATAAAATGGTAGTTCTGCAACCCATTACTTTCAGTACTAAAAAGGAATTCAATCTGCATCGTATTCTCCGGGCTATAGACAGAAACCTCATCTTATCAAAATTAGCAGAAGATGATTGCTGCAAAACAACTGAGTTTTTAATGCCCCCCGCACTGCTCCAATCCAAGTTCAGTGAATATCCGCAGATACTGGAGCTTACACAGCAGTTAATTAATGACTGTAGTTTTGAATTTCAATTTGAGACGCCACGAAACCGAAAATATTTCAGTAATAATAAAAAAACTGATATGAAACTCCTGGTAAGTCTTGCGAACAAGGGACTGGAAAAAATATACGGCAATCAGTATAATTATACCGAAGCTAAAGCCAGGGTAGAAAAAGAACTTAAAGTAATAGATGAACTGGGCTTCAGCGGATATTTCCTGATTACCTGGGATATTGTACGTTATAGTACCAATTTAGGTTTCCTGCATATTGGGCGGGGCAGCGGGGCCAACAGTATTGTGAGTTACTGCCTGGGTATTACAGCTATTTGTCCGATGGAGCTCGATCTTTATTTTGAGCGCTTCCTCAATCTGAACCGTAAAACTCCACCCGATTTCGATATAGACTGGAGCTGGAAAGAAAGGGATATTATCCTGGAGTACGTTTTTAAACGCTATGGCCAGGAATATGTTGCCTTCTGCGGCACCAATGTAGAGTTCAAATACCGTTCAATCCTGCGCGAAGTAGGTAAAGTATTTGGCTTGCCCAAAACAGAACTCGATGCACTGGCACTTAATCCCATGAACCTTCATGACCAGAATTCCATTGTAGCAAAGGTTCATAAGTATGGCGAGATGCTCGAAAAATATCCTAACCAGCGAAGCATGCATTCCTGTGGCATCATTATTTCCGAAACACCAATTACTAACTTTACAGCGCTGGAAATGCCCCCAAAAGGCTTTCCTATTGTACAGTTTGATATGCATGTGGCCGAAGAAATCGGCTTTGAAAAGTTTGATATATTGAGTCAGCGTGGTATAGGCCATATCGATGACAGTGTAAAACTGATACAGAAAAACCAAGGTATCACCGTTGATATCCGCAATAATGCTATTTCCAGGAATGAAGCGCGCTGTAATACTTATCTGGAAATTGGTAAAACCATAGGCTGTTTCTATATAGAAAGCCCTGCAATGCGTGGCTTACTGCGCCGCTTAAAGTGTAACGATTACAAAGTACTGGTAGCCGCCTCATCCATCATCAGGCCCGGTGTCGCGCAAAGCGGAATGATGAAAGAATATATTTTCCGCCATAATAACCCCCATAATTTCGAATACTTCCATGATGTATTTGAAGAGCAGCTTGGCGAAACCTATGGTATTATGGTTTACCAGGAAGATGTAATCAAGATTGCTTTGCATTACGGGGGACTTCCCGCAGCGGATGGCGATGTACTCCGCCGGGCAATGAGTGGCAAAGGAAGGTCGCTCGAAGCCTTAAAAAAAGTAAAAGATCATTTCTTCGAATGCTGCGCAGCCCAGGGACATTCAGAACTACTCAGCAAAGAAATCTACCGGCAGATTGAATCCTTCGCCGGGTATTCCTTCTGTAAAGCACATTCTGCATCCTATGCTGTAGAAAGCTATCAGAGCCTGTATCTTAAAGTATATTTCCCCGTAGAGTTTATGGTAGCGGTAATTAATAATCAGGGTGGTTTCTACCGTACAGAAGTGTATGTGCATGAAGCAAAAATGTCGGGTGGTCATATTAACAACCCCTGCATTAACTACAGTGATTATCAAACTACCTTGTTCGGTACCGATGTTTATCTGGGCTTTATGCTGATAGACGGACTGCAGATCAATGTAATAGAGAGCATTATCAAGGAGCGCCAGGAAAATGGGATGTTCCTCAGCCTTGAAAATTTCATTAACCGGGTAGCTATTGGCATAGATGGTATTCAGACACTGATATTTATCGGTGCCTTCCGTTTTACCGGTAAAACTAAAAACCAGTTGCTGGTTATTGCCAGGATGATCCTGGTCAATTATAAACCTGAAGAGCCCAGCCTGCTGCTTATCCGGGAACCAATAAAAGATTATAAACTGCCAGAACTGGAACGTTCCGTTTTTGAAGATGCCTTTGATGAAATTGAATTGCTTAGCTTTCCCGTATCATGTACCCCATTTGAACTGTTACAAACCAGGTACCGGGGTGATGTAATGGCCAAAGACCTGCCCAGTCACCATAAAAAACAGGTGAAAATGCTTGCCTATCTGATTTCCAGGAAGCATGTACCAACAAAAATGGGTGCCATGTATTTCGGAACTTGGATTGATGCCGAAGGAGAAATGTTTGATACCGCCCATTTCACCAAAAGCCTGCAGCAATATCCCTTTCAGGGGGGCGGCTGTTATTTATTATTGGGAACGGTTGAAGTAGATTATCATTTCCCTACCGTGACAATTATTAAAATGGCAAAGATGCCTTTTATTCCCGATCCCCGTTTTGCCGCGGCAGATGAAAACCAGTTTAAAACACAACGTAATATTAAAGAAGATGTGAGTATGACCAACCGAGCACCCTACCCACAGCAGCAGGATATAAACCTGCCACGCCAGAAAATGAAAAAATAAAACCCCGGCATTGCGGCATGGATTGCTCCGCCGCAAAACCGGGGTTTCTTCTATTTATAGCTGATACCATTTTTTCTTTGCCTTTGCATTCAGGCTCAGATAAACCAGTAAACCCAATGCTGCAACTGTCGCAACCTTGGTCACCATACCTTTCGGATTATGTTTCCATTCCACTTTCCATCCCCGCTCAGCAGCAATGTTTGGAATATGGCCCTTTGCAAGATCCTCAATAATACCTTCATAAACATTGATCCTGTCGGCCAGAATCAGCGGTATCCAATGCCTGTTCCGGTCTTCACTATGTTTAAATGCATATCGGCGGATAACTCCGCTCAGGCCAGAGGGCGGCACAGTGGCACCGAACACCCGCGTCACTTCCGGACGTTCGATGGATTTAAGGAGCTCTACAGTTTCCGGCTGTGGTTCAGAACGTTCATAATCACTGCGTTTATGATCGTCCCCGGTATAATTCTTCATCGGATAAGTCGGCTCATTTTCCGGATCGGCATCCATGCCCCAGCCGGGTATATCTTTATAATTTGAATACTTAGTTTCCATAATTTTAATGTTTAGCAGATGGGATCAATACGGTTTTTATACAGTTATCCAGTTTGGATGAAAATAACCTGTAGGCATCGGCTACTTCCTCAAGAGGCACCCGGTGCGTAATCAATCCCTTCGGATTTAATCTTCCGCTTTGTACATGTTCTATCAGTTTAGGTAATAAGCGTTTTGGTGCAGCCTGGTTAGCGCGGATGGTAATGCCTTTATTAATTACACTTCCGAATGGAACATAATTAAACGGCGGACCATATACACCAACCACAGAAACTATTCCACCTTTTTTCACTGAATTTATAGCCCATTGCAATGCTGTAGCGGCACCTGCCTGCATCAACATGATCCTTCCGGTAAAAGTCTGCAGCGTATTGCCATCAGCCTCACAGCCTACACAATCAATGCAAACATCAGCGCCATACCAATCTGTAATCTTCTTGATAAACACAACCGGATCTTCCATATCCTTAAAATTGTAGGCCTCACAGTGTGAATAGTTTTTGGCAAACTCCAGACGGTAGTCCAGCTGATCAATAATAATTACACGCGACGGACCAAAGAACCAGGCGCATCTTGCAGCCATAATCCCAATCGGTCCCGCTCCAAAGATTACTACTGTATCTCCTTCCTTAATTCCGCCCATCTCTGCCGCCTGGTATCCCGTAGGCACTACATCCGTAAGCAGTACCGCATCATCAGGATCCATATCTTCAGGGATAACCGTCGGACCAAAATCTGCATAGGGAACACGTACATATTCAGCCTGTCCTCCGTCATATCCGCCTGCAGTATGTGAGTAACCGAAAATTGCCCCCACAGCTGTAGCCATGGTATTTGCTTCATTACAGTTACCATAAAGACCCTGCTTACAGAAATTACACTTTCCGCACGAAACATTAAAAGGTACCAGTACCTGGTCACCGATCTTCAGTTTGGTAACAAGCGGACCAACTTCCTCTACAATCCCAACAAACTCATGTCCAAACGTAGAACCGATCCGGGTATCAGGAACCATCCCATGATACAGGTGCAGATCTGATCCGCAGATACAGCTTCTGGTTACACGCACTATCGCATCTTCAGGATGTAATATTTCTGGCATCGGCTTTTGCTCTGCCCTGACCCTGTAGGGTCCTCTGTAATTCATTGCTAACATAAGCTTAGTTTTAATTGTTTAATACTTGGCGCTGCTACTACCACAACTACAACACATAATTGTTTGCATTAAGTATTTATAGCACTTATTGTTTTAAATAATACTGATCTTACCATAAAAAAATACTTTGGTACTACAGGAAAACATATATAAAGACTTAATTTGTGATCGATATTATC
>Ga0308164_10001183_pt1 | contig 32394 bp, 26 predicted proteins | sample PhyTR2_FD_201031 | JGI IMG/M metagenome (GOLD analysis project Ga0308164, IMG submission 201031) | Phyllosphere microbial communities from UC Gill Tract Community Farm, Albany, California, United States - DLSLT.R2 | ecosystem: Host-associated > Plants > Phyllosphere > Unclassified | place: USA... | reverse complement strand
GTCGCCTCACTGGCCTCATCGCCGGCAAGCCGGACTCCCGGAAGATCAGCCTGGAAGTCCGGCTTGCCGGCGATGAGGCCGGCGCAGGCACCGCTTTACTTCATCCCCACCCGCTTGCGCAGGGTGGCGGTGATGCTTTGCCGGCTTTTATGGAAGTCTGCCCAGGGATCGACTGCCAGATCGGCCAGGCGTTCATGCAGATTGTGGATGTTCCACTGGCTGCCACCCTTGATCTGCGCCACTTCCTCGCGAGTGATGGGCACCGACACCGGCAGCCCCTCGCGGGCCCGGGCGCCATAGGCACAGGCGGTGGTGGCGCCCAGGCCGTTGCGCAGGTAGTCGATGAAAATCTTGCCAACGCGGTTCTTCGGCCCCGCAACTGCCGAGAAACGCTCCGGCAGCAGGCGCGCCATGTGGCTGACGATGGCGTGGCTGAAATCCTTGACGCTGTCCCAGTCGGCCTTGGGCTTGAGCGGCACGACGATATGCAGGCCTTTGCCGCCGCTGGTCTTGAGAAATGATTTCAAGCCCAGCTCATCCAGCACGGCAAGGGTCAGCTGGGCGGCCTCGACCATGGCTTTCCACGGCAGCGCCGGGTCCGGGTCGAGGTCGAGAATAAAGCGGTCCGGGTGGGCGAAATCGGCGCGGGTGGCGTTCCAGGTGTGGAATTCGACGGTGCCCATCTGCACGGCGCCAACCAGCGCCTTGGCAGAATTGACCAGCATGGCGGCCTGCCCGGCTTCGGCCTTGTCGACCATGATCAGGTCGTCGATGGCCAGGTGGCCGGCGTTTTTCTGAAAGAACAGCTCGCCGGCGATGCCCTCGGGGGCGCGGACCAGCGCCACGGGGCGGTCGTGGAGTTGGGGCAGCAGCCACTCGGCGACGCTGGCGTAATAGTCGGCGAGCTGCTTTTTGGTGGTGCCGCTGGAGGCGTCGATGACGCGGTCAGGGTGGGTGATGCGAATCTGGTTGGCGGCGGCGGACGACGCTTTGGCGCGGGTGGTTTTCTTTGCGGCGGGCTGGGGCTTTTCCGCCTTTTGCGCCTTTTCAGCCTTGGCCGGCGGCGCGGCTTCGTTCGTTGTCTCGGCTGGCTGCGCTTTGCTCGCCTTGTTCGCGGGGCTGGCCTTCTTGCTCGGCGCGGGAGTTTCCTCGACGATATCCTGCGCGGGCTTGTCCTCGCGCAGGCCATGGAACACCGAATGGCGCACCGAACCCTCGCGGGTCATCTCGGCATAGGCCACTTCCGCCAGCAACTCGGGCTTGAGCCAGTGCACGCCCCGCGCCTCGGCGCCCGTGGGCGGGTTGACCACCGCCTTGGCTCGGGTCGCCAGGGGCTTGAGCCTGGCGAGAATGGTCGCCAAGGTCGCCTCGCTGAAGCCGGTTCCCACCTTGCCGGCGTAGCGCAATTCGCCGCTGTCGGCATCGTGCAGGCCCAAAAGCAAGGCACCAAAGCCACTGCGGCTGCCTTTGGGATCGGTATAGCCGACCACCACGAATTCCTGGCGGTGCTGGCACTTGAGCTTGATCCAGTCCTGGCTGCGCTTGGAGCGGTACGGGCTGCCCACGCGCTTGCCGATCAGGCCTTCCATCTGCATCTGGCAGGCGCTGTGCAGCAGCGAGGTAGCCGACTCGTCAAAATCGTCGGAATAGCGCAGGGTTGCGGCCTTGTGGTCCTGAAGCAGTTTTTTCAGGGCAGCGCGGCGCTGCTCGACGGGAACTTCGCCCAAGTCCATGCCGTTGAGATAGGGCACGTCGAAGAGGTAGTAGACGATCTGCTCACTGCGTTCGGTCTCGAAAGCGTTCTGCAGGGCCTGGAAGTCGGGCACGCCCTTGTCGTTGGCCACCACCATTTCGCCGTCGAGCCAGGCAGATTGCAGGCCCAGCTCGGCAATGGCGCGGGCCTGGGCAGGCATCTTGGCGGTCCAGTCGTGGCCGTTGCGGGTGAACAGGCGCACGTTGTCGCCGTCGATGCGGGCCATGACGCGGTAGCCGTCGAACTTGATCTCGTAGCGCCAGTCGCCGCTGGGGGCCGAGTCCACCAGGGTGGCGAGTTCGGGTTTGAGGCTGCTGGGTAGCGAGGCTTTTTTCGCGCCTACCAGTTGGGTGGAGCGGGTACGGCGAGGCGTTGCGGGCGCCTTGGCGACCGGTTTAGCGGTGGCATCTGCCTCGCTGGCCTTGGCCTTGGCCTTGGCCTTGGCCTTGGCCTTGGAGCGAGGCGCCTTCGCCGTACTGGCTGCAGACGCTGGCTTGGCGCCTTCTGCAGATTGCGCCTTGGCACCCTTCCCCCTCACCTTCGGCACCAGGGTCCGGTCGCTCAGCACACTGTCCGGCTCGGCCTCCAGCACATCATAGTCCGCCGCCGGCCGTGCCTCGGCGTCCTGATGCTTGATCAAGAACCACTGCTCCTTGCGCCCCGGCATATGGGTGCGCACCAGGTTCCATAGGCCGCCGAGCTTCTCCCCTTGCAGCGTGAACTTGAGCTTGCCCTTGGCATAGGCCTCCTGGGGGTCGCCCTCGGGCACCCAGACGCCGCGGTCCCAGACGATTACATCACCGGCGCCATAATGCCCCTCCGGGATATGGCCCTCGAAGCTGGCGTAATCGAGCGGGTGGTCTTCCACGTGCACCGCCAGGCGCTTGACCTTGGGGTCCAGCGAGGGCCCCTTGGGCACGGCCCAGCTTTTCATGCTGCCGTCCAGTTCCAGGCGAAAGTCGTAGTGCAGGTGGCTGGCGTCGTGCTTCTGGATGCAGAACTGCAGGGCGTGGCCGGTATCGCCGCGCTTGCCCTTGCGCGCGCCGCCCGAAGGCTCGGGCGTGGCCTCGAAATTGCGCTTGCGGTTGTACTCGTGCAGGGCCTCGCTCATCACCCACCTCAGGATTCGGGACTGTATGAAATTCCGAATCGGCAACCGCCCGGGAGTTCCAACCGTTGATCGGCCGCCGCTCAGGCAAAACCGATGGAACGACTGCGCACGCCCATGGACCAAATCTTCAGCAACCGCGCGCAGGCCCCGCACAGAACCGGGCCGCGCCTGCCCAAGAAGCACTGCCCGTGAACCTGTTGGAGATTCCCGTATGAGCAAGAAAAACCGCGACAGCGCCGAGGCGTCGACCGTGCTGCCGATGTCGCGCCGCTCGGTCCTGCAAGCTATCGGCGTGAGTGGTACCGCCGCGGCGCTGGGCAGTGGCCTGGCCGCTGAAGCCGCGGCCGCCGCCGCCGAGGCCACGCCGTTCGAGCCGGGCAGTGAAACGGTGAAACTGGTGGTCAACGGCAAGCAGGAAACCCTGCGCGTCGACCCGCGCACCACCCTGCTCGACGCCCTGCGTGAGCGCTTGCACCTGACTGGCACCAAGAAGGGTTGCGACCACGGCCAGTGCGGCGCCTGCACCGTGCACGTCAACGGCCGGCGAGTGAATTCATGCTTGAGTTTCGCGCTGATGCACGAAGGTGACGAGATCACCACCATCGAAGGCCTCGGCACCCCGGCCGAAATGCACCCGATGCAAGCGGCGTTTGTCGAGCACGACGCCTACCAGTGCGGCTACTGCACCAGCGGCCAGATCATGTCGGCAGTGGCGCTGGCCAAGGAGCCCTGCGGCGGCTCCGACGCCGAGATCAAGGAGGCCATGAGCGGCAATATCTGCCGCTGCGGCGCCTACTCGAACATCCTCGCCGCCATCCAGCAAACGCGCAAATCCTGAGGCCCACGCCATGCAGACCTTCGCTTTCAACCGCGCCGCCAGCGCCGACCAGGCCATCCGCCTGGGCGCCGCCAGCCAGACCGCGCAACAGGGTGCCCAGGTGCGTTTCATCGCCGGTGGCACCACCCTCACCGACCTGATGAAACTGGGCGTCGAGCAGCCTCAGCAACTGGTCGACATCAACCACCTGCCCCTGGCCGAGATCACCGCCATCGACGGCGGCGGCCTGAAGGTCGGCGCGCTGGTGCGCAACAGTGATTTCGCCGAGAATCCACGGGTCAAGGCCGAGTACCGGGTGCTGTCCGAAGCACTGCTGTCGGGGGCCTCGGCGCAGCTGCGCAACATGGCTACCACCGGCGGCAACCTGCTGCAACGCACGCGCTGCACCTACTTTCGCGACAACCACAGCCCCTGCAACAAGCGCGAACCCGGCAGCGGCTGCGCGGCCATCGACGGCATCAACCGCACCTTGGCGATCTTCGGTACCAGCGACCACTGCATTGCCACCAACCCTTCGGACATGAACGTGGCCCTGACCGCCCTCGAAGCCTGGGTGCATATCAGTGGCGCCAAGGGCGAGCGCGTGGTGCCGATCGGCGAGTTCTTCCTGCTGCCTGGCAATACGCCGGAGCGCGAGACCGTGCTGCAACCCGGCGACCTGATCACCCATGTGAGCCTGCCGACGCCAGTGGCCGGCAGCCAGTCGGGCTATCTGAAGCTGCGTGACCGCGCCTCGTACGAATTCGCCCTGGCTTCGGCCGCCGTGGTGCTGCAGGTCGAAGACGGCCGCGTGCGCCATGCCCGCGTGGCGCTGGGCGGTGTCGGCACCCGGCCATGGCGCGCCGAAGCCGCCGAGCAAGCGCTGATCGGTGCGCCGGCCAGTGCCGCCACCTGGCAGGCCGCCGCCGAAGCCGCCGTGCGCGGCGCCACGCCGCAGAGCCACAACGGCTTCAAGGTGGAACTGGCCAAGCGCTGCGTGGCCCAGGCTCTGGCCAACGTCGCGCAACAGGCTTGAGGCACGCCGCGGGATTCCATGCTCGCGGCGCTTGAAAACGCTTATGACACCGGAGGCCCCATGGCCCAAGTATCCAACATCGCCGACGCCGTGATCGGCCGCGGTTTTCCCCGTATCGACGGGCCGAAGAAGGTCTGTGGCGTGGCCCGCTACACCTCCGACCATGCCTTCCCGGGCTTGGTCTATGGCGTGCCGGTGACCGCCACCATCGCCAGCGGCCGCGTCACCGCCCTGGACTCGGCCGAGGCCATGCGCCTGCCCGGCGTGATCCAGATATTCCACTCGGGCAACTTCAACGGCGAGCTGTTCCGCAAGAAGAGCGGCGGCGGCAAGACCGACGAAGCCCGCCCGCCACTGGCCGACGACCGCATCACCTATTACGGCCAGTACGTGGCTCTGGTGATCGCCAACACCTATGAGCAAGCCATCGCTGGCGCCGAAGCGGTAAAGGTCAGCTATGCCGCCGACCAGGCCAACGTCGACATGCGCCTGCGCGCCGAGGAAAAGGAATCGGTCGACACCGAACGCGGCGACGTCGCCCAGGCCTTCGCCAGCGCCCCGGTGAAGGTCGACCAGACCTACACCACCCCGCCGCAAGCGCACAATCCCATCGAACTGCACGCCACGGTAGCGCTGTGGAACGGCAAGGAGTTCACTCTCTACGAAACCTCCCAAGCGATCATGAACCACCGCATGGTCATGGCGCAGATGCTCGGGGTGGCGCCGGAGCAGGTGCGCATCATCACCGAGTACCTGGGCTCGGGCTTTGGCGGCAAGCTCTGGCCCTGGAGCCATTCGCTGCTGGCGGCGGCCGCGGCGCGGCAACTGCAGCGTCCGGTGAAGCTCGTGGTCGACCGCGAGATGATGTTCCACAACGTCGGCCACCGCACCAACACCCAGCAGCGCATGCGCCTGGGCGCCGACGGCAGTGGCAAGCTGCTCGCCCTGCAGCACGACTACCTGTTCCACAATGCGCGGCTGGACACCTACAAGGAGAACTGCGGCGAGGCCACCGGCTACCTGTACAGCACGCCGAACCTGCGCGCGGCCTGGTCGTTCGCCCGCCGTGACATCGCCCCGCCCACCTCGATGCGCGGGCCAGGCGCGGTGCCGGGCCTGTATGCGCTGGAATCGGCGATGAACGAACTGGCGGTCGAGCTGAAGATGGACCCGCTGCAACTGCGCCTGCTCAACGAGCCGGAAACCGATGAGAGCACCGGTACGCCGTTCAGTTCGAGGCACTTGAAGGAATGCCTGACCACCGGCGCCGAGCGTTTCGGCTGGGCCTCCCGTGACCCACGCCCAGGCTCGATGCGCAATGGCGCCGGCACGCTGATCGGCTGGGGTATGGCCGCCTGCACCTGGATGGCCAAGGCGCTGCCGGCCGAAGTCACCGTGCAGCTGACCCGCGAAGGCCGCGCCAAGGTGCTGAGCGGCACCCAGGATATCGGCACTGGCACCTACACGGTGATGGCGCAGATGGTTGCGCAGCTGACCGGGCTGGCGCTGGAGCAGATCGACGTGACCATCGGCGACAGCAGCCTGCCGCCCGGGCCGATGTCCGGTGGTTCAATGGCGACCGGCTCGCTGGTGCCTGCCGTGCAGCAGGCGACCCGCGCGGCCATCGACGATGCCATCAATACTGCCCTCGAAGAGGTGCCCGCGTTCAAGGGGCGCAAGGCCGAGGACCTGGCGTTTGCCGAGATGCGCATTCACCTGCGCGAGGCCGACGCGGCCAGCGGCGTGAGCATTGCCGAGCTGCTGGACAGCGCCAAGCTCAAGTACGTGAGCGGCAGCGGCAAGACGCCGGGCAGCGCCGATGTCGACGACAAGTTCTCGATCCACTCCTATGGCGCGCACTTCGTGGAAGTGACCTGGGAGCCGGAGATCGCCCGCCTGCGGGTCAACCGCGTGGTGACCGTGATCGACGGCGGCAAGGTGATCAACCCGCGCACCGGGCGCAACCAGATCGAGGGCGCGATTGTGATGGGCGTGGGCATGGCGCTGTTCGAGGCCACCGAGTACGACCCGCGTACCGGGCAGCCGGTGAACAGCAACCTGGCGGACTATATCGTCACCACCCATGCGGACGCGCCGGAGGTGGATATCACCTTTCTGGATTACCCGGATACCACGCTGAACCCTTTGGGTGCGCGGGGGATTGGTGAAATTGGCTTGGCGGGGGTGAGTGCGGCGATTACCGATGCGGTCAGGCATGCGACCGGGGTGGTGATTCGCGATTTGCCGGTGCGGATCGAGGATTTGCTGGGGAGTGAGCTGAAAGCGGTGTAAGCCGTGATGGCCCTATCGCAGGCTACGCCAGCTCCAACGGGATCGTGCTGTCCCCGTTGGAGCGGGCGATGCCCGCGATGAGGCCCTCAGATCAAGCCATCTCGACCGTCACACCCATCGACCGCAGCGCATCCCAGTACCCAGGGTAGGTCTTGCCCACGCACTCCGGGTCCAACAACCGAATGCCGCTGATCTTCAACCCCGCCAACGCAAAGCACATGGCGATACGGTGGTCGCTGTGGGTGTTGATCAGCGCATCCGTGGCCGTGCCGGCCAGCGCCGGGTCAGCGGCCACCAGCAGATCATCCCCTTCCACCGTCGCCAAGCCCGGCCGAATGGCGTTCAAGCCGTCGTACAGCGCCTGTACCCGATCACATTCCTTGACCCGCAGGTTCGCCAACTCGACAAAACGCACCGGCGTGTTGTTGAACGCCGCCAGCACGGCCAGGGTCGGCACGGCATCCTGCATCTGCGAACCGTTGATCACCGCCGGCATATTCGGGAAGGCAGCAATGTACGCCTGGGCCTGGGCATCCGGCTGGGTGAAATCTGCTGCGGCCACACCGAGGTCGATCTTGCCAGCGGTCAGCACTTCAGCCGCCCACAGGTACGTGGCGGCCGAGGCATCGGGCTCGATCAGGTAGTCGCAGGCGCGGTAGCCGGTCGGCGCGATGCGCCAAGTGGTGTCGTCGACCACTTCGACTTCAGCGCCGAAGGCCTGCATGCAAGCCAGGGTCAGGTCGACGTAGCCGCGGGCGCCGATGTCCTTGCCGGTGAGCTTGATATCGATAGCCGACTCGCCACAGGCCGCCAGCATCAGCAATGCCGACACGTACTGGCTGGACAGGCCGCCATCGATCTCGAACACCGTGGCCGCAATCTTGCCGGTGCCCTGCACCTGCACCGGCGGGCAACCGGTGGCGCTGGAGACCTGCACACCGCCAGCGCGCAGGGCGTCCAGCAGCGGGCCGATCGGGCGTTTCTGCATGTAGGCGTCGCCGTCCAGAGTAACCGGGCCGTCAACCGTGGCCACGGCGGCGGTCAGAAAGCGCACCGCGGTACCGGCGTTGCCCAGGAACAAGGCCTCGCTCGGCGCCTGCAGGCGGCCTTCGCTGGTGACCACGAACGTGGTGCTGTCAGGTTCGTCGACCGTCACGCCCATCTGCCGCAGGGCGTCGGACATGTGCCGGGTGTCGTCGCTTTTCAGCGCGCCGGTCAGGCGGCTGGTGCCCCTGGCCAGCGCCGCCAGCAGCAGCGCGCGGTTGGTGATCGACTTGGAACCGGGCGGCGAGACCTGGCCCTGCAGGGCAAACCCAGGCGGAATGACGGTAGCGGTGTGCGGCGCGCCCATGACAACGTATCTCCAGATCAGAACCGGCGCCCAGCGGCGCGAAAGGGGCACATGATGCCATTAATGAAAAGGGCGAGGCAAAGGCACGGGGGAAATGCTACCCTCCTGATTAACCTAATCGCTTGGGTTATCGTCGCTGGATGCCGACAATATTCCGAATCGATGGCCTGCGGGTCGTTATCTACCCAGCCGATCACCAACCTGCGCACGTCCACGTCATAGGCTCCGGCCTAGAGGCGATTTTCAACCTGCAGTGTCCCGAAGGGCCGCCGATACTGCGCGAAAATAACGGCTTCAAGTCGCACGAACTAGCACCGCTGGCGGAGCGGCTCGCCGTGCAACTCAAAGCGCTATGCAGCCAATGGAGGAACATTCATGGCCACTATCACTGAACAGGATGTGCTGAAGGCCGATCAGCGGATGCGCAAGCGCTTGCAATCCACGCCCCACGCGGTCGCTGCGCGAGTTGATCAAGCGACCGGCAAGCTGCATCTGGCCCTCAATAACGGCGTGGAACTGAGCGTGCCTTGCGCTTTGTTGCAGGGTTTGGAAGACGCCTCGAGCACCGACCTTGACGAGCTGGAATTGAGCCCTACGGGGCTGGGCGTTCATTTTCCGCGGGTCGACGCGGATATCTATATCCCGGGGATTCTGCAGGGGGTGTTCGGCAGCCGCAGCTGGATGGCCCAGCAGCTGGGTCATAAAGGGGGTAGTACGATCAGCGCCGCCAAATCCGCCGCCGCGCGGGCGAACGGCAAGCTCGGCGGCAGGCCGCGCCGTGCGCCCCCGCCCGTGTCCACCGCCAAGTAATCCCTAGTCCCGCACCAACCGCAGCGCCAGCGCCTTGGACTGCAGCGCCACGTCGGTGACCGCGGTGCTTTCCCACCACAGGCCGCGCAGCGGTGGGCCCATGGCGAACAGACGCGGCGAGGGGGTGCCGGTGGCGTCCAGGACGGCGCCGTCGGGCTGGGCGGCGATGCCCAGGGCCAGGGGGCCGGGCTGCACCAGGCCGCGGGCCAGCAGTTGCCGGGGCAGCGGGCGGTCGACCTTGCGCCAGTCGTAGACGATCCCGCTGGAGTTGATCAGCGCCTGGCCGGTCACTCGGGACTCGCCCGGCTCGCCACGGCGCCTGAGCACCAGGCTGACCGTTTGCCCATCGCTTTCGATCCGTTGCACGGTGGCGGCATGAATGTGCAGGCGCCCTTCCATGACGCGCTGCGCCAGCAAGGCCCCGCCCTGGGGCGGCGAACGATGGTGATGGCTTTCCCACCATGGCCGCACGTGGCGCACGAACTGGCGCTTGTGGCGCTCGCTGGCCTGGCTCCAGAGCCGGGCGATATGCACGCGCACAGTGTCCAGCGGCGCTTGCCAGTCCACGCCCTGGGCCATGGCCTGTTTGCATTGCCGGCGCAACTCGCGCATGACCTGCAGGGGCGTCAGCAACCCGGGTTGTTCGGAGAGGAAATCGCGCCATGTTGGCGGCTGGCGGCGCACCTGAGGCAGCAGGCCATGGCGGGAAAATACCTCAATAGGGCCTTTGTGCCCCGCCTGGTCGAGGGAGGCGACGGCATCGACCATGGTCAGACCAGAGCCGACGATCAGCACCCGGGCCTGGGGATCGAGCTGCTTCAAGGCTGCCACGTCCCAGGGGTCGAAGGTCAAGGCCACTTCAGGCGCGCGGTCCATCTGCGGCGTGCGCGCCGCGGCGAACATGCCGGTGGCCAGCACCACTTGCCGGGCAATGCATTCGGGGCCCTTGGCCAGCTTGACCCGTACCCCGTACTCGGTGACCTGCACGTCCACGGCCTCATCCTGCAGATGCACCAGCTGCGAGCCATGACGTGCGCCCATCAACTGCGCTTCGGCCAGGCGCTGGCGGGCGTACACGCCAAACAGGCCACGGGGTGGGAACAGCTCGGCGATCGGCACCGGCTGCTCGGCCGACTCGGGCCAGCCGCCCGCGGCGATATGGGCGGTGAGCCACTGAGTCAAATCGTCGCTGTCGTCCGGGTCCACGCTCATGCGCGCGGCATTGCCGTTGAGCGTGTGCCCCAGCTCGGTGGCGCTGTAGGCCTCGCCCCGGCCCAGCTCCGCGCGCGGCTCGACCACCAGCAGGCGGCGGGCGCCGGGCTGCTTGAGCAATTGCGCCGCGAGCATGGCGCCACTCAGGCCGCCGCCGATGATGAGGATATCTGCCGTTGCCATTGCGGGGCCTCGCTGGGTAAGAGCCGACCTTTTAGCAGCATCGGCCATGGGAAGGCAACGCCAAACCCCGGCCCAGACCTTGCCATCCGCCCTGCAAGGCCTATACTCGCGCCTCAGCCGTCCATGGAAGCCGGCGCTCACCGCATTCTGACAAGGAAAGCCCGCACGCAATGTCCAACACCCCCGCCTCCGAGCACGCCAGCGGCGCCCTGCTTGGCGAGTTTCACCCCCATACGCGACTACCTGCCGTCCTGCTGGCGCTGGCCTTGCTGTGCATTGCATTGGCCCCGGTAACGATCTGGCTGGGTAGCCGCCTCGATAGCGACTCCCCGGCCCTGCGCTATCTGCTCGGTGGCTTGCTGGCCACGCTCGGCGCGCTGCTGCTCGGTGCGAGTACCTGGCAATGGCGCCTGCTCGGCAGCCACTTCGAAGTGTACGACCAGGGCATTGCCGCCATCGACGGCGGCCAGCGCCGCTACCTGCGCTTCGCCGACCTCGAGGACCTGTACGTATTCAGCCCTGCCCGCGCCGCGGGCCAGGTCACCCACTTGGCCTGGCGCACGGGGACCACACAACCTTGGCAGCTGGCCAGCGCCGCCTTGAAGCAATTCACCCAATTCCAGCAACTGGTGCGTGAACTGCACGTGCGAGCGCAGTTACCGATAGTGTTCGCCAGCCTGCAGGCAGGGCGCGGTGTCGCCTTTCGGTACCTGAGCGACACCCAGGTACGCAGCCACCGCGGCCCGTTGTTGCAGCAGCCACCCCAGGTGATGACCCTGTCGGTGGCCAGCCTGGAATTCCAGGGCCGGCGCATTTCCATGCGCAGCCTGAGCCGCGTCGACCTCGGCAGCTGGCGCGAGCACGTGCTGATCAAGGACGCCTCGGGCAAGCCGGTGCTGTCCGCGCCCTGCACCGGGATCTTCAGCCACGACCTGTTCCTGCACACCCTGGAAGCCGCCCTGGCCTTCAACAGCGCCGCTGAGGCCATGCCGCGCGCAGTCGCCCGATAAGGCCCGTGCGGCCACGGCGAAACACCCGGAAAATTATCCCCCACACCTTTCCGGCGTTTGTTTATGCTAGGGTGAAAGAAGACCGCTAAGCGCTTATCGCCTCTAAGGAAATGCCATGGCAGACTGCGAACGCAACCACTCTGCGCTGTTTTCCCGCCCACTCCCTCCTCGGCCCTGACGCCGAGCCTCCCAGCACCTCAGTACCTGTTTGCACTACCTGTCGGAAACACCGCCTGATGCCTTCGTGCCGCTGCGGTACGCAGGCGTCGATTCAAGGAATACGAGTATGGCTCAAAGACACGTCATCAATGCCTCCGTCAGCCCCAAGGGCAGCCTGGAAACCTTGTCCCAGCGTGAAGTGCAGCAGCTCAGCGCTGCCGGCTCGGGCAGCACCTACGCCCTGTTCCGCCAATGCTGCCTGGCGATTCTCAACACCGGCGCCCACGTCGACAACGCCAAGACCATCCTGGAAGCCTACAAGAACTTCGAAGTGCGCATTCACCAGCAAGACCGCGGTGTGCGCCTGGAACTGCTCAACGCCCCCGCCGACGCCTTCGTCGACGGCGAAATGATCGCCAGCACCCGCGAGATGCTGTTCAGCGCCCTGCGCGATATCGTCTACACCGAAAGCGAGCTCGACAGCCAGCGCATCGACCTCAGCAACTCCCAAGGCATCACCGACTACGTCTTCCACCTGCTGCGCAACGCCCGCACCCTGCGCGCTGGCGTCGAGCCGAAGATGGTGGTCTGCTGGGGTGGCCACTCGATCAACTCCGACGAGTACAAGTACACCAAGAAGGTCGGCCACGAGCTGGGCCTGCGCAGCCTCGACGTGTGCACCGGCTGCGGCCCGGGCGTGATGAAGGGGCCGATGAAAGGCGCCACCATCGCCCACGCCAAGCAGCGCATCCTCGGCGCGCGCTACCTGGGCCTGACCGAGCCGGGCATCATCGCCGCCGAGGCGCCTAACCCGATCGTCAACGAACTGGTGATCCTGCCGGATATCGAGAAACGCCTGGAAGCCTTCGTGCGCGTCGGCCACGGCATCATCATCTTCCCGGGTGGCGCGGGCACGGCAGAGGAGTTCCTCTACCTGCTGGGCATTCTCATGCACCCGGACAACAGCGAACTACCGTTCCCGGTCATTCTCACCGGGCCGAAAAGCGCGGCGGCCTACCTGGAGCAGCTGCATGCTTTCGTGGGGGCGACCTTGGGCGAAGCGGCCCAGCGCCATTACCAGATCATCATCGACGATCCGGTGGAAGTGGCCCGGCAGATGGCCTTCGGGATCAAGGGCGTGCGCCAGTTCCGCCGCGAGCGCAACGACGCTTTCCACTTCAACTGGCTGCTGCGTATCGAGGAAGGCTTCCAACGGCCCTTCGACCCGACCCACGAGAACATGGCCGCCTTGCAACTGCGCAAGGGAATACCGCCCCATGAGCTGGCGGCTAACCTGCGGCGGGCGTTTTCCGGCATCGTCGCCGGCAACGTCAAGGACAAAGGCATCCGCCTGATCGAAGAGCATGGTCCGTATGAGATACATGGCGATGCCGAGATCATGCGGCCACTGGACGAGCTGCTGCAGGCGTTCGTGGCGCAGCATCGGATGAAACTGCCAGGTGGCGCGGCGTATGTGCCCTGCTATCGAGTCGTCAGCTGAAAGCTGAAGGCCGGTGCACACCGCACTGGCCTCATCGCGAGCTTCGCTCGCTCCAACAGTAGTTACGAGCGCCCCGTCGGCGCGAGCAAAGCTCGCGCCGAAACCCTCAAGCCTGGCAAGCACCCCGTCGGAGCCCAAAGCTAGCGCCGAAACTCTCAAGCCTGGCGAGTACCCCGTCGGAGCGCAAAGCTAGCGCCGAGACCCTCAAGCCTGGCGAGTATCCCGTTGGAGCGCAAAGCTAGCGCCGAAACCCTCAAGCCTGGCGAGTATCCCGTTGGAGCGAGCAAAGCTCGCGATGAGGCCAGCAAGCGGATCGCCACTCGGCCAACCTCACTCCTCCAGCGCTCTCCCGGTAGCCTCTGGCTTGGCAAACCGATACGTCGTCAAGCAGCACACCAGCAACCCGCTCACCGCCAGCAACCCGCCCACCAAACCGATATTGGCCGTGCCCAACTGGCCAATGACCACGCTGCCCAGCAGCGCCCCGCCACCAATGCCGATGTTATAGATACCCGAATGCAGCGCCATGGCCACATCGGTGGCATCCGGCGCCAGGGCGATGACCTTGCTCTGCATCACCAGCCCGAAGCACATGATCGCCGCGCCCCAGACCACGCTCAGCGCACCCAGGTAAGAGGCCTTCAAGGCCATCGGCAGCAACAGCATCAGGCACAGCCCCAGCACCGCCACCGACGCGATCAGGAAGCCCCGTGGAAAGCGGCTGCTATACAGGCTGAACACCAGCGAACCAATCACCCCGGCGCCGCCAAACAGCAGCAACAGCACGGTGGTCATGTTGCCGCTCAGGTGCGCGACTGCCTGGGCGAAGGGTTCGATATAGCTGTAGGCGGTAAAGTGCGCGGTCACCACCAGCGCGGTCAGCACGTACAGCGACACCAGCGCCGGGCGCTTGAACAACACCGGCAGGCTGCGCAGCGAACCGGAGTTCTGGCTCGGCAGCAACGGCAGGGTACGGGCCAGCACCAGCACGGCCAGCGTCGCCACCGCGCCGATTGCCATGAAGGTGGTGCGCCAGCCCAAGGCTTCACCGACGATACGGCCGATCGGAATACCCAGCACCATCGCCAGCGAGGTACCGGTGGCCAGCAGCCCCAGCGCTTGCACCGACTTGCCCGCCGGCGCCACCCGCACTGCCAGCGAAGCGGTGATCGACCAGAACACCGCATGGGCCACGGCGATGCCGATACGGCTGACCAGCAGCATGGCGAAGCTGGTGGCCATGCCGGAAAGAATATGGCTGACGATGAATATGCCGAAAATGCCGATCAGCAAGGTGCGCCGCTCGATATTGCGGGTCAGCAGCATCATCGGCAGCGACAGCAGGGTCACTACCCAGGCGTACACGGTGAGCATCAGCCCGGTCTGGGCCGTGGTCATGTCGAAGCTGTGGCCGATGGCACTCAACAACCCCACCGGCACGAACTCCGTGGTGTTGAAGATGAAGGCCGCCAAGGCCAGTGCGATCACGCTCAACCAACTGCCTGCCTGGGTGTGCGAAGGAGTGTTCATCGTTTTCCTGTGAGAACGCCAAGGTACCGGGCCCGCAGTGGCCATGAAGCTGCGCGCCGGCACCGAACAAAAACCCCACACGGCAAAAGCCCGCACACGAAAGCCCCATTCGAGGCATGAGCCTTGAACGGAACGGGCGATGAGCAGGATTTTTATCGGTATGGGAGATACGGCCAGATGCGGCGGATTCTACGCCGCTGTTTTCAGAGGAACAACTACCCCGCCCGCCATGTGTCTGAAACCGGTCACAAAGCGCTGCGACCGCTTGCCGCAGGCACGGATCAGCGTAGCGGCTGACGGCCTCATCGCGAGTTTTGCTCGCCCCAACAGGCGGCGCTGGCTCGTGTTGGAGCGAGCAAAGCTCGCGATGAGGCCGCCCCTGCAACCCACCATCGACGCCGCACTGCTAAACTGCTGGCAATCCGCCTTCCAGGGAACCCCATGATCACCCTTCGCCCCATGACAGCCGCTGATTTCGAACGCTTCTGGCCCACCTTCCAAGGTGTGGTCGCCGCCCAGGAAACCTACGCCTACGACCCCTCCCTCACCCGCGAACAGGCCTTGCACCTGTGGCTGGAATACCCGCTGCACACGCTGCTGGCCGAAGAAGACGGCCAACTGCTCGGCAGCTATTACCTCAAGGCCAATGCCGCCGGCCCCGGCAGCCATGTGTGCAACTGTGGCTACATGGTCACCGAGGCGGCGCGCGGGCGCGGTGTGGCCCGGCTGATGTGCGAGCATTCACAACAGCTGGCCAGGGACAGCGGCTTCATGGCGATGCAATTCAACTCGGTCGTGGCCAGCAATGAAGTGGCCGTGGCGCTGTGGCAGAAGCTCGGCTTCGAGGTGGTCGGGCGCCTGCCCAAGGCTTACCGGCATGCGCGGTTGGGCCTGGTCGACTGCCTGGTGATGTACAAGTGGCTGGCCCCCGCGCCCAGCGAACGGCCGCCGCTGATAGGCCGCAAGAACATCGAATCGGTGGTTTCCCGGCCGCGCCGCCCACCGCGCGGGTGAGGCCGCCCGGAGCCGTGGAATAGACGACAAAAACGCCAAAAAAGAGACGGAAAAAGCGCCTGAAAATAATGTGAAAAAATTGGCAAAAGTTCATAGAACTTTGCGCCCTGACGAAAGGTCATTAGCGTACGTCGGCTTATAAAAATCTTGTTACAGAATTCCAGTATGGGTATATACCCATAAGGGATCACAAGAACTAGCAGTCGCAACAACCAGAAAAAGACCTTCAGAACCGTATGGAGCTTTAAAAATGGGGTTAAAGCGTTTTGTCGCAATCGGATGCCTTCTCGCCGCCAGCATGACCACCGGCGCTCAGGCTGCAACCATTTCCGCCGCCGTCGGTGAAACCGGCCAAAGTGACATGACCTATCGATTGGGCTTGGGTTGGGACTGGGATCGTACCTGGTTGCAATCCTCGGTCGGCCATCTGACCGGCTATTGGGAACTGGGCCTGACCCAGTGGAGCGCCGGGGACCACACCAGCTCGCGTCAATCCCTCTCTTTCGCCCCCGTGTTCGTCTACGAATTCGGCAGCGGCAACGTGGTGCCCTTCATCGAGGCCGGCGTGGGCGTTTCCGGCTTCAGTGGCACCAAGGTCGGCAACCGCGACCTGGGCTCGTCGTTCAACTTCGAAGACCGCCTGGGCCTGGGCCTGAAAATCGCCCAGCAGCACCGCGTAGGCGTGCGCATCATTCACTACTCCAACGCCGGTATCAGCGAGCCAAATGAAGGCATCGAGTCCTACTCGCTGTTCTACAGCATGAACTTCTGACCCCCACGCGGCGCAAGACTCGGAGTTTTGCGCCACGGCACTCGCCTTATACTGGGCTCAACGTCAGCCGCCGAGCCCAGTAGGCCATCATGACTTCCCCAGCCAATACCCCGCTCATCGATGCCAATGCCCAGCGCATTGCCCGTGCCTGCCAGTTCATCGAACACGCCGAAACGCCGCCCAGCCTGAACGAAATGGCCAGCGTCGCCGGGCTCAGCCCCTATCATTTCCACCGCCTGTTCAAGGCCATGACCGGGCTTACGCCCAAAGCCTATGCCGCCGCCCACCGGGCCCGGCGAGTGCGCAGCGCCCTGGCCCGCGGCGAGACCGTGACGAGTGCTTTCTATGAAGCCGGCTTCAACTCCACGGGCCGCTTCTACGAAGCCTCCAACGCCATGCTGGGCATGAAACCGGGCGATTATCGAGCAGGCGGCAGCAACAACTGTATCCATTTCGCCGTGGCCCAGTGCTCCCTGGGCGCCATCGCCGTGGCGCGCAGCAGCCGTGGCATTTGCGCGATTCTGCTGGGCGACGATCCCCAGCAACTGCTCGATGACCTGCAGCGCCAGTTTCCCCAGGCTGAATTCATCGGCGCCGATGCCGAGTTCGAACAGCAGGTGGCCCAGGTGGTAGGGTTTGTCGAAGCGCCGGCGCTGGGCCTGGACCTGCCGCTGGATATCCGCGGCACCGCGTTCCAGGAACGGGTGTGGCAGGCGCTACGGCAGATCCCCGCCGGCACTACCGCCAGCTACGCCGAGATCGCCGCGCTGGTCGGCGCCCCTTCCGCGTCCCGCGCCGTGGCCCAGGCCTGCGCGGCCAACCGCCTGGCGGTGGCCATCCCCTGCCACCGCGTAGTGCGCAGCGACGGCGCGCTGTCGGGCTACCGCTGGGGCATCGAGCGCAAGCGCGAACTGCTGCAACGCGAGCGCGACTGACGCCCTACAGGCGCCAGAACTCGCAGGCCTGGGCAGGCACATCGAACGCTGGGTTCATGGCCCCCAGATAGCGTGGCTGGCGCCCATGGGGCTGGTGCAGCACGTGGCCACCACCGCTCACCGCATAGAGCATCACCATGGGCCCCTGGGCGTTGCTCCACGTGCTGCGAATCGGCGCCAGACGAGGGGCTTCCAGCTCGCTGCCCAGCTCGCTTTGCTGGCGCTCGGCAGCACACAGCGCGGCGAAATACTCCGCCGTGGCCAGGCTTGAACGCACCGGCTCAAGGCAGGCCACCCCGGGCAGCCAGGGCTTGCCACCGGCAAAGCGATTGAAGCGGTCGGCGGTGCCATTGACGATCAGTACAGGCACGTACAGCGCGGGCACCGGCCGTTCGAAAGGCAGCACCTTGGGCAGGCTGGCCGCCACCACGGCAATCCCCGCCAGCCATTGCGGCACTTCCAGGGCCAGGTGATACGCCAACTGGCCGCCGCTGGAATAGCCCAGCACGTAGACCCGGCTGCGGTCGATGGCGTGTTCGGCGATCATGGCTTCGATCAAGGCGTCAACATAGGCCACATCGTCGACGCCGGGGGTCGCTGTGTGCAGGTATTCGTCGCTCCAATGGCCCTTTTCGGCGGCCGCGTAGGCCACCGCGAAGCCGCAGATGCGCGCCTGTTTCTCAAGTGCCTGGCCCACCAGCGCGCGCATCGCCGCCGGGCTCTGGCGTGTGCCGTGGAGCACGATCACCAGCGGTGAATCGGGCACCAGGTCGCCGGGCACATAAGTGTCGTAGTGCCGGGGCAAGGCCCCGACACGCAATGGCCGATGGGCTAAGGTGCCGCCGGCCAGAGGCACTGGCCGGGTGGGCGCATGCAACAGGTAAACCGCCAGGCCGCCCAGTATCAGCAGCACGGTCAATAGCGCAAGCGCGATCCACATCGTCGGGGCGTTCTCCATCAAGGCGGCAGGCAACGGGGCGCCGGCAGGTACTCGATAATGGCGTACAGACATCAGCGTAGCGTCTGTTTAGTGCCTTGCAGCCCCGCAGGGGTTCAATGGCTGGAATAAATATTCAGTTGAAAGACGCCGCCGCCTCGGCTACAAGTTTGGCCCAAGCCGCCGCTTCGCAGAACGGCGCCTCCCGGATCGATACCTTGCACCGCCGCGACAAGAAAAATACCGTCCTTGCGACCGGCCGTATCGAACCTCTTTATCCGCAATGAACCTGCATAAAGGTACACCCATGAAAGTGCTCATGCTCCACGGCATCAACCACAACATGTTCGGCAAGCGCGATCCCAAGCAGTACGGCACCATCACCCTGGACGAGATCGACGCTCAGCTGCATGCCCTCGGCAAGGAACTGGACACCACGGTCGAGACCTTCCAGACCAACCACGAAGGCGACATGTGCGAGCGCATCCACCAGGGCTACCTGGACAAGGTCGACGCGGTGCTGATCAACGCCGGTGCCTGGACCCACTACAGCTACGGCATTCGCGATGCCCTGGCGATTCTGGAAGTGCCAGTCATCGAAGTGCACATGTCCAACATCCACGCCCGTGAAGAATTCCGCCACCACTCGGTGTTCGGCGAAATCGTCACCGGGCAGATCTGCGGCCTGGGCGTGGACAGCTACCTGATGGCGCTGCGTGCTGGTGTGTCGGCGGCCAAGCGTAAGTAAGCCTGCAGCGGGAGCCAGCGGCGCAAGGTGCGCGTTGGTTCCTGCGGTTCACCCGGCTGCCAGCATGACCCGGTCGCGCCCCTGCTGCTTGCCCTGGTACAACAGTTTGTCGGTGCGCTGCAGGGCATCGCGAAAGGCATCGCCGGCCAGCAACGGCGCTACCGCCAAGGTCGCAGTCACGGCCTCGACGCCCTCCCCCAGTGCTCCCGTGTGCTCGCGAATGCGCTGCAGCAGGCGTTCGGCCACCTGGCGCGCGTCGCCCAGTGAAGTGTCGGGCATCAGGATCAGGAATTCTTCGCCACCCCAGCGCGCGGCCATGTCGCTGCTGCGGATGCTCGCGGTGATGGCGGCGGCCACCTGTTGCAGCACCCGGTCGCCCAGGTCGTGACCGTGGCGGTCGTTGATGCGCTTGAAATGGTCCACATCCAGCAACACCAGCGCCGCCGGTGCCGCCCCTGGGCGTGCGCCCAGCTGGCGTACGCGCTGCATCACCCGCCGGCGAGTGTAGAGGTTGGTGAGGCTGTCGCGGTAGGCGGTGTCGTACATGCCCATCTGCATGGCCACGATGAAGCGCACTAGCAGCACTGAGGCATGCAGCAGCAGCGCAGTGGCGAACAGGGCGTTGGCCACGCCAATCGCTTCGAGTACCTCTGGTGCAACGCCCGGGCTCACGCCCAAGGCATGGCGCCCGGCGTAGCCCCCCACGAGAATCACCAGAATGGCCAGGCTCAGCAACGCGCGGCGGCCAGGCGCCCCCTGATAGCAGAAGGCGACGATCGGAATCACGCAGTACAGGTACAAGTGAAAATTGCTGTCCCACCCCAACACCCAGGTCGCCAACAGCGCGTGGATGATGATCTCCAGGATGATCAACATGCCGGCCAGCCGGAAGCGCTGGCGCCGCACCGCCTGCAGGCACACCAGGTATACCGGTACGCTGACCAGATTGGTGGCGAGCATCACGGGTACATGCAGAAACGCGAACAGGCCCAGCAGTAACACGTGCAGCGCACAGACGATCTGCACGACGGGCACGAGGTACTTCCAGAACTGCGCAGTGGCATCCTGCAGCACCTGGACGCGGTCATTGTCGGGAAGGCGTTTCATGCAAAGCTCTCAAGGGCACGGCATCTGAAGTTCCGCTGCTTAGGCTATCGGCCCGGTTGGCGGGGCCTTGAGAGTATTGCAGGTGCCGTCGATCCGGGGCCGGCCTGAAGGCCGTGGCACTAAGCTGCCAGCATTGTCGCGGTTACTGCAGGGTGCGATACCGCGCCTGCACCAGCTCCTGAGCCTGGCGAGTCAGCTGGTCGAGATGCCGGTCACGCTGCTTCTCCGCATCGGCCATGGCGCGCTTGCCGTGCTGGTTGAGCAGGTAGGCGTGAATCTGCGCCACTTCGAGGCTGCGGTAGATGGGCGCCACGTCCAGCACCGCGACGAACCCGGCGGTGCCGTAGTCGCGGGTGTTCATCAACACCTGCGGGCCGCGGGCGCTCAGCGGGCGAAAGCCCATGGCCTCGAACACCGGCACCCGCGCCGGGTTGCAGGCCAGTTCAGCGTGGGGGTAGCGGGCGGACATGGCCTGCAGTAGCGCCCGGCCGATGCCTTGCCGGCGGTGGCTGGCGGCCACAGCCAGGTAGGCCAGCGAGCAGGCGGCGGGGTCATCCTTGACCGGCAGGTACAAGGCGAAACCCAGCACCCTCTGCGGCGCAGCGGGGTCGGTGGCCACCAACAGCTCGGCGGGAATGCCGCGGCGCCCGTCCATGCCGTCCAGGTACTGGTGCACCTCGTGGCCGACGCCGTACTGATAGAGGTTGTAGAGCGGGTTGCTGGGGGGAATGGCGACGCTGCTGATGTCGGTCAGGTAGTCGACCACCATCTGCAATATCTGGCTCTTGAGGCCTTCGTCGGGGGTGGTGGTGAAGTGGCTGAGGCTGTACATCGCGGCGCGGGCTCCAGAAGCGGAAACGGGCCCGGTGCGCAGAGGTGCGACACCGGGCCCGCTATCATAGCGCAGCTAGGCTCAGCTCTTGGTGGTGTGGACGATGTCGAGCTTGTAGAAGGTGGCGGCGCCGCCTTCGGTGGCGTAGCCGGTGTTGTCCTGGGTGTAGACGCCGGCCTTGAAATACAAGGCTTTGGGCGCCCAGCTGCTATCGACCTTGGTGCTCCACTGGTAGTTGAAGGCGTTGACCGTCAGCGCGCCGCTGGGGGTCAGGTGGATGGTGTAGGTGAAACGCTGGTTCATCGGCACCATTTGCGCCACGGTGATGACTTCGGGCTCGGCATCCGGGGTGATGCGGTACTTGACCACGATATTGCCCAGGCGCTTGGCGTCCTTGTACTGGTACTCGAGCTTGAGCATCGGCTCGGTGCTGCCGTTGCAGTGGATCTGGCCGATGACGATCTTGCCAGTGGACGGCACCTGGTTCACGGCTACGGCGGCACGCAGCATGTTGTCGGCGGCGGTGTAGTTCCAGTTGTTGACGCTGCCGTCGGCCTTGGTCTCGCGCAACTCGGAGCGCGGGTAGATGGCGTTGGCGGTGTGGCTGCCGGTGACCGGCGCCCAGAAAAACAGGGTGTCGCCCGACTTGAAGTAGCCGTCGGTATAGCCGGCCGCCAGTTGCGGGGTGTTGATGGTGGTGGCCGGGGTGCCGACGGGAATGCTCAGGTTCCAGGTATCGAGTGCGATCATGACAAGCTCCAAAAGTTGAACCGGTGAACGGTGTGGCTTCCGAGCCTGCCGTCTGGTTGAAACTTGTATCGGCACGTCGCGCACCGGCTGAAACGCCGATAACCGATTGCTGGCGCCGGTTTTATGGCGACCCCGACGAATCGCCACTGCTTTGCCATCACTGATCCTGAGTTTCCGCGGTGCGCCCTCTAACCCGGCACTCCCGGCGACATTGGGAATCCCCCTCACCCGCGCCGCCAAGCTTTTGGCTGGCGCGCTACAGTCCGCCGCTGAAAAAGTTCGCCACTTAATGCATTCGGCCGACGAACGGTATTCAAGGCTGAAGGTTTTTGCCCGTTAAGCCCTCTGTTCAACCGTGTTGAGCCATACTTGCCCATACGTTTGGATAGCAGGCGGCACTGCCCCGCAGTCGCCAGCAGTTTTCAGCCACAGTCGTCGAGCCCGCCCATGCTGATAGCGCCACCGCCGCACAACGAAGAAGCCCGCTTGCGTTTACTCCACAGCCTTGGCGTGCTCGACACGCCGGCCGAGGAAAACTTCGACCGCGTCACCCGGGTGGCCGCCGAGCTGCTCGAAGTGCCTATCGCCCTGGTGTCGCTGGTGGATGCCAACCGCCAGTGGTTCAAGTCCAAGATCGGCCTGGATGTGTGCGAGACCTCCCGCGACATGGCCTTCTGCGCCCACGCCCTGCACGTGCCCGACATCCTGCTGATCGAGGACGCCGCCAAAGACCCGCGCTTCGTCGACAACCCGTTGGTGACCGGCGAGCCCCACGTGCGTTTCTATGCTGGCGTACCCCTGCGCAGCGACGATGGCCTGGTGCTTGGCACCCTCTGCGCCATCGACCGGCGCCCGCGGCACCTGCCCGACCACACCCTGCAGGCCTTCAAGGACCTTGCCCGCATCGTCGAACGCGACCTGCTGCAACGGGGCATGACCCGCGACATGCGCACCGTGTGGGAAGACGCGCGCGAAGCCAAGGCCATCAGCGAGGCGCGCTTCGCCTCGGTGTTCCAGCAAACTCCGACCGGCACCGCCATCGTCGACCTGCAAGGGCGCTTCAGCGCGGTCAACCCCAAGCTCTGCGCCATCACCGGCTACAGCGAGCAAGAGCTGCTGGCCCTGACCTTCCCGGACATCACCCACCCCGACGACCTGGAGCGCGACCTGCTGCTGGTAGCCGACCTGCTGTTTGGCCGGCGCAGCAGTTATGCCATGGAGAAACGCTACCTGCGCAAGGGTGGCGAAGCCGTGTGGGTGGAAATCAACGTCACCCTGGTGCGTAACACGCTTGAGCAGCCCGACCATTTCATCGCCGTGGTGCTGGACATCAGCGACCGCAAGCGCGGTGAGGAAGTGCTGCGCAACTACCAGAGCGAACTGGAAGCAAAGGTCGTCGAACGCACTCGCGCGCTGAGCGCCAGCCGCCAGACCCTGCAGGCCATCACCGATAACCTGCCGATCCTGATCGCCCACGTCGACCGCGACCTGCGCTACCTGTTCAACAACGGCGAGTACCGCAAGGTGTTCGGCGTCGACCCTGACCGCCTGCATGGCTGCTACCTGCAGGATGTGCTGCGCCCCGAGCTGTTCGAGCAGTTGCTGCCCTACTTCAAGCGCGCGCTGGCCGGCGAGAAGGTCAGCCTCGACGACATCCGCTATAACCTCGACCACGGCCGCGTGTGGAGCGCCACCTATGTGCCGGATATCCGCACCGGTGGCGTAGAAGGCTTTTTCATCATGTCCCAGGACATTACCGAGCGCACCCGGCTGGAGCGCAACCTGCGCGACAAGGCCATGCTCGACCCGCTCACCGAGCTGCCCAACCGCCGCGCCCTGCATGAATACCTGGAACGTGCCTTGAGCACCGCCCAGCACGAACAGGAACCCCTGGCACTGTTCTTCCTCGACCTCGACGGCTTCAAGGCGGTGAACGACGGCCATGGCCACGAGGCTGGCGACGAACTGCTCAAGCAGGTCGCCGCGCGCCTGACCTACACCATGCGCAAAGGCGATTTCGTCTGCCGCCTGGCCGGGGATGAGTTCGTGGTGGTGGCCCATGGCATCCCCGGCCAGGAAACCGCCGGGCGCATCGCCGAGAACCTGTGTACGGCGATCGCCGCGCCATTCACCCTCAGCCAGGGCGTGGTACGCATCGGCACCAGCCTGGGCATCGCCCTGTGCCCGGCCGGCAGCAGCGTGCCGGCGGAAACCCTGCTGACCCACGCCGACAACGCCATGTACGAGGCCAAGCGCCGCGGGCGCAACGGCTACCGGTTTGCCAACGCCAGCGATTGAGCCTTCACCCGGCAGGCGTCAGGTTGGCGAGAATCAACAGCGCGCCCATCACCGTCAAGGCGCCGCCAATGCGCGTCGAAATCTGCGCATAGGGCAGCAATTGCATGCGGTTGGCGGCGGTCAGAATGGCGATATCGCCAGTGCCGCCCAGGCCGCTGTGGCAGCCGTTGACGATCGCCGTGTCGATTGGGTACATGTTGAGCCGCTTAGCCACCACCAGGCCGGTGAGCACCAATGTCAGCACCGTGGTGACGATGGTCAACACATTGCCGATATGCAGCGCCGCGGTGAGCTCGGCCCAGTGGGTGACGGCGATCGAGTTGGCGAACAGCAGCGGGTAGGTCACGCAGGTGGTGAAGAACTGGAACAGCACCCGCGCCCCGGCTTCCAGGCGCTGCGGAATGATGTTCGCGAGCTTCAACAGCACCGCCAGAAACAGCATGCACACCGGGCCCGGCAAGCCGAACAGTGCGTGTAGGAGCACCCCGGCCAGGTACAGGGAGATGGCGCACATGCCGGCGGCGATCACTTGGTTGACGATCTGCCCGTCGTAGCGCGTTTCGCTCGCTTCAGGGGCGACGGCTTCCGGCGCCAGTTCCGCAACCTGCAGGCGGCCGTTGCCGGTCAGCGCCGGGAAGCGCTTGCCGAGCAGGTCCAGGGCGCCGCAGGCGAGAATCGCGCAGAGGTTGCCCAGCAGAATGATCGGCAGCATCTGCGCGAGGATCTTGCCCGAGTCCACCCCGAGAATTTCCCCATACCCCACCGACAGCGGAATGGCGCCCTCGCCCAGCCCGCCACCCATCACCGGCACGATCACGAAAAACAGCACCTGGCGCAGCTCCAGGCCGCACAGCAGGCCCACCGCCACGCCGGCGGCCAGCGCGAGCACCGAGCCTAGCAGCAGCGGGATGAAGATCTTGGCGAAGCCTTTGACGATCAGGTTGCGGTCCATGGTGAAGATGCTGCCCACCACCACCGCCGAGACGAACAGGTAGATGAAGTTGCTCTGCTTGGTGAAGCTGGTCACCGGCGCGATGATCTCTTGCGGCACCCAGCCGAGGCTGACCAGGTACGACGGCAGGAACGCCGAGACGATGGCCGCGCCGCCGATCTTGCCAATGAACGGCAGGCGCTTGCCCAGCTCGCCGCAGGTAGCGCCGCCGAGGCCGATGATGGCGATCATGATCGGCAGGTCGGGCTTGATCTCGTGGGTCAGCAGCAGCCCGGCCACCAGGGCCAACAGCACCAGGTAGACCGGCAAGGGAATGAAGCTGATGCGGATGTTCATCAGCCGTTCGAACAGCTCGGTACGCGGTGGCGCGCTGGCGCTGAGGGCGGGCTTGGCCGCGGTGTCGGCGTGGTGCATGGGAACCTCATTTTATTGTTGTAGAAGTTATACGCGGTGTTTCAGTGGGGCAGCAGCCCCGCTTGCCGCGCTTGAGCCAGCAGCGCCTGGGCGCGTTGTACGAAGGGCGCGTCGATCATCTGGCCATCGACCTGGTAGGCGCCCACGCCCTCGCTGTCGGCTTCGCTGGCGGCGGCGACGATGCGCTGGGCCTTGGCGATTTCCTCGCTGCCGGGCACAAAGGCTTGGTTGGCCAGGGCGATCTGGGTGGGGTGGATGCACGACTTGCCGGCGAAACCCAGGCGCCGCGCGTAGGCGGCTTCCTCGCGGTAGCCGTCCGGGCGGTTGATGGCCGCGTAGGCGGCATCGTAGGCAGCCACCCCGGCCTCGCCAGCGGCCAGGCGCACGCTGAGTTGAATCTGCTGGATCACGGCGACGGCGTGGCGGTCGATGCCCAGCGGTTCCAGCAGGTCGGCGAAGCCCAGTTGCAGGCCCATGACCCGCGGGTGGGCAGCGGCGATCTCGGCGGCGCGGCGCAGCCCGCGGGGGGATTCGATATTGGCCAGGATGGCCAGCGGTGTGGCTCGCCCCGCCTGGCGTTCAAGCTGCTCCAGGGTCTCGGCCAGGCGCAGGACCTGCTCCGGGTCCTCGGCCTTGGGCAAGTTGATGATTTGCACCTGGGTGGGCACCAGTGCCTGGAGATCGGCCAGATAGTGCTTCGAATCCTGGGCGTTGATGCGTACCACCAGCTGCTTGCTGGTGGCCAGCGGTTGGCCGAGGAAATGCGCCAGGTGCGCCCGGGCATCGGCCTTGGCGCTTTCGGCCACGGCGTCCTCGAGGTCGAAACTGATGCCATCGGCCGCCGAGGCCATGGCCTTGGCGAACAACTCGGGGCGTGAACCGGGGACGAAGAGTTTACTGCGCATGGCGGTACCTTGTTTTTGCGACGGCGCTGGCGGGCTGGCCGTGGTCGCGCCGTGCCAAGCGATGGGCGTGAACACCATGCCGGGCGTTGTTCTTGGAAGCCGCGGCACGGGCCACGGCGGTAGCGCCATATTGCAAAAGCTTAAAAGCTAACTAAAGTGCGTATTTCTAGGTTCAGAATCCAGAATTTATTCACTATGGACACACGCTATCTCGACAGCTTCCTGCACGTGGCCCAGCTCGGCTCCACCGCCGCCGCCGCGCGCAAGCTCAACCTCACCCCTACCGCCGTGGCCCAGCGCATCAAGGCGCTGGAAAACGAAGTCGGCCAGGCATTGCTCAGCCGCGCCGGGCGCAACATGCAGCTGACTGCGGCCGGCAGCGCCCTGCTGGTGCCGGCGGCCGAGTTGCTGCAACGCACCCGCGACCTGCGCGCCATCGCCGCCCTCGATGGCGTGGTCGGCGAACTGCACATCGGCTGCGTCAGCTCGGCCATGGCCTATGTGGTGCCCGGGGTGCTGGCCAACCTGATCGACAACTACGAGCACCTGCACCCCCACGTGGAGCCGGCCGTGTCCACCGAGCTGTATCGCAAGGTGGTGGCCGGCGATATCGACATCGCCCTGCTGGTGGCGCCGCAGTTCGACCTGCCCAAGGAGTTCATCTGGCGGCCGCTGCGCAACGAACCTTTCGTGGTGCTGGCGCCGCCCGCCCTCGCCCAGCAAGGCGCCCATGAGGTGCTGCGGCGCGAGCCGTTCATTCGCTACCACCGCAGTTCCTGGGGCGGGGTGATGGCCGACCGGTACTTGCTACAAGCGGGCATTCAGCCCCACGAGCGGTTCGAGATGGACACGCTCGACGCCATCGCCGCCATGGTCCGCGGCCACCTGGGCGTGTCGCTGGTGCCGCAATGGCGGCCGCTGCACGGCCAGCTCGACGGCCTGGCGCAGATCGCCCTGCCCGGCGCCGGGCTGCACCGGCCGATCGGCCTGCTGTGGAAGCGCAATTCGGCCAAGGAGCGCTTGATTGAGGTGTTCTGCGACGTGCTGTTCGAACAACTCAGCGCCGGATGAATCCATTTTTAATAGACTCTGAAGCCAGTAAAAGTCGATTTTAATTCTCTATCTCTCATCACAGAATGAGCCGACATAGCGCTCAACCGCCCGGGTTGCCCCGCGGCGGCTGGCGATAACAAGATCGGAGAACCTCCATGCCTTCTGCTGTTCATCCCGCCTCCGGCCCCCTGGCTGGCATCACCGTGCTCGACCTCAGCGCTTACATCGCCGGCCCCTACGGCTGCTCGCTGCTGGCCGACCAGGGCGCCCGCGTGATCAAGGTCGAGCCGCCCGCCGGCGACAACCTGCGCAAGTACCCCTCGACGCTGGCCAGCGAAAGCCGCGCCTTTCTGGGCGTGAACCGCAGCAAGGCCGGCGTCGCTCTCGACCTCAAGTCGCCCGGCGCCCTGCAGGCCCTGCACGCCCTCGTGCGCGAAGCCGATGTGCTGGTGCACAACTTCCGCCCCGGCGTACCCGAGCGGCTGGGTATCGGCTATGCCGACCTGCACGCAGTGAACCCGCGGCTGATCTACTGCGCGGTCACCGGCTACGGCGACACCGGCCCGCTGAAGGCCAAGGCCGGCTACGACCAGGTGCTGCAGACCATGACCGGCATGTGCGTGGCGCAAAGCAAGCCGGACGGTGCCCCGGAGGTGCTGTACGGCTCGGTGGTCGATTACTATGCCGCGGCCATGGTCGCCAGCGGCGTGGCTTCGGCGCTGTATGAGCGGGAGCGTACCGGCCTTGGTCAGGAAGTGGGCGTGTCGTTGCTGCGCAGCGCCCTGGCGATGCAGTCGGCGCGGCTGGTATGGGCCGACAGCGAGCCGCGCGAGCTTGACCGCGACATGCGCTCGGGCGGCATCACCGGCATTCACCCGACCCGCGAGGGCCACCTGTACCTGTCGGCCAACACCCCGCATTTCTGGAAAGCGCTGTGCGAGAAAACCGGGCTGGCGCACCTGGCCGCCGACGCACGCTTCGACAGCGTGCGCAAGCGCGCGGACAATCACCTGCTGATCGTCCCGCAGTTGCACGAGGCCTTGCAGCAGCACAGCGCGCTGGAATGGGAGACGATCTTCGGTGAAGCGGTGCCCTGCGCCGCCGCGCGCCGGGTGGACGACATGTTCGACTTCCCGCAGTGCGAGGCCGAGGGCTTGATCGCCGAGTTCGACCACCCGGTGGTCGGCCGTTACCGCGGCTTCACCCGCGCCATTGCCTTCGGCCGCACCCCGGGCCCGCAGCCGTTCGCAGCGCCGGTGTTCGGTGCCGACTCGGACCGGATCATGGCGGAATATGGTTTCAGTGCCGAGCAGATTGCCGAGTTGCGTGCCAGCGGCGCGTTGCTCTGATTTATCGCTTTACCGTTAGACAGCAGCGCTGGCAAAGACCGGCGCGCGCCCCACAAACACAATAAAAGGGACCCACCGATGCACACCACCGCCAACCTGCGCCCACGCGGAGGGCAACGACCATGACTCTGGCCGTCACCGCCCCGCGCTCCCTGCGCACGCGCTTTACCGAAAACACCATCGCCCTGTTCGAGCGCACCATTCCCGACCCCTTCGTGCTGGCGATGTTCATCACTTTGATCGTTGCGGCAGTCGCCTGGCTGGTCGCGCCCAGCTTCAGCCTCGAGACGCTGCTGGGCGGCTGGTACAAGGGCTTTTTCGCGATCTTCACCTTTGCCCTGCAGATCACGTTGGTGCTGGTGCTCGGCAACGCCCTCGCCCACGCGCCAATCGTGCAGCGCTTCTTCACCCGCATCGTGGCCCTGGCGCGCACGCCCGCCCAGGCTGGCGCGATGATTTTTCTCTGCGTGGCCATTACCTCGTTCTTCAACTGGGGCTTCGGCCTGGTGCTCAGCGCCCTGCTCGCCCGGGAGATCGCCAAGCGCATGCGCGTCGACTTCGCCTGGCTGGTGGCCGCCGGCTTTTCCGGCTGGGTGGTCTGGGCCGGCGGCCTGTCGAGCTCGATCGTGCTGGCGCAGACCACGCCCGGCAACCCGATGAATGTGGTGCAGAAGCTGAGCGGTCAGGTGTTGAGCGTCAATGACATGGTGTTCACCGCCTTCAATTTGGTGCCGACCCTGGCACTGCTGGTGATCATGCCTTTCGTGCTCGCCGCCCTGCGCCCGCGCGACGGCGACGCCGTGGTGCTGGACACCAGCCGCTACCCCGACCCGGCCCCCAGCGTGCGCCCCCAGGGCCCGCGCAGTTTTGCGCAGTTTCTGGAGTATTCGCCGCTGGGCAGCATCGCCATTGGCGCTTTGGGTATCGCGGTGGTCGCGGCTTCGTTCTTCGGGAAGCTGCAATTCTCGGGCGTCAACGGTGTGATCACGGTGATGTTCACCCTGGGCGTGCTGCTGCACGGCTACCCGATGGCCTACGCCGAAGCGGTCAAGGGTGCGGCGCGCCAGAGCGGCTCGATGCTGCTGCAGTACCCGCTGTACGGCGGCATCATGGGCATGATGGAAGCGACCGGCCTGCCGGGGGTGATCGCCAAGGGTTTCGTGGCGATTTCCACGGCGCACACTCTGCCGTTCTGGAGTTACGTGTGCTCGATGCTGGTGACCTTTCTGATTCCCAGCGGCGGCGGCCATTGGGCGGTGCAAGGGCCGTTCGGGATTCCGGCGGCCATGACCCTGCATGCTTCGCTGCCGGCCACCACCATGGCCGTGGCGATGGGCGAGCAGGTGTCGAACATGCTGCAGCCGTTCTGGGCCGCGCCGGTGGTGGCCATGGCCGGGGTGGGTGTGCAGCGGGTGCTGGGTTTCACGTTCGTGACCTTTCTGGTGGCGGCGGTGGCTTATGGTGCGGCGCTGTTGCTGCTGGTTTGATTCTTTGACGCGAGCTAATTGTGATGACGACGACTTGGGTTATGCCCGCCAATGCCTGCGATGCCCACCTGCATATCATCGACTCGCGCTTTGCGCCGGCTCAGGCGGGCACGGTGGTGCCTGGCGGTCGCAGCCTTGCTGACTACGCTCGGGTGCAGCAAGCGCTGGGCCTGCAACGGGCGGTGATCGTGCAGTCCAAGCTCTATGGCACTGACAATCGTTGCTTGCTGGATGCATTGGCGCAGCTGCGTGGTCGAGGCCGTGGGATTGCGGTGGTCGACCCTTCGATCGGTGATGAGCAGTTGCAGACGCTGCACGAAGCGGGCGTGCGCGGCCTGCGGTTCAGTCTGTGGAAGGCGGCCGATCAGGTTGCGCAGGTGGAAGATATCGGGTTGATGGCCGCGCGCATCGCCCAGTGGGGCTGGCATGTGCAGATTCATATGGCGGCCGAGCAGATTCTGGCGCAGCAGGGGTTGTTGGCCAGCTTGCCGGTGCCGGTGGTGTTTGATCATCTGGGGCGTTTGCCGGCAGGCAGTGATTCAAGCCACCCTGCTTTCGCCTTTATTGCCCGCTTGATCGAGGCCGACCGCGCCTGGGTGAAGTTGAGCGGTGCGTACTTGAACACCTCGGTGGGTGGCCCCGACTATCCCGACGCCAGCGCGATTGCGCGAGCCTTCGCGCGCCTGGCGCCGCAACGCCTGGTGTGGGGCAGTGATTGGCCGCATGTGACCGAGGCGCATGCGCCGGATGATGCTGGGCTGCTGGGGTTGTTGGAGGATTGGGTGCCGGATGCGGGGCAACGGGCGGCGGTGTTGGTGGATAACCCGGCGCGGTTGTATGGATTTAATTGAGCTTCGCCCCACCGAGCGCTTTTCCTGGTGCGGTTGACACCCCCTATCTCAACGACTAACTTGCGCCCGTCGCCGCACATTCGGCGATGCAGGATTGGCGTCCTGGCAGGTACAGGTGGGCACGAGAGCAACGCATCGCGCGTGGTTTCTTGCGCCTTCGGCATGGCTGCACCCGTTATGGGCGGGCCGTGTGTGGGAGCCTTCGGCTCACCGGATCCTGTACCCGGCACGCCAACCCGCACGGTTCCGCTCACCCATATTGGCGTATGGGCGCGGTAATGCATGTAGTACAGGAGATTGCCCATGACGGCTGTTCGGTTCCGTTCGTTCCGCTTTGAAAACCAGGATATTCGCGCGCTGCCAATTGGCGGTCAGGCGTGGTTTTGTGCCATTGATGTTTGTGAGTACCTTGGGTATTCGGATGCCCAGGGGTATGTGCAGCAACACTGTCGGCCGGAAGGTGTCTGTGTGAGGGATGCCTTCGCGCAGGGGGCGGTATTTGCGCTGGTATTTATCAATGAAGGCAACCTTTATCAGATGCTGATCAGCCGCTGTGACGAGCGTGCGCGACGTTTTGAGAAGTGGGTACGCGATGAGGTGTTGCCGTCTCTGTTTCAGTCGAGTAATGCGGACATGGCAGACCTCGAAGCGGGTGTCCTCCGGCGGTACCTGATCAGCTTCGATCTCGATGGTCAACGACTGGTGACTGCGGTTGCGGCTGATGCTAGCGTCATGACTCCCCGAGAGCTGATCAGCGAGATGGTTGCCGGTCGGGAGATTTCTGTGTCGACAGCTGAGCTTTTCGACTTTGCGGTTGCGGCGCTTGAGCAGCTCAGGGTTCGCATTGGCTGATCGCTTGCAGCTGGTCCAATGGGCTCGCTGGCCTGACCAGTGAGCCGCTATTGGATCCGCTCGGCATGCGGGACGATCCCAGCGGTATTGATATCTGCGTGGATCTGCTTGCTTGCTATTGGTGGCTTTGATATCGGGGTGGCTCTGCTTGCGGCACCGGCTTGGTGGCATTGATATCGGGGTGGCTCTGCTTACGGCACCGGCTTGGTGGCATCGATATCGGGGTGGCTCTGCTTGCGAGCCGGCCTTGGGGCCCCCGCCCGCCCTTGGCCCTCCGCTGCGCTGCGGGTTCCCTCGCTCCGGCGCGGTTCCGGGGGTCGCCACGACGGGCCGTCCCTGGCCTGTCGTGCCTCGCTCGGCATCCATGCCTCGC
>Ga0308164_10001181_pt1 | contig 32406 bp, 28 predicted proteins | sample PhyTR2_FD_201031 | JGI IMG/M metagenome (GOLD analysis project Ga0308164, IMG submission 201031) | Phyllosphere microbial communities from UC Gill Tract Community Farm, Albany, California, United States - DLSLT.R2 | ecosystem: Host-associated > Plants > Phyllosphere > Unclassified | place: USA... | reverse complement strand
CGCTCGGTCCCAGGCCACGGGTGCCGTGGCCGCTACCGAGGCTGCGGTCGTTACCTGCGGGGATGTTGTCCGGGTCCAGGGTGCTGTCTGCCATGATCTGCTCCTTCAACTGTAAAACCTCATTGCACCACCACCAGCGCCAGCACTCGGTGCGGGCACACGCATAACCCCCACTTCTCCCGCATCCCCATGCATGCCCTCCCACGTGGGGTCAGACCCCACCGGGCTCGGGTGTGGGGTCTGACCCCACCGGGCTCGGGCGTGGGGTCTGACCCCACCGGGCTCGGGCGTGGTCATGGTCGTGCGAGATTAGCGCAACACTATCGTGCTCATAAGAATTCTTTACTTTACAAATGTACTATTCAGAGATATAGTTACATTCATCAACAGACAAGGAGCCAAACATGAGCACCACCACCAAAACCCTGCTGCGCGCCGCCGCCACCGTTGTTTTCGCGATTGCCGCGACCGCGACCACCGTCAGCAGCGCTTTCGCCGCAGAGACCGCTGAAGCTGCCACGACCCGCACCACGGCGGTTGCCCAAGCCGCCCAAGCGCATGCGCTGACCCGCGCCGAAGTGCAGGCGCAAGTCATCGAAGCCCGTAAAAACGGCACGCTGCTGGAAACCGAAGCGGACTTCGACGTCGCCCAGACCCGCAAACACGTCGCCAAGTAAGCAGGAATGATCGTGTCCATGCTTTCGCGCCCACATTTCCGCCCCCTCGCCGCCAAAGGTCTCACCTGCGTGCTGGCGGGCGCGCTGGCGGTGCTTGCCGGTTGCGCCCACATGGGCAAGATCGAACCGCAAGCCACGCAAATGAAGCCTGCGGAACTGAATGCCGGCAAGGCAATTGCGGGCGCCAGCGCCGACGTCGCCTGGCCCACGCAAGCGTGGTGGGAAATGCTGCACGACGAACAGCTGAATAATCTGATCGCGACCGCGATTGCCGGCAGCCCCAACCTGCGCGCCGCCGAAGCGCGCGTGCGCCAGGCCGAGTCGCTCGCTGGTGTGGCGCGGGCCGCCACCCTGCCCAAGGTGGATGCGTCGGCCAGCGTGGACCGCGAGCTGTACACGGCCAACGGCGCCATTCCCGCCGCGCTGGCCGGCAAGACCGCGTGGAAAAACACGGCCATGCTGTCCGGGTCGTACGACCTCGATCTGTGGGGCCGCAACCGCGACGCACTGGCCGCTGCGCTCGACGATGTGCGCATGGCGTCGGCCGAATCGCAGATGGCGCGCCTGACGCTGGAAACAGCCATTGTGCGCGCCTACATCCAGCTGTCGCTGAACTATGCGCTGCAAGACAGCGTGGCCGAGAACCTGGCGCAGCGCCACCGCATCCTCGAGATCACGCGCCAGCGCCGCGCCGCCGGCCTGGCCACGGAACTTGAAGTATCGAATATCGAAACAACGCTGCCAGCAGGCAAACGCGAGCATGAGCAGGTCGGCGAAACGATCGCACTGCTGCGTAACCAGTTGGCAGCCCTGATCGGCCGAGGACCGGGCGACGGCGAGTCGATCGCCCGGCCACAGCTGACCCTTGAAGCGGGCGTCGGTGAACAGGTGCCCGCCACGCTGCCGGCCGAACTGCTGGGCCGCCGGCCCGACATCGTGGCCCAACGCTGGCGCGTGGAAGCGGCCAGTTCGCGCATCGCGGGGGCCAAGGCCGACTTTTATCCGAACGTGAACCTGGCAGCGTTTGTCGGTTTGCAGTCGCTGGGTTTTCCGCGCTTTTTGGAAAGCAACGCGAAGATGTACGGCGTCACCCCCGCGATCAGCCTGCCGATTTTCGAAGGCGGCCGCCTGCGCAGCCAGCTGGGCAACCAGACCGCGATCTATGACGTGGCCGTCGAGCAGTACAACGGCGTGGTGATCCAGGCCATGGCGGACGTGGCCAATGCGCTGGTGCGCATCGCCTCGGTCAAGCAGCAGAACGACCTGGCGCAGCAGGCGTTGGCGTCGGCGCGGCGCCAGCAACAACTGGCCGAGCGCGCCTACAAAGCGGGCATGACCGATTCGCTGAATGTGATCAATGCGCAACTGACGTTGTTGAATGAACAGCAGCAGATGGTGCAAGTGGCAAGCAAACAACTCGATAACTACGCATTGCTGATGACGGCATTGGGCGGAGGCGTAAAACTGGATTGACCTCCAGTGTCTGATAGTACAATCAATCTTTTTAAGATGAGCAGAGGAGCAAGGCAATGAGCAGTAGTTTCGACGCGACCAACAAGCGCCTGAAAAACATCCATGCCCGTATCCCTGAATTTCCAGTGGAGCTCATGCGGTTGCTGCGCATGAGCTACCACGTCCAGAAACGTATCAAGGACTTGAGTAACGCTGCATTGCGCAAATACGACCTGGTCGACGCCAGCTATATGGTGCTGGCAGTGCTGTACGGCTCGGAAAACGAAACCTCCACCGCCTCCACGCTGGGCGAAGCCTGCATGGAGAAACCGGCCAACCTGACGCGCGTGTGCAACGACCTGGAACGCCAGGGCCTGATCTCGCGCGGCAACCGGCCTGGCGACCGCCGGTGCGTGATGATCACGCTCACCGATGCCGGCCGCGCCCTGGCCGAAAAGGTACTGCCCGAAGTCTGGGGCAGCACCACCCGTGCCTACGACGGATATTCCGCCGCAGACATCGCAGCAATGGAAGCGCTGCTCACAAGGCAGCTCGATAACCTGGAAGCACTGACATAGGCAGATAACCACCGATGAACTCTCCCCGCGCCGCTCCTCCCGAAATACAGCAACACGCGGCGCGGGGAGCCGCCGGCCCGGCACTGCGCGCGCTGCGCTGGCTGGCGGCGGAAACCTCGGCCTGGTTCGGCGTGGAAGGCCCGCGCTGGATGTACGTGGCCAAGTGCATGCTGGCCGCGTTTACCGCCCTGTGGCTGGCCTTCCGTCTGGAACTCGACTCGCCCTTCACGGCGCTGGCCACCACCATCATCCTGGCCCTGCCCAGCAGCGGACTGGTACTGGAAAAAGCGTTCAATCGCCTGCTGGGCACCCTGGTGGGCTGCACCGCGTCGGTCATCCTGGTGGCGCTGTTCCCGCAATCGCCGGCGCTGCTGTTCATCGGCGTGGCGCTGTGGATCGCGCTGTGCACCGGTGGCGCCGCCATGCACCGCAACCAGCGCTCGTACAGTTTTGTCCTCGCTGGCTACACCGCGTGCATGATCGCGGTGCCCGCCATCGACAATCCCAACCACGTGTTCGCGCTGGCGATTACCCGCCTCACCGAGGTGGGCCTGGGCATCATCGTCGCCACCGTGGTGCACGACGTGATCTTCCCGCGCCGCCACTCGCAGGCCGTGATGCGCACCGTGCAGGCGCGCTACACCAGCTTTATCGGCTTTTGCCAGAAGGTGCTCGAACACCGGCTGTCGCCGGCCGAGACCGAACTCAATCATTTAAAATTCGCAGCCGACATCGCGGCGCTGGAATCGGGCCGCGCCGCCGCGTTCTTCGAAGCGGACCATGCGCGCTCGCACACGCGCCAGCTGCACGCGTTCAACGCCGCCTTCATGGACGTGCTGACCACGTTCTACACGCTGCACCGCCTGATCCACCGCCTGCGCGCCAATGCTGCAGTCCCCGTACTGGCATTGGTGGAACCGATCCACGAACGGATGGCCGTGGCGCTGCGCGACGACCTGACGGCAGCGCGCATGGCGCAAATGCGCACCGGCCTGGCGGCCGACATCGATGCGGCCCGCGCGCAAGTCGATCGCGTGGCGCTGGAACGCGCGCAGCAAATCGATTTCGACACGGCGGTGGAACTGCTGCAACGCTTCGCCCGCGACCTCGGCGAGTTCGCTGCGCTGTACCACGGCCTGGCCGAGGAAAAGCAGCAGGAAGTGAGCGACCCGGTCAGCTACACGCCGCGCACCCCGCCCGCCATCGTGGCCGCCTCGGGCTTTCGCGCCGCCGCCACGCTGCTGGTAGCGGCAGGCATGTGGTACTGGCTGGCCTGGCCCGGTATGGGCAACGTGATTTTGATGGCCACCATATTCTGCGCACTGGCGTCGTCGTCGCCGCGCCCCACGGCCATGGTGCACCAGGTGCTGATCGGCTTCCTGATCGCCGTGCCGCTGTGCTTTGTGACGGAATTCTGGCTGGTGGCGCGCGCCGACGATTTTGCACCGATGGTGCTGGCCACGCTGCCCATCTTCGCGCTCGGTGCGTACGTCACCACCATCCAGAAATGGGCCGGCATCGGCATCGGCCTGGGGCTATTCCCGGCCACGCTCCTGGTGCCCACCAACCAGATGCACTACGACGTCGAGTCGTTCCTGTCCAGCGAGCTGTCGCTGATCATGGGCGTGATCGTGGCCTACGTGATGTTTTCCATCGTGCTGCCCGAGCATACGATGGGCCAGCGCGACCACGTGGCCGCTGCCCTGTGGCGCGAAGCGCGCGACGCGTGCACGGCAAAACTCGATCGCCTGAAACGCCGCTTCGACAACCGCGTGCGCGATTTGCTCAGCCAGCTCAATGCGTCTTCCGGCCCGGCGCCGAGCGAGGCCGCGCGCGCCGTGGTGCGCCAGGGTTTGACCTTGCTGGAACTGGGCCACGCCGTGATCGAGCTGCGCCAGCTGATTGCCGCCTCGCAGCCGGGGCCCGTGTCCTACAGCCTGCAGCAGGTGGTGCAGCGCGTGGCCCACTACCTGCGCACGCCGCACAAGGCGCAAGGCCAGCTGGCGCTGGAAGCGATTTTGCAGGCGGGATCGGCGATCCGCACCGTGCTGCCCGAAGCCTCGAACGAGCGCCGCGTGGCGTTGAACACGGCGCTCACCGACCTGCATTCCATTTATACGTCCTTGCTGGACCAGATATCAACAGGAGAATCAAGCCATGCCGCGTGACATCAATTTTTTTGGCGTGCTGCTGCCCGGCATCCTGCCGCTGTTCTTGCTGACGCTGCTGCTGCAGGTCGTCATCGACAGCGCGCTCAATCGCATCGGCGCGTACCGCCGCAGCTGGCATCCGGCGCTGGTGCGCGTGTGCCTGTTCGTGTGCATCTTCAGCAGCCTGCTGATCTTCCTGTATAAATAATTCCAACCTTCTTTGTGAGATTCTTCGTGAGCGCATCCAAAATCTTCCGCTTCATTTTAACCGTGCTATTGCTGGGCGCGGCCCTGATCCTGGGCCGCACGGCCTGGGACCATTACATGGAATCGGCCTGGACCCGCGACGGCCGCATCAAGGCCGACGTGGTCACCATCAGCACCGACGTGGCGGGCACCGTCACCGAGGTGCTGGTGCGCGACAACCAGCTGGTGCACAAGGGCGACGTGCTGTTCGTGGTGGATAAGGCGCGCTACGAGAACGCGCTGGCGCAGGCCAACGCCATGCTCAAATCGCAGCAGGTGGAAAAAGGCCGCCGCACCAAGGAAGCCAACCGCCGCAATGCGCTGGACGCCTCGATCATCTCGGCCGAAAACCGCGAGACGGCGGAATTCGCCGTGGGCACGGCCTCCGCGCAGTACCAGGCCGCACTGGCCGCGCGCGACCTGGCCGCGCTCAACGTGGAACGTACCGTGGTGCGCGCGCCCGTCACCGGCTACGTCACCAACCTGAATGTGCACGCCGGCGACTTCGCTGCCGTGGGCGCGGCCAAGCTGGCCGTGATCGACCAGGCCTCGTTCTACGTGGTGGGCTATTTTGAAGAGACCAAGCTGCCGCTGTTAAAAGTGAACGACACGGTCAAGGTGCACCTGATGAGCGGCGACACCGAACTGCGCGGCCACATCGAAAGCATCGCGCGCGGCATCACCGACCGCGACGCCGCGCTGGGCCGCGAACTGCTGGCCGACGTCAACCCCACCTTCAGCTGGGTGCGGCTGGCGCAACGAGTGCCGGTGCGCATCCACATCGACGACCAGCCGAAAAACCTGGTGCTGGTGGCCGGCACCACCTGCACGGTCGTGATTCACCCCAGGGCTTGACGCCTTACCGCGCGCCGCCGGCGTCGAGCAGGGCGCCGCTGACATACGACGACTGCGGTCCGAGCAGCCATAAAATCGTCTCCGCAATTTCCTCGGGCTGGCCGCCGCGCTGCAACGGCACGGTGGCCGCCAGTTTATCCACCCGGTGGGCATCGCCGCCGCTGGCGTGGATGTCGGTATAGATGATCCCGGGCCGCACGCAGTTGACGCGGATGCCGTCCGGTCCCACCTCCTTCGACAGTCCCAGCGTCATCACATCGATGGCGCCCTTGGACGCCGCATAATCCACGTACACACTGCCGGCGCCGTGCTTCGAGGCGCCCGACCCCACGTTGACAATGCCGCCGCCAGCGCCGCCGCGCGACGTGGCCATGCGCTTGATGGCCTCGCGGCTGCACAGGAAGTAGCTGAGGATATTGGTGGTGAATACGCGCTGCAGCCGTTCGGCCGACATGTCCACCAGCTTGCCCTGCTGTTCCAGCACACCCACGTTGTTGACCAGCGCCGTGAGCGGCCCCAGTTGCTCGTCGATGGTGGCGAACAGCCGCAGCACGTCGGCCTCCACGCCCACGTCGGCCTGCACCGCAATCGCCGTGCCGCCCTCGCCCACGATCTGCGCGCGCAACTGTTCGGCCGCCTGCGCGTTGGCCAGGTAGTTGATGCAGACGACGTAGCCGCGCCGGCTGGCCAGGAGCGCCGTGGCGGCGCCGATGCCACGGCTGCTGCCGGTCACCAGTATCACTTGTTTCATGGTTATCCTCGTAAAAAAACCCGCTGCTGCGGGTTTCGGTGTGCCGGTTTATTTTTCCGGGCTGGTATGGGTAATCGCGTAGCCGAGGTGCTGCCACCAGTGCTCGCGCGAATTCACGGTGCGCAGGCATTTCTTGTCGATCTCGGTGTTGAACACCTTGTCCTGGCACTGCTTGGTGAGCAACGCATAACGCTGGTTCTCGGCATTGATCAACGCCACTGACAGCCAGACCACCACGCCGGCCAGCACTAGCGCCAGGCTCCAGGCCACGTGGTTGATGTAGGCCCATTCGAACAGGTTCTCGATGGCCGGTGAAGATTCCTTGTAAATCTTCATGACCTTGCCTTCGGCCTGTTTGCGTTCGTCGCTGATTTCTTTCATACGCTTACCCATTTCAGTCAATTCGCGCCCGCGTCGCGGACGTGCCACGACGCGAGATTACCACTGTTTGGCATGGAAGCGCCGCTTAAAAAGCGTAGCGGGCCGACAGTTTCAGCTGGCGGCCGTCGGCCGTGTAGATGCCGCCGTTCCCCCGGATGCATGCGTAGGCTTGCGAGAAGTAGCGCTTGTCGGTCAGGTTCAGGCCCGACAGTGCAAACTCCCACTGGCCGAATGTGCGGGCATAACGGGCGTCGAGCGTGGCGTACGACGGGATCTTGCCCGAGCAGGTGTTGGCAAAGTCTTCGCCATAACGCTGGTCGTCCACCCACTGCACGCCGACGTCGGCGCTCTGGCCGCTGGCAGGAATCCAGTTCAGGCGCGCGGTGACCGTGTTCTCCGGCACCAGTACCATCTGCTTGCCGCTGTTGGCGCCGGCGCGGAACTTGGCATCGACATACTGGTAGTGGGCGCTGACGCTCCAGTCGGCAGCGATACGCTGTTCGCCATCGAGCTCGAAGCCGCGGCGCTTGGTCGGATCGAGATTGACGTTGGCGGAGCTGATCGGATCGTAGAAGATCTCGTCGGTCAGGTTGCTGCGGAATACGCGCGCGGTCACCTTGCTGCCGGCGCCCATGGCATAGCTGGCGCCCAGTTCCAGATCCTTCGATTTTTGCGGGCGCAGCGCCTCATTGATGACCGGCGTGTAGGCGTTTTCGTCAGCGTTGGCCAGGCGATAGCTCTGGCCTGCCTTGCCAAACACGGTCAAGCCGCGCACCGGCATGTAGCTGAGCTGGATTTCCCAGGCGTTCAGGCCCTGCGTCACGTCGTAGCCGGTGGTGCTGTAGCTGGCGGCATCGCGGTAGGTCTTGTCGAACAGCTCGCGGCGCACGCCGGCCGAGATACGGCCTTCGTGCACCGGATCGAAGCGCAGTTCGTCGCGCACATAAATGGCTTTCGACTTTTGCTCGGCATCGGCGTTGGCCAGTGCATTGACCACGCTGACGGTACGTTCCCACTTGATGAAATCGGCGCCAACCACCAGTTCGTTGACCATGCCGCGCACCGCACCCAGCTTGCGCACGCGCGGCGAGAACTGCAACTGTTTGGTGTCGTAGCTCGACACGTACGGATAATCGGTCGACAGGTAGTTCGAATCGACGGTGCGCTTGCGGTACGAGAGTTCCGCTGCGATGTCATGGCCGTACAGGCGGTATTCGCCGAAGCCGGTCAGGCGGTCGCTGTCGAGCGAGCCGAAATCCTGCGGGCTCGTGGTCTGGCGCGGGTTGGCGTTGAATTGCTCTTCGGTCAGCGAACCTGGCAGGCGCGAATCCTGGCGCGCGCCTTCGTAGCGCACGCCTACGCGGCCGGCGTCGTTACGCCACTGCAGGCCGCCGTTCAACTGGGTTTGCTTGAAGTCGCTGTTGTCGCGGTAATTATCGGTGCGCTGGTGGCCCACGGCCACATCGGCCGAGAAATTGGACCACGACTGCGCCATGGTGGCGCGGGCCTCGCCCGTATGGAAGCTGCCGCCTTCGACAAACACGCTGCCGCTGCCGGCACGCTGGTCCGGGCGTTTGGTGACGATGTTGATCACGCCGCCGGTGGCGCCGTCGCCGTATAACACGCTGGCGCCACCGCGCGTGATCTCGATGCGTTCCACGCTGTCGACCGGGATGGTGGACAGCGCTGCATTACGCAATTCATTTTCCGACAGCCGCACGCCATCGAGCACGATCACCATGTTCTGGCTGGCGTTGGTGCCGAAGCCGCGCAGGTCCAGCGTGAAATCGGGGCTGCCATCGAGACTTTGACGGCCATACACGCCGCCGATCTTGCGGATCGCGGCATTCACGTCGGACGCGCCGGCGCGGCGGATGTCGTCGGCCGTGATCACGGTGGCGCCGATGGGGGCCAGCGACGGATCGGCGTCGAAGCGGGCGCCGGTAATAGTGACGGGCGCCAGTTCGGCAGCAGTTTGCGCCAGGGCGGCAGGAGCAGCGAAGCAGAACGAGATGGCGGCAGCCAGCAGGCGCGGACGGAGAGAGATGGTCATGATTGGTCTTTGCGTAAAGCTTGAGTAAAGCGGAAGGCGGACATTATACGCCCGATAAGAGCCTGTCCCCAGGCGCGGCCCCGGACCATCCAGATTTTGGATAGGAACGATCTATATTTCCGGCATTGCAGAGCAGCGCCGGCGTCCTTATATTGGCTGGTATGACCCCACCGGAGTATTTGCCATGACCACCACCGCCCTGCCCACGTATTTCCTGTCCCACGGCGGCGGCCCGTGGCCGTTCATGATGGATCAGGTAGGCCACCTGTATGCGCAGCTCGACGCCGCGCTGCGCGACATTCCGCGCCAGCTGGGCGCCACGCCGCGCGCGGTGCTGGTGGTCACGGCGCACTGGGAAGGCCGCGACTTTTTGGTATCGTCGGCAGCGAAACCGCCGATGATCTACGACTACGGCGGCTTCCCGCCGCACACGTACCAGGTACAGTATCCGGCGCCCGGTTCGCCCGAACTGGCGGCGCAGGTGCAGGCGCTGTTGCAGGCTGGCGGCCACGCGGCCACCCTCGACAGCGAGCGCGGCTTCGACCACGGCACGTTCAGCGCCATGGTACCGGTGTACCCGCAGGCGGACGTGCCGATCGTCCAGCTGTCGCTCAAGCAGGGACTCGATCCGCAAACCCATATCGAAGTGGGCCGGCTGCTGGCGCCGCTGCGCGAGCAGGGCGTGCTGATTGTAGGCAGCGGCCTCAGTTACCACAACCTGCGCGCGTTCAATGCGCAGGGCGCAGCGGCGTCGCACGCGTTCGACGGCTGGCTGCGGGGTGCGATGGCGTTGGCGCCTGCCGAACGCACGGCGGCGTTACTGGCATGGGACCAGGCCCCGAGCGCGCGCATGGCGCATCCACGCGAAGAGCACTTGCTGCCGTTGATGGTGGCGCTGGGGGCAGCCGAAAACGATACGGCCACGGTGCCGTATCACGAAGATGCGTTCATGGGCGCGCTGGCGGTGAGCAGTTTCAAATTCGGATAGTTGGCGCCTGCTCCGTCGTCCCCGCGCAGGCGGGGACCCAATTTATACGCACCGCGCCCGCTTCGATGCAAGCCGATGTCATTCGCCAAACTTGGATTCCCGCCTGCGCGGGAATGACGGCTTGGCGGCCGTGGGCAGAAGTTACGTCCCGCGCTTGCCGTTGGCTGCGTTGCGGGCTTTTTCGGCGGCGGCTGCCGCCTTCTCGGCGTTCTTGATGGCCTGCTCCGCTTCGTGCGCGGCCAGGCGCTCCAGGCGCGACGCCGGCGTTTCCAGCGAAATGCGGCCCAGGATGCCGCTGCGGTAGTCGCCCAGGAACGTGTGCGACGCTTTTTCGAAATCGAAGTCGCCACCCTTCTGGCGGAAACCGCGCTTGGCCGCGATGCCTTCCACCACGGCGATGCCGTCAAACGTCTCGATGTCCTTGAAGCCGTAACGGGCCACCAGCAGTTCCGGATAGTGGATCAGCATTTCGTCGGCCAGGTACACGGCCACTTCTTCCTCGATCAGCGCATTGGAGCCGATGGCGTGGCTGGCGGCCAGCATCAGGCCGTCGGTGGGCAGCGCGATCTTGGGCCACAACATGCCGGGCGTGTCGACCAGGATGGTGTTCTTGTCCAGGTAAAGTTTTTGCTGCTGCTTGGTGACGGCCGGCTCGTCGCCCACCTTGGCCACGCGTTTTTTCAGCAGCGCGTTCATCAGGGTGGACTTGCCCACGTTGGGTATCCCCATGATCATGATGCGCAGCGGCTTGGTGGGCACGCTGCGGTGCGGCGCGAGCTTGCGCGCCAGGTCGGTCACGCGCGCCACGTCGGCCGGCTTCTTGGTGGTCATCGGATAGGCGGTAACGCCTTCCTGCGCATTGTAATAGTCGGCCCACTGGGCAGTGGCGGCGGGGTCGGCCAGGTCGATCTTGTTCAGGATCTTCAGGCACGGCCGCTGGCGGAACTTGCGCAGCTCCTCCACCATGGGGTTGGTGCTGGCCTCGGGCAGGCGCGCATCGACCACCTCGATCACCAGATCGATGTTCTCCATCTGCTCGGCCGCCTTCTTTTTGGCGGCATTCATATGCCCCGGGTACCATTGTATCGACATGCTCTGACCTTCAAAATCGTTCTGACAATCCGCTATTTTACCTGCTGGCCGGTCCGGGATTCGGATATCATGGTCCGTCTTGCCTTTATTAACCATATAAACAATATTGTCATCCGGAGTTTTTAACGATGAATAGTGCGGCACTGTCCAATCCGCGGGAGATCACCGTTCGCGGGATTTTCCTTGGCATCCTGATCACGCTGGTGTTCACGGCGGCCCAGGTGTACCTGGGCCTCAAGGTAGGCCTCACCTTTGCCACGTCGATCCCGGCGGCGGTGATTTCGATGGCGCTGCTGTCCGCCTTCAAGAACGCCACCATCCAGGAAAACAACATCGTCCAGACCATCGCGTCGGCCGCCGGCACGCTGGCATCGGTGATTTTCGTGCTGCCCGGTTTGCTGATGGTGGGCTGGTGGGCGCACGTGCCGTTCTGGCCCACGTTTGGCGCCTGCGCCATCGGCGGCGTGCTGGGCGTGATGTACACGGTGCCGCTGCGCCGCGCGCTGGTGTCGCAATCGACGCTGCCGTACCCGGAAGGCGTGGCGGCGGCCGAAGTGCTCAAGGTGGGCACTGCTACCCGCGCTGGCGCGGAAGAAGGGAAGGCCGGCCTGCGCGCCGTGCTGCTGGGCGCTATCGCCTCGGCCGTCATGGCTGCCGGCGCGGCCGCCAAGCTGATGGCCGCCGAACTGACCTACTACTTCAAGACCGGTACCGGCGCCGCTGCCGGCGCCACCGGCATCGGCGCCGCCGGTTCGCTGGCGCTGATCGGCGCCGGCCACCTGATGGGCATCACGGTGGGCATCGCCATGCTGGCCGGCCTGATCATCGCCTGGGGCATCCTGGTGCCGCTCATGACGTCGCTCACGCCCGCTGCCGCCGGCATGGATGCCGCCGGCCACGCGCTGTCGATCTGGTCGAAGGAAGTGCGGATGATGGGCGCCGGCGTGATCGGCGTGGCTGCCATCATCACCCTGGCCGGTCTGGCCAAGCCTATCCTGGGCGGCCTCAAATCCGCCATGGACACCGCGCGCCGCGCCAAGCTGGACGGCGCCGTCATCGAACGCACCGAGCAGGACATCCCGATCTTCATGGTGGGCCTGGTGACCCTGCTGGCCATGGTGCCCGCAGGCTGGCTGCTGGCCAGCTTCCTGCAAGGCGGTCCGCTGGCCGACCTGGCATGGCCGCTGGTAGCGGTGGGCGTGGGCTACATCCTGGTGGCCGGTATTTTTGCCGCCGCCGTCTGCGGCTACATGGCAGGCCTGATCGGTTCGTCCAATTCGCCGGTGTCCGGCATCGCCATCCTCACCATCCTGGGCGCCGCGCTTACGGTAGGCATGGTCGGCCGCCACGTCATGGGTCCTGAAGTAGCGCATGCATTGATTGCCTATGCGCTGTTCGTCACCACCGTGGTGCTGGCCGTGGCCGTGATCGGCAACGACAACCTGCAGGATCTGAAAACCGGCCAGCTGGTCAACGCCACGCCGTGGAAGCAGCAAGTGGCGCTGCTGATCGGCGTATTTGCCGGTTCGTGCGTGGTGCCGCCGGTACTCGAACTGCTGAACCACGCCAACGGTTTCCAGGGCGCGCCCAACCTCGAGTCGATTTCGGACCAGCCGCTGGCCGCACCGCAGGCGCAACTGATTTCCACGCTGGCCAAGGGCGTCATCGGCGGCAACCTGGACTGGGCCCTGCTCGGCTACGGCGCGCTGATCGGCCTGGGGCTGGTGGTCATCAACTTCGCGCTGAAAAAATCGTCGAACGACAAATACAGCCTGCCGCCGCTGGGCGTGGGGCTGGCGATCTACCTGCCCAGCGCGGTCATCACGCCGGTGGTGCTGGGCGCGGTGCTTGGCTACTACTTCGAAAAATCGGTGGGCCACTCGCCGGCCGGCGAAACCGCCAAGCGGCTGGCGGTGCTGATCATGTCCGGCTTTATCGTGGGCGAAAGCCTGTTCAACGTGGCGCTGGCCGGCCTGATCGTGGTGTCGGGCGAAGGCGAGCCGCTGGCCATTGCCACGTCGCTCAGCGAAGCGCAGGCGATGCTGATCGCGCTGGTGGTGGCGGTGGTGGTGGTGACGGGCCTGTACCGCTGGGCGGGCAAGCGCGGCAAGGAAGTGGCCGCATAAGGTCCTGCGCTTCATCGATGCCGCCCCGCTTATGCCGGGCGGCATTTTTTTCGACTGTGTCGCGGCGTTGATAGAAGTTGCACCAGAGATAGACGACCACGATTGCCAAGTTTATAATTGCCTATTCCTTAACTTCGCCTCGATGCCATGCGCTGCCTGCCTCTCATTCCCCTCCTTGCGCTTGCCGCTGTCACCTTCGCTGGCGCTCCTGCGCGCGCTGCCAACCCGCTGCCGCCGGTCGCGGCGTTTTTCGAAACCGAACGCCTGCAACACGTGACGCTGTCGCCCAAAGGCGGCATGGTGGCGATGGCGGTGATGCTGGCCGACGGTACCCAGGGCATCGTCGTGCGCGATACTGCCGATCCCACCAGCGAGAAGATGCTGACCCGCGTGGACGGGGTCAATGTGGGCGTGTACGGCATCCACTGGGTCAACGAGAAGCGCATGGGCTATACGCTGAAGAACCTGAGGAAGAACAGCGAGACCTTCCTCGATGAATTTGCGATCGACGTTGACGGCAGCGAACGCCGTCACCTGATCAGCGGCGACTGGAACCACCACAGCCTGCCGCCTACCGGCACGACCATCGCCAGCCGGACCCTGACCACCGGCCACATGTTCATGAGCCCGGCGTATGATGGGTCGGACGACATCCTGGTGGCAAAATTCATCTGGAGCGGCAACGATATTGCGGCGTCGTCGTCGCGCCTGCTCCGGCTCGACACCCGCACTCAACGCCTCACGTCGGCGTTCGAGGGGCCGCAGCCGCCCGCCATCCGCAACTGGCTGATCGACAACGATGCAGTGCCGCGCGTCGTCACTTCCAAGGTTGCCGGCCAGTGCACGAGTTTCTATCGCAAGCCCGGCGACACCACGTGGACCGACATCAATACAGGTGCCTGCCTGGGCGGTGTAAGGTTCAGTCCGCAGTTCTTCGACGGCAGCGACAGCATCTACGCGATCGCCGGCCACAATGGCTATGCGGCCCTGTACCGATACGACCTCACTACCATGCAGCTCGATGCCGAGCCGGTGGTGGCCACCCCGGGTTTCGACTTTACCGGCGAGCCCATCATCGACCACGCCAGCAAGCGCCTGATCGGCCTGCACCTGACCACCGACGCCAAAACCACCGTGTGGTTCAATACCGCGCTGAAGGCGGACCAGGCAAAAATCGACGCTGCGCTGTCCGGCAATAACACCATCGACTGTGCCGCGTATTGCCTGGACTCGCCGGTACTGCTGGTGCGCCGCGAAACCGACCGCATGCCGGCCGAATACGCGTTGTACACGCGCAAGACCGGCAAACTGGTCGGCCTTGGCAGCACGCACCCGGACATCAAGCCGGCGCAAATGGGTGAACGCAGTTTCTACCGCTACAAGGCGCGCGACGGCCGCGAGATCCCGGTATATGTGACGCTGCCGGTTGGCAAGGCCGACGCACCGCGTCCGGCCGTGGTGCTGGTGCACGGCGGCCCCACCGTCCGTGGCGGCTCCTGGGAGTGGGATGACGAAGCGGCGTTCCTGGCCTCGCGCGGCTACGTGGTGATCCAGCCCGAATTTCGCGGCAGCGCCGGATTCGGCATCGCCCACACCGAAGCGGGCTTCCGCCAATGGGGGGCCACCATGCAGGACGACCTGGCCGATGCCGCCCAATGGGCAGTCAAGCAGGGCTGGGTGGATGCCGGGCGCATCGGCATCATGGGCGCCAGCTACGGCGGCTATGCCACCTTGATGGGGCTGATCAGGGACCCGCAGCTGTTCCGTACTGGCGTGGCATGGGCAGGGGTTACCGACCTCGAGTTGATGTTTACGTCGTCCATGTCGGATGCGAGCGAGGAAAATCTCGGGTACGGCATGCGTACCTTGATCGGCAACCCTGATACCGACATCGAATTATTCCGTAAAAATTCACCGTTGCAGCGCGCCGCCGAACTCAAACAGCCGCTCTTGCTGGTGCACGGCATCGACGACCGCCGCGTCCCGCTCGAGCACGCCAGCAAGTTCTACCGCGCAGTCAAGGCACATAACCAGCAAGTGCAACTGGTTACCTACGACGACGAACAGCACGGCTGGCGCAAACAGGCAACCAACCTGGACTTCTGGCAGCGCGTCGAAACCTTCCTCGACACCAACCTCAAGCAAGCAAAATAATCCGGCAGGGGTGGCCTAAATTTCGGCCAGGGCTTTCAGGTGGGCCACCACGCTGCGGCCCAGGGCGGACAGGTTGTAGCCGCCTTCGAGGCAGCTGACGATGCGGCCCTTGGCATACAACCTGGCGACGTCCATGATCTGTTCCGTCATCCATGCGTAGTCGGCTTCCACCAGGCCCATGCCGCCGATGTCGTCCTCGCGGTGGGCGTCGAAGCCGGCCGAGATGAAAATCATCTCGGGCTGGAACGCATGCAGCGCCGGCAGCCATTGCTCGGTAACGATGCGGCGCACGTCGTCGCCCTTGGTGGCCAGCGGCACCGGCACATTCACCCGGTTGGCCGTGAACGGCAGCGGCTCGTTGTACGGATAAAACGGGTGCTGGAAAAAACTCACCATCAGCGCGCGCGGTTCGTCAGCAAACGCTTCCTCGGTGCCGTTGCCGTGGTGGACGTCGAAATCGACGATCGCCACCCGCGCCAGCCCGCGTGCATCGAGCGCGTGCTTGGCCGCCACCGCCACGTTATTGAACAGGCAGAAACCCATCGGCTCGACCTGGCGCGCATGGTGGCCGGGCGGGCGCACCGAGCAGAAGGCGTTGTCGATGTCGCCGTCGATCACGGCGTCGGTGGCCGCCACTGCCGCCCCGGCCGCGCGCTGCGCCGCCAGCCAGCTCCAGGCGTTGAGCGTGGTGTCGCCGTCGATCGGGTACGTGTCGCCGGGCGCGGGCACGTTGTCGCGGATGATGGCAATCGCGTTCTTGCTGTGGTTGCGTTCGAGGTCGGCCATGGCGACCAGCGGCGCTTCGCGGTAGTCGAGCAGGTCGCTGATGTGGGAGCCGATCAACTGGTCGGAAATCGCTTGCAGCCGCGCGGGCGACTCGGGGTGCCAGTCGCCCATGTCGTGGCGCTGGCAGTCTGGATGGCTGTAAATGGCGGTGGTCATGTGTCTCGTGTGTCCCCTGCTTAAATTCTCGCATAGAATCAGTAGCGGTACGATCTCTTCTATGCTTTCTATGCGCTAATCTACCATACATATCATGTACACAAAATTGCACGCCGCCGCGCGGCAGGTTGGCAGCATCATAGTCGGCAAGGACTTGCAAATCCGCCAGTCACTGGCCTGCCTGCTGGCCGGCGGCCACCTGCTGGTGGAAGACGTGCCGGGGGTGGGCAAGACCACGCTGGCCCACGCGCTGGCCATTTCGCTGGGCCTGCGTTTTAACCGCATCCAGTTCACCAGCGACCTGCTGCCGGCCGACGTGAACGGCATCTCGATCTACGACCGCGAGCAGAACGGCTTCGTGTTTCACCCGGGGCCGATTTTCACGCAGGTGCTGCTGGCCGACGAAATCAACCGCGCCACACCGAAAACCCAGTCCGGCCTGCTCGAAGCGATGGAGGAACGCCAGGTCAGCGCCGACGGCGTCACACGCGAACTGCCCACGCCGTTTTTTGTCATCGCCACGCAAAATCCCACCCACCAGATCGGCACTTTCCCGCTGCCCGAATCGCAGCTCGACCGCTTCCTGATGTGCTTATCGCTGGGCTACCCCGATGCCGCCGCCGAACGCGCGCTGTTGCTGGGCGAAGACCGCCGCGCCCTGCTCAAGACGCTGCCGGCGGCCATGACCGCGACCGAACTGGCCGCCGCCCAGCAATCGCTGCGCGCGCTGCACGTGGCGCCGGCGCTGGCCGACTACGTGCAGCGGCTGGCCGCCGCCTCGCGCCAGAATGGCATGTTTGCCGAGGGCCTCAGCCCGCGCGCCGCCATCGCGCTGGTGCAGGCCGCCCGCGCCTGGGCCGCGCTCGAAGGCCGCGACCACGTGCTGCCCGAGGATGTGCAGGCTGTGCTGGCGCCCGTGTGCGCGCACCGGCTGCGGCCGGTCAAGTCGGCACAGGGCGTGGCGCTGGCCAGCCGCGACCTGGTGCTGCAGTGGCAAAAATCGGTGGCAGTGTAGGCCGCCATGAACGCCCGTCGCCGGTGGCAGGCGTGGTACCGCGACCGCCGCGAGCGGTGGCTGCTGCGGCGCCAGGGAGTGGACGCGGGCACCGTCACGCTCACCGCGCGCCGCGTCTACATCCTGCCCACCCGGCCCGGCCTGGCGTTCGCGGTGCTGCTGCTGATCATGCTGATCGGCGCCCTCAATTACAACCTGGGTCTCGGTTTCGCGCTCACCTTTTTTACCGGCGCCTGCGCCGTGGCCGACATGTTCCTCACCACCCGCAACCTGGCCGGCCTGACCGTGGCGCCAGGTCGCACCGCGCCGGTGTTCGCGGGCGACGAAGCGCAATTCGAACTGCAGCTGCACAATCCCACGCGCCGCGACCGCTATGCGATCCACCTCGGCTTCGAAGGTCCGCCCCACCGCACCGCCAATGCCACGACCAGCCACGCCGCCGACGTCATGGCCGGCGCCACCACGGCCGTGGCATTGTCGGTCCTTACCGGCGCGCGCGGCATGCTGCCCGCGCCACGCATGCGCCTGACCACCAGTTTTCCGCTCGGCCTGTTCCGCGCCTGGGCCTACTGGAAGCCGGCGCCACCGGAGCTGTCGGTACTGGTCTACCCGGCGCCTGAAACGCCGGCGGCGCCCCTGCCGTCGCACGGCGCGGCCAGCGAGGATGGCCATGGCGCCGTGGGACTCGATAATTTTGCCGGCATCCGCAGCTACCAGCAGGGCGATCCGCTGCGGCACCTGGCCTGGCGCCAGATCGCCCGCCACGATCCGGCGCTGGGCGGGCAGTTGGTGACCAAGCAGTTCGACGGCGGCGCCGTGGCGGAACTGGCGCTGGACTTCGCCGTGCTGCCCGACCACCTCGATCTCGAAATGCGGCTCTCGCGCCTGACGCAATGGGTGCTGCAAGCGGAAGCGCGCGCCCTGCCCTACCGGCTGACGATTGGCGGCCACACCCACGGCCCGGCGTTCGGCGCCGCCCACCGCGCCGCATGCCTGCAGGCGCTGGCGCTGTACGGCCACGCCGACGGGGGCAGCGCATGACTGCGCGCTCCACCATCAGCGAACGGCTGCAGCGCCTGCCGCGCGACAAGGCCGACACCCTGCTGCTGCTGGCCGCTGCGCTGATGGTGCTGGCGCCGCACTTCGGCCACCTGCCGCTGTGGACCAGCGGCGCCGTGTGCGCCATCCTGCTGTGGCGCGCCGCGCTTACCTGGCGCGGGCGGCGCATGCCGTCGTTCTGGATACTGCTGCCGGCATCGCTGGCCGCGATGGCGGGGGTGTACGCCAGCTACCGCAGCCTGCTGGGCCGCGATCCCGGCGTGGCCATGCTGGCGCTGCTGCTGGCATTCAAACTGCTGGAGATGCGCGCGCGCCGCGACCTGTTCGTGGTGGTGTTCCTCGGCTTCTTCGTCCTGCTGACCACCTTCTTTTACGCGCAAGGCATTCCGACGGCGCTGTTCATGGTGGCCACGCTGATCGTGCTGCTCACCACGCTGCAAACGTTTCAATACACGGGCGCGGTGCCGCCGCTGGCGCACCGGCTGCGCACGTCGGGCCGGATTTTCCTGCTCGCCGCGCCGCTGGCGATACTGCTGTTCATCGCGTTTCCGCGCATCCAGGGACCGTTGTGGGGCATGCCCGGCGACACTGGCAGCGGCCGCACCGGGCTATCGGACAGCATGGCGCCCGGCACCCTGGCATCGCTGGCGCAGTCGGACGACGTGGCATTCCGCGTGCGCTTTGCCGGTCCCGCGCCGGCACAGCACCTGCTGTACTGGCGCAGCATCGTGCTGGGCGATTACGACGGCCGCACCTGGACCCGGGTGCCGCGCCGCCGTGGTCCGCAACGCCAGGACATCGCGGTCGCCATGCGCGGCCAGCCGGTGCGCCAGGAGATCACCATGGAAGCGAGCGGCCAGCGCTGGTTATCCGTGCTGGAACTGGGGGGGCCGCGCGTGGACATGCCGGGCTTTCGCGTGCGCGACTCGGACGAAATGGAGTACTTCACGACCAACCCGGTGGACCGGCGCACGCGCTACGTCGCCACGTCGTACCCCGATTACGGCTTGCAACCCGACGCCGAGCCGCAGGCCCTGGCGCGCTGGCTGGAACTGCCCGCCGGCTTCAACCCGCGCACGCTGGCGCTGGCGCGGCAATGGCGGCTAGCCGATCCCGGCGCCACTGCAGGGCAGCTGTCGGACGGAGTGCTGGCGCGGTTCCGCCGCGAGCCGTTCAGCTACACCCTGCAACCGCCGCTGGGCGGGCGCCACCTGGTGGACGATTTTTTGTTTACCAGCCGCGCCGGCTTTTGCGAACACTACGCGGGCGCTTACGTGGTGTTGATGCGCGCCATGGGCGTGCCCGCGCGCGTGGTCACCGGCTACCAGGGCGGCGAACGCAACCCGGTGGACGATTATTTCACCGTGCGCCAGTACGACGCCCACGCCTGGGCCGAGATCTGGGCCCCGGGCCAGGGCTGGCAGCGGGTCGACCCCACGGCGGCCGTGGCGCCGGAACGCATTGCGCGCAACCTGGCACGGGCGCTGCCGGCGCCGGCCGGGTTCGGCTTCGGCCCGCTGTTCGCGCTGCAAAACGATCCCGAGTCGTGGCTGGCGCGGGTGCGATTCCGCTACGCGGCGCTGAATAATGCTTGGAATCAATACATCCTCGATTACAATCCAGAAAAGCAGCGTAGTTTCTTTGCGGAATTGACGCAAGCAGGTACGGCATGGTTCACGTGGCGCTCGGCGCTGGCTGCCGCCGCCATCGGCGCCCTGCTGGTGCTGCGGCGCCGGTGGCGACAGCGGCGCATGGCCGATCCGCTGGCAGCGCTGTACGACGCCTTCAGCCGGCGCCAGGCGCGCTACGGCGATGGTCGCCAGCCGCACGAGGGACCGGTGGCGTATGCCGCGCGCTTGCGGATGCGGCCGGCAAGTGCGGAACAGCACGCCGCCGCCGACCAGTTTTTGTTACTGTACGGGACGCTCAAGTATGGCGCGCCCCACCCCGAATCACGCACGGCGTCGCTGGCGACGCTGAACAACCTGTTATCCCTATGCCGATAAAAACTCTGATTGCCCCCTTGCTGACCTCCCTGCTGCTCGCTGGCGCCACCGGCGCCCAAGCGCAATCCCAGGGCGTGGACCGCTACGGCTACAAACTGCCGCCGAGCCAGCAAAAAAAGGCGGCGCCCAAGAAAAAAGTGGAACCGAAGCCGCCCGCCAAGCCAGCCACCGACTACGTGGGCGAATTCGTCAACTTCGGCGAATGGAAGGAAGTGCGCGCATTTCTCGACAACGTTGCCACCCGCAATAATTTCGACCGCAAGGAACTCGACGCGCTGATGGCGCAAGTGCGCTTCCTCGATTCGGTGGTGCAACTGGTCAAGCCGGCGCCGCCCGGCAAGCCGAAGAACTGGCAGGCGTACCGCGCCCTGAACGTCGATCCCGTGCGCACCAACGCCGGCGCCAGGTTCTGGAACGACAATGCCGACGCGCTGGCGCGCGCCGAATCGCTGTACGGCGTGCCGGCCGACATCATCGTGGCCATCATCGGCGTCGAAACCGTGTACGGCCGCAACACGGGCCGCTTCCGCGTGCTCGACACGCTGGCCACGCTGGCATTCTCGTATCCCGAAACCCCCACGCGCGAGGCGCGCATGGCGTTCTTCCGCGGCGAACTGGAAGCGGCGCTGCTGTTCGCGCGCGCCGATGGCCTCGATCCGCTGGAGATGCGCGGCTCGTTTGCCGGCGCCATGGGCATGCCGCAGTTCATGCCCAGCAGCGCCATGAAATATGCGGTCGATTTCGACGGCAGCGGCAAGATCGACCTGCTCGGTTCGAGCGCGGATGCGATCGGCAGCGTGGCGGCCTTCCTGGCGGCCCATGGCTGGCAGCGCGACCTCACCGGCCCCATCGCCTACACCGCGCAGGTGTCGCCGGGCCGGGCCTGGGAGCCAATGCTGAACCAGGGCCTGAGCGCCAAATATTCGCCACAGGAGCTGGCGGCAGCCGGTGTGGCGCCCACCATATCGTTACCGGAACAAACGTTATATGGCCTGGTGGACTTGCAAAACGGCGCCGACGCCACCGAATACTGGCTTGCCAATCCGAACTTTTTCGCCATCACCCAATACAACCGCAGCTACTTCTACGCTATGTCGGTAGTGGAGCTGGGGAAAGCCATTCGCGCCGCGCGCAACAATGTGAACGATGGTCTGTAGGATGTAAGGAAGCGTAAATGCTCTTGAGACAAGTGCTCAGGAGCACTAAGGTGATTGATAGCCGGAAATTATCTTCCGTGCGACAACTAACGCAACACTGTAAAAAAATATCCTGCACAACAACAGAATTGCTATATAATTAATTTTAGTTGCAAAATACAGTGTGTGCACCGAAGCTTAGCATAAGAACCGGTGTATAATTCTCACACAATGTTGCATCGGGACAACAATACCCCACACGCAAGGCTTTTTTTTAATTGCTGCTGAGTATTACATTGCGCGATGTTGTATAATTGTGTATATATTATGTAACTTGTTATCCCGGAATTCCGTCCGTGTGTGAATTTTCCTGAGTAAGGAAGAACATTACGCAGCAAAACGAGCTCCGAGTGTTGTACTTAGCAGGACAACTTTACCAGAAGGAAAAGACCAAATCATGACAAACCAAGTCGGCATAGATATGAACAACGATGCGGATGGCGATGATCTGCTGCAATATAATCCCAACCGCCTGCTCGATACCCTGATCGAAAACCTGCGTCTGAAAAACGATGCGGCCCTGTCGCGCGCATTGGAAGTGGCGCCGCCGGTGATCTCGAAGATTCGTCACCACCGTCTGCCGGTCGGCGCTTCGCTGCTGATCCGCATGCACGAAGTGAGCGATCTGAGCATTCGCGACCTGCGTTACCTGATGGGCGATCGCCGCAACAAGTTCCGCATCAGCGACAAGCAGTTCAAACCAAAAGAGCCGGTGGAATCCGGCTCGGGCAATCAGGGTTAATTCAACCCGTTGTGACACCATCCCGGCCCCTTACTCGGGGGCGCGGGATGTCATGCGTTTACTTCCCTGTTTTTACGCTGGAAATACACCGGTCGACAGATAACGGTCGCCCCGGTCGCAGACGATGAACACGATCGTTGCGTTTTCCACGGTCTGCGAAATCCGCAGCGCAATCTCGCAGGCGCCAGCCGCCGAAATCCCGCAGAAGATCCCTTCTTCCGCCGCCAGCCGGCGCGCCATGCGTTCGGCCGCCGATTGCGACACCGCCTGTACCTGGTCCACCCGCGCCCGGTCGTAAATCTTCGGCAGGTACGCTTCGGGCCACTTGCGGATGCCAGGAATCGACGAGCCTTCTTCCGGCTCGGCGCCAATGATCTGCACGTCGCCGTTCTGCTCTTTCAGATAACGCGATACGCCCATGATGGTGCCGGTGGTGCCCATGGCGCTGACGAAGTGCGTGACGCGGCCATCGGTATCGCGCCAGATTTCCGGACCCGTGGTCTCGTAGTGGGCGCGCGAGTTGTCCTGGTTGCCAAACTGGTCGAGGATGATGCCCTTGCCGTCCTTTTGCAGCTGCTCGGCCATGTCGCGCGCATATTCCATGCCGCCGGTCTTGGGCGTGAGCATGATCTGGGCGCCGTAGGCGGCCATGCTCTGGCGCCGCTCGATGCTGAGGTTTTCCGGCATCAAGAGCAGCATCTTGTAGCCGCGTAACGCTGCGGCCATTGCCAGCGCAATGCCGGTGTTACCGCTGGTCGCTTCGATCAGCGTGTCGCCGGGCTTGATGTCGCCGCGTTCTTCGGCGCGCTTGAGCATGGACATGGCGGCGCGGTCCTTGACCGAACCGGCCGGGTTATTGCCTTCGAGCTTGCCCAAAATGATGTTGTTGCGGGCGGCTGCCTCGGCGCCCGGCAAACGGGTCAGCTGCACCAGCGGCGTGTTGCCGATCGTATCTTCCAGAGTCTTGTAAGCCATCGTCTTCTTTGTGAGTGTTTTCATCAGAACAGCCATTTTAATCCGAGTTGGGCTTACGTGTATGGCAAGTACCACGCCGGCCCCTTTCGGATGGGATAAGAGGCCGTACTTGTTCACACGCGCGCGGTGGCTTGCGCTAGACTTCCATCAAACCGGCGCTTCCGCCGCATAGCCCCTTCCCTGATCATGGCCAATTCCCCACTCGAAATGTTGTCTGCCGAAACGCACGACGCCCTGTCTGCAGCCACGGCCCCCGCGCCCACGCTAGACCTGGAAAAACGCGGCTACCAGATCTATCCCACGCTGCATGCTGCCGATATCGCCGCGATGGAGCGCTTTGGCACGGCGCGCAGCTATGCCGACGGCGAGCCGGTCATCGTGGCAGGCAAAACCTGCTACGGCCTGATGCTGGTGCTGCGCGGCGCCATTGCCATGTATCGCACCGACGGCCTCAACGCGCCTACCCACTTCATCACCTACCGCGCCGGCCAGTTCGCCGGCGAAGTGGCGCAACTGTCGGGCCGCGCGCCGCTGGCCAACGGCTACGCCGTGGGTCCGTCCGACGTGGTGGTGGTGCCGCCCGAGTCGCTGCGCGCACTGCTGGTGGCCCACGCCGACCTGGGCGAGCGCATCGTCCGCGCGCTGATCTTGCGCCGCGTGGGCCTGATCGAGCAGAACGCTGGCGGCCCCACCATCATCGGCGCCCGCAGCCAGGGCCGGGTGCATGCGCTGCAAAGTTTTTTGTCGGCCAACGGCCATCCGTACAGCGTGGTCGATCCGCACGACGACCCGCGCGCCGCGCAACTGATCGCTGACCAGCAGGCCAGCGGCAACGACCTGCCGCTGGTGGTATGCCCGGACGGCGCCATCAAGAAAAACCCCAGCGTTGTGGACATGGGCCGGTGCCTGGGCATGCTGCCCACGCTGGCCGAAGACAAGGTATGGGACGTGATCGTCGTGGGCGCCGGGCCCGCCGGGCTGGCCACCGCCGTGTATGCAGCGTCCGAAGGCTTGTCGGTGCTGGTACTGGAAACCCGGGCGTACGGCGGCCAGGCCGGCGCCAGCGCCCGCATCGAAAACTACCTGGGTTTCCCCACCGGGATCTCGGGCGGCGCGCTGGCCGGCCGCGCTTACGTGCAGGCGCAAAAGTTCGGCGTCGAGATCGCCATCCCCGCGCCCACCGGGCGCCTGATCTGCGACACCTGGCCGCTGCAGGTGGAAATGTGCGGCAGCTTCCAGCGTTTGCAGGCGCGCACCGTGGTGCTGTCGTGCGGCGCGCGCTACCGGCGGCCGTCGCTGGCCAATCTCAAGCAGTTCGAGGGCAAGGGCGTGTACTACTGGGCCTCGCCCATCGAAGCCAAGCTGTGCCGGTCAGAAGAAATCGTGCTGGTCGGCGGTGGCAACTCGGCCGGCCAGGCCGCCGTGTTCCTGTCGGGCCACGCCTCGAAGGTGCACCTGCTGATCCGCCGCGACAGCCTGGCCGCCACCATGTCGAACTACCTGATCGAACGCATCGAGGCCACGCCCAATATCGAACTGCACACGCACAGCGAAATCGTCGCGCTCGAAGGCAACGACGACGGCTTGCAGCAGATCCGCGTGCGCAACTCGGCCACCGACACCGAAACCGACTACGACGTGTGCCGCGTATTCCTGTTCATTGGCGCCGACCCCAACACCGGCTGGCTCGGCGACTGCGGTGTGGATGTGGACCAGCACGGTTTTATCCGCACCGGCTTCGACGTCACCAAGGCCCAGTGCCGCGCCAATTTCGACAAAGGCGTGTACCCGCAGGACATGCCCAGCCGCGCCGCGCTGGAGACCAGCGTACCGGGCGTATTCGCCATCGGCGACGTGCGCGCCGCCTCCACCAAGCGGGTGGCGGCCGCAGTGGGCGAAGGCGCGGCGGTGGTGTCGCAGATTCACCAATTTTTGGCGAGCTTGCCGGCGGATAAGCGGGGCGGATAAGCAGCGCTATCGCTTTTTAAACCAGGCGCATTTCCAGGTCCCGCTGCAGATGCGCCAGCCCCACATGCGGCAGCAACGCGCGCAAGCTGTTGCGCACCGGCTCGGAGCAAAGATAAGCCGCCTGCTCAGCGCTGGCATTGCCATACCAGATCTGCGTTTGCGCCAGCCACTTACCTAACGACGCTGCGAGGCCAAGCTCCAGCGCCTGCTCGTGATCGAGCCGCATGCTGAGCCGGGCGATCCATTCCAGCCAGTGCCATTGCTGGCTTTCCGCCATGCGCAGCAACAGCGCCAGGTCGCCCACCTTATCGAGCTGGCGCGCGATGTCGGCAAACGGCAGATACGCGCCATACCGGCGCACCAGCGTGGCGGCAAACTTGCGTACGCGCGGTGCGGCGTCGCCCAGCGCCACGCGCGCGATGCGATCCTTGTCCGCAGCAACCAGTTTGAACCACGCAGCTAGCGCAGCCAGGCGCACCATGACGCGGTTATCGCCAACCAACGACTGCACCAGTTCCACATCGCGCGGGTCACGCAGGGAAGCGATTTCGGTAAGGCAGATTTGCGCGGCCTTCGCCATGCCGCCCTGTCCGAGCAGCAGTCGATAATGGGCGCGTGCATCGAACCCGCACGCCGCCAGGTAGGTGCGCGCCACGTAACGGGCCGATGACTGGCTATCTGTCAGGGCCGCGATTGCGACCGCCTGATTCGCCGCTGGAGCATCCTCATCGGACGCCAGCAATCCGGCTAACGCCGCCGTGCGCACGGCACCGAAGTGCGACCGCAGCGCCATCGTGTAAAAAGGGCGCTGCTGGTCGACGCCCACCTCGACGATCTGCTGTACCGCTGCGTGCGCCAGCACGATATCGTCGCCCCGGCCCAGCACTAATTCCACCAGCAGGGACGGCGCCAGCAACCGGTAGCGCCGCAGCAGCCCGACGCAGGCGCGCGCGGTAACGATATCGGCATGGCGTGCCTGATCGGCAAGGACTTCGGTTCCCAGCGCCTCGATCAGCCGCGGCTCGAGGGTTGCAAGCCAGGCCGCACTGTCGCCACGACCGGTGCCGCCATGCAGCCGCAGCATCAGCGGCAGATGGGCCATGAGCAGTGGCTTGGGTGCGGCCAGCAGCATCGTCAGCAACGCCTCGCGCGCGGCCGCGCGCACTTCGGGTACCCAGTCGTTGAGGCGCTCGGCCACGATGGGCAGCAGTTCCGGATCTGCCAGCTGGGCACACTGCCGCAACGCTGCCTCGCGCACATAGCCGGAACTGTCGGCGGCGTACAGGCTCAGGTCGTGAAATGAGGTGGCGGTGGTGGCAGCCCGGACCAGCGCTTGCAGGTAATTGAGCATGGCTTTAGCGCCCCGCTGCTTCGATGGCCTCGATTTCGTAATCGCCATCGTCGACCAGCCGCTCCCATCCCGGCCAGCGCTTGATGCCCTTGCTGCGCATGACCGACAGCATCAGGCTCTGGCCCGGAAACTGGCGGTCCGGCTGCTGCTGGTAGAACGGATCGGCAAACGCCCGGGCCGGCGTGATGATGGTCCAGCCCATTTCCTTGAACTGCGCGATCGCATCCTTGAGCCACAAGGCGTTGACCAGGTTGTGATGCAGCAGTAGCACTTGCGGGATATCGCGGCCTTCGTGCTGGCGCGACAGGTCGCGGTAGGCGGTGGCGCGCTGGCGCAGGTGATCGAGGTAGGCTTGCCGGATCACGGTGAGGTCCGCCTTGGGATCGGCGGTCAGCACGGCATTGAGTTTTTCATCGAGACGCCAGTCGCTGGTATCGAGCGATACATAACCGTTGCGGTAACCGTGCTGCTGTAGAAAGCTGCGCATGCCGTCGCGCTTGTCCGGCGTATCGCCCTCGCGCAGAAACGTGAAACGGAACCACTTCTGATAGCCGGGCAGCGGCGCGATGATGCGGTCGCAATCGAGCACTTCCTGCTGGTACTGCGCCAATGTGACGGTGGCGCTGTTCAGATCCAGGTGCGTCATGGTGTGATTACCCACCGCGTGGCCGGCATCGCCCCATGCCTTGGCCAATGCCAGGCCGGCGGGCTGGTGGGCGCCGTTGCCGCAGGTGACAAATAACGCGGCCGAAACATGATGCGCGGCCAGCGCGTCGAGCAAGGCCTGGTTGCGCTGCTCGGGCGACAGCAACGGCGTTTGCTCGAGGCGAGGGCCATCGTCGAATGTGAACGCGACGGCTTGCGCGACGGCCGATCCCAATGCAAAAAGCGTGGTCGTCAGTGCGAGCGCCAGCGCTGCGGCAATACGTTTCATGCAGTCTCCTTCAGTCGGCGCAGTTGCGCCGCCTGGTACGCGCCGAAGGCGTCGTTGAACAGGCAGCGGATCAGCGGGTCGTCGGCGATGTCGGCATCGGCATCGGCTTCGACATGGGCGCCGGCGATGCGCACGTACATCGACGTCAGCGATTCGCCCAGCACCAGGCCCGCGTACAGCTTGGCGGCGGGTATCTCGGTGGTCCAGCCGGGCGCCTGGTCGTCGCCAGCCACGGCGATGGTGTCGCCATGGATGCGGTAGCGGAAGCGCTGCCCTGCCCCTTCGTGATCGTACACGGTCAGCTGCCACACGCAGGCATCGGCAAAATAACTGTCGTCGGGCAGTTCCATCTCCGCGTATTTTTCCAGCAGACCGCGCTGGCAGTAGTCGCGCACCAGCGCCGCCTGTGCCGCCGTCAGTGCGGCGAAGCTGCGCGCGATGTCGGCGGTCGGTGGCGGCGTGATGCCAGGGCGGTAATCGAAATCGACGTCCTGGTCGCCTACCGGCAGCACCCAGAGCAGCGGTGCTGCCGCCGTGAGCGCGTGCGCGGTCAGTTCGAACGCGAGCGAAGGGTTCAGCCGCAGTACCTGGGCCGACGGCAGCCAAGCGCCCACCTGCTGCGCGAACTGGCGGTACGTGACCGGGAACATCGCGTGGTTGTACCATGACCAGGGCTCCTGCACGAACTGGCACGAGCTGGGCACTACGTAGCGCGGGCTCAACGCCTGCAGTTGTTCGGGCCACTCCTCGGGCAATGCCACCGGCAGTGCCGGCGCCGCATGCCCGGCGCGCGACGGCGCGATCACGTCCACTTCGCGCATGGTCTGGAATGGCCACAGCACCATGTCCCACGGTGCGTACTGCGCCAGTTGTTCGAGCGTCTCCGGGTCCATCCATGCATCGACCACGTTGAGCACGTTCAGGCCTTCGGCGCGGATGTGGAACATGGAATCGACGTCGTCGTCGAGCGCGCGGCGCGGGATCACCTCGAATGCTCCCACCTGGACCGGCACGTCGACGGCCAGCGACTGCACGTTGGTAAAACCAAGCTCGCGCAGCAGGACGAACAGTTCGTCGAACAGGCAGTACAGGTAGACCGGCGTGGTGCGCGGCAGCAGGTGCAGGCTGTCGAACGAGCAGTGATCGTCGTGGAAGTGCGAGATAAAGATGGCGTCGGGTGTGAGTTGCCTGACCTGGTCGAGGTCGAAGCTGACGGAAGGGAACGCGTGGCAGTTGCGGCTGAACGGGTTTTCAAAAATGGGGTCGAACAGCAGCTGGGTACCCTGGGATTCGAAGACGTAGCCGGCGTGCAGGATGCGGGAGATTTTCATTGAGGGCAGTGAGGGTGTAGTTCTTTGCGCTATCCGCAAAGCCGTCATCCCCGCGCAGGCGGGGATCCAATGTTGCATGCATGGCGGCTGCGGTCAGCGTCAACGCGATGCGGTTGAATTGGATTCCCGCCTGCGCGGGAATGACGGATCACACGGCAGCAATTTACTTGGCGGCGGCTTTAGGCTTGGCTGCCGCCGGCGCCCCAGCCGCACCGTCGCGCGCCTTGCCGTTCACGACCAGCCCCGCCGCCGACAGCTTGAGCGCGTTCTTTTCGCCCACGCCCTTCACCCGTTGCTCAAAATCGTTCCAGTCCTTGAACTCGCCTTTCTTGCGCTCGTCCAGGATGGCCTTCGATTTGGCCGGGCCGATGCCGTTGACGCTGTCGAGCGCGGCCGCGTCGGCCTTGTTGACGTCCACCTGGGCCAACGCGAAATTCATCGTTGCAACCAGTGCGGCCACTGCGAGCATGAGTTTCTTCAACATGACATTCTCCGTTATGGTTATGCAAGGGCGACCATCGCACCTTGCATATCCCCTAACGCCAGCGCTTGCGCCAAGTTGACCTGTCCGCTTGAGCAAGGTCAAGCCGGCCCGGCCATGTTGAGCGACCTCGGCCGCGCCTATTAACCAAACAGTTCCTCGTGCGTCACGGTGGCCGTACCGAGCTTGCCCACCACGATGCCGCCGGCGCGATTGGCCGTTTGCACCGCTTCGTTCCAGCTGGCGCCCGCGCCCAGCATGCAGGCCATGGTGGCGATCACCGTGTCGCCGGCGCCCGAGACGTCGAACACTTCGCGCGCGGCGGCCGGCATGTGGTACTGGTCGTTTTCCGTGTACAGCGTCATGCCTTCTTCTGAGCGCGTGAGCAGCAAGGCGTCCAGTTTCAGGTCGGCGCGCAGTTGCTGCGCCTTGGCTGTCAGTTGCGCCTCGCTGGACCAGTTGCCGACGATCTGGCGCATCTCCGATTTATTGGGTGTGAGCACGGTGGCTCCCGCGTAACGCGTAAAATCGTCGCCTTTCGGGTCCACCATCACCACCTTGCCGGCGGCGCGGGCCGAGGCGATCATGTCGGCCACGTTCACCAGGCTGCCCTTGGCGTAGTCCGACAACACGATCACGTCGTAATCAGGCAGCAGCGTCTTGAATTGTTCGAGCTTGTCGCGCAGGACCGTGTCGGTGGGCGCTTCCTCGAAATCGATGCGCACCATCTGCTGCTGGCGGCCGATCACGCGCAGTTTGACGATGGTGGAAATCGCGTCGTCGCGTTTCAGGTAGCTGCGGATGCCGGCGCTGTCGAGCATCTGCTCCACTTCGGCGCCCGCCTCGTCGGCGCCCACCACCCCCAGCAAACCGGTGTGCGCGCCCAGTGCGGCGCTGTTGCGCGCCACGTTGGCGGCGCCGCCCAGCCGCGCTTCGCGGCGGTCCACGCGCACGATCGGTACCGGCGCTTCGGGCGAAATACGGTTGACGTCACCGAACCAGTAGCGGTCCAGCATGACGTCGCCCACGATCAGGATGCGCACCGTGTTCAGGTCCGGCGCTTGGTAAGGCTTCATGTTATCCATGTCAGTTCATCACGTTGAGTTCTTCGGTACGGCGCGGCGGGTAAGTCTCCCAGCGGCTGCAACCAGGGCACTGCCAGTAGAACTGGCGCGCCTTGAAGCCGCAATGGCTGCACTGGTAGCGGGCCAGCTTCTGGGTGTAGCCATGCACCAGGTTCTTCACCATCGACAGTTCCGAGACGATCGATGCCGGCGCATCGACCAGCCGCGCTTCGAGCAGGCGGTCGAGGCCCAGCAGGGTTGGCGTGCGACGCAGCTCGTTGACCACCAGCTCCTTGGCTTCGGCCACGCCGTGCAGCTCCATCACTTCCTTGTACACCACCTCCAGCAGGTCGATCGACGACGCCTGCTCCAGGTACGATTTCAGCAGGTTGACGCCTTCCTGCGGCCGGCCCGCCTTGCGGTAGCCGTCCATGATGCGCTGGGCCACCAGCGCGGTATGCGGCACGCTGATCTGCTCCACGCGGCGCCACGTCAGCAGCGCGCCTTCCACGTCGCCCTTGGCCAGCTGGGCGTCGCCGGTGAGCATGGTGGCGCGCACGTTGTTGCGGTCCGCTGCCAGCGATTTGTCGAGCAGCTGCAATGCTTCGTCCACGTGCAGGTGCACCAGTGCGTCCTGCGCCATCTCGCAATAAAACTGGGCGATCTCTTTCTGGCGCGAGCCGGCGCCCGATTCCTGCAGGCCCAGCGCGGATTCGATCGCGCGCGGCCACTCTTTTTCGCGCTGGAAGATCTCGAGCAGCTGGCGGCGCGCCTGGGCGCCGTACTGGCCGTTGATCAGGCGGTTGAAGGTTTCTTCGGCGCGGTCGAGCAGGCCCGCTTTCAGGTAATCGATACCGAGTTCGTATTCGGCATGCTCCTTCTGTTCCTGCGGCAGGTCGGGGCGCGCCAGCAGGTTTTGGTGCACGCGGATGGCGCGCTCGGTCTCGCCCCGGCGGCGGAACAGGTTACCGAGCGCGAAGTGCATGTCGGCCGATTCGGGATCGAGCCGCACGATTTCGATGAAGGCGTCGATCGCCTTGTCCGGCTGGTCGTTCAGCAGCAGGTTCAAGCCCTTGAAGTAACCGCGCGGCAGCGTGCGCGATTCGGCCACCAGTTGGCGGATATCCACCCGCGCGGCCAGCCAGCCAAGGCCGAAGAGGACCGGGATACCCAGTAACCACCAGAGTTCTAATTCCATGCTTTATTCTTTTGAGATTCTTACGGGGTGAGGACGCTGTCGGGCTGCGGCTGGGCGTTGGCTTGCAGTGCCGTCGATTGCAGCGTCGTGATGGTGGATTTGTGTTTATTGGTTTCGCGGCGATAGCGGAACACGGTGGGCGTGAGCGCCAGCACGCCAAGCACGGCGCCGGCCACGAAACAGCCGAGCAGCATCAGCACCAGCGGGCCGCGCAGCTCATAGTGGAGAAACATGTGCAGATCGACTTCCTGCGTATTTTTCAGGGCGAAGCCAAAAAACAGGACGAAGAGAACGATACCAACGATGGTGGATAAAAATTTCATCAGCCTGATTCCTGATCGGGATTTCCAAGAGCGCCAGTATGGCACCAGAAGCCGAATTCATCAAAAAAAAAGCGGCATCCGAGGACGCCGCTTTTCCATCTAAACCGTCACAACCTCAGTCCTCGATGATCGGTTGCCCGACCATCGCGTCAACCCGCTCGCGCAACTGCTTGCCAGGCTTGAAGTGCGGCACCCGTTTTTCCGGGACCATCACCTTGTCGCCCGACTTGGGATTACGCCCAATGCGCGGTGGCCGGCTGTTGAGAGCAAAGCTGCCAAAACCGCGGATCTCGATGCGCTGACCAGTCGCCAGGGCGT
>Ga0308164_10001180_pt1 | contig 32441 bp, 30 predicted proteins | sample PhyTR2_FD_201031 | JGI IMG/M metagenome (GOLD analysis project Ga0308164, IMG submission 201031) | Phyllosphere microbial communities from UC Gill Tract Community Farm, Albany, California, United States - DLSLT.R2 | ecosystem: Host-associated > Plants > Phyllosphere > Unclassified | place: USA... | reverse complement strand
AAATTTATTTGTTTTAGTACACCACCCCCACCCCACTGGAGCTTTACATGAACATTCCTGCCGACCTGAAGTACACCGAATCCCACGAATGGGTACGCACTGAAGCCGACGGCACCGTCACTGTCGGCATCACCGAATTCGCGCAAGATGCGCTGGGCGATATCGTCTTCGTGGAGCTGCCAAAAGTGGGCACGACCTACGGCGCCGGCGATGATGCGGCCGTGGTGGAATCGGTGAAGGCAGCAAGCGACATCTACGCACCGGTGGCCGGTGAAGTGGTGGCCGTCAACGACGACGTGGTGAACGCGCCCGAGTCGATCAATGCCGATGCGTACGCCAACTGGCTGTTCAAGATCAAACCAGCCGATGCGGCAGCTGTCAATGGCCTGCTTGATGCGGCTGCTTACGGTAGCGCAACTGCTTCGTAATTCGCCCAAGACTGCACCAACGTCGTTCCGCTTCGGCGGACCGCCGCGCAGGCGGGAATCCAATTTCGCCGCGCCGCCGCGACGCTTGCCAAATTGGATCCCCGCCTGCGCGGGGATGACGGATTTGCAGCATCGTGTCACCTTGTTCCTCTGCCACTCTTAAAGCTCCCCGCCCTCATATGACCCGCACCAGCCTGACCCAACTCGAAGCCCGCGATGCCTTCATCGCGCGCCACATCGGCCCGGACGCCGCCGAACAGCAAGCCATGCTGGCGACGCTCGGCTACCCTACCCGTGCCGCCCTGATCGACGCCATCGTTCCGGCCAACATCCGCAACAAGGCGGCGCTGCCGCTGGGCGCATACACGCAGCCGCTGCCGGAAAGCGAAGCGCTGGCGAAACTGAAGAAGATCGCCTCGAAAAACAAGGTACTGAAGTCGCTGATCGGCCAGGGCTACTACAACACCACCACGCCGGGCGTCATCCTGCGTAACATCTTCGAAAACCCGGCCTGGTACACCGCCTACACGCCGTACCAGCCAGAGATTTCGCAAGGCCGCCTGGAAGCGATCCTCAACTTCCAGCAAACCATTACCGACCTGACCGGCATGGGCATCGCCAATGCCTCGATGCTCGACGAAGGCACCGCCGCCGCCGAAGCGATGACGCTGATCCAGCGCGTGGGCAAGTCGAAGTCGACCACGTTCTACGTGGCTGAAGACGTGCTGCCGCAAACGCGCGAAGTGATCGAAACCCGCGCCAAGCCGCTGGGCATCACCGTCAAGACCTTCCACCCGGCCGAACTGTCCGCCGTGGCCGACGCCTTCGGCGTGCTGCTGCAATACCCGGGCGTAAACGGCGTAGTGCGCGATTACAAGGACGGCGTGGCCGCAGTCAAGGCCACCGGCGCCATGGTGGTCGTGGCCGCCGACCTGCTGGCACTGACCGTACTGACGCCACCGGGCGAATGGGGCGCCGACGTGGTCGTCGGTAACAGCCAGCGCTTCGGCGTACCGCTGGGATTCGGCGGCCCGCACGCCGGCTACCTGTCCACCCGCGACGAATTCAAGCGCAGCATGTCGGGCCGCCTGGTGGGCGTGACCGTCGATGCACAAGGCAACAAGGCCTATCGCCTCGCGCTGCAAACGCGCGAACAGCACATCCGCCGCGAAAAAGCCACGTCCAACATCTGCACCGCGCAGGTGCTGCTGGCGGTCATCGCCTCGATGTACGCCGTGTACCACGGCCCGAAAGGCCTGCAGCAGATCGCCCGGCGCGTGCACCGCTACACCGGCATCCTGGCCGCCAACCTGAAGGCCCTCGGTTACACCGTTACCAACGACACCTATTTCGACACGCTGACCATCGCCACAGCCAACGCCGAACGGCTGCACGCGTCGGCCCACTCGCACGGCGTGAACTTGCGCGTGATCGATGCCTCGCACGTCGGCGTGTCGCTCGACGAAACCACTACTCGTGAAGACATCGCCCTGCTGTGGACCGTGTTCGCCCACCCTGTAGGCGGCCCGGCCCATGGCCCGGACCTCGACACCGTGGAAGCACAAGTGGCAGACGCATACCCAGCCACGCTGGCCCGCACCAGCGCGTACCTGACGCACCCGGTGTTCAACCGCTACCACTCCGAAACCGAAATGCTGCGCTACCTGCGCAGCCTGGCGGACAAGGACCTGGCGCTGGACCGCACCATGATCCCGCTGGGTTCGTGCACCATGAAGCTGAACGCGACCTCCGAGATGATCCCGGTCACCTGGCCCGAGTTGTCCAACATCCACCCGTACGCGCCGGACAGCCAGACCGTGGGCTACCGCGAAATGATCGCCCAGCTGGAAGAGATGCTGTGCGCCGTCACCGGCTACGCCGCCATCTCGCTGCAGCCGAACGCCGGTTCGCAGGGCGAGTACGCCGGTTTGCTGGTGATCCAGGCGTACCACCAGTCGCGCGGCGAAGGCCACCGCAACATCTGCCTGATTCCATCGTCGGCGCACGGCACCAACCCGGCATCGGCCAGCATGGTGGGCATGCAGGTGGTGGTCACTGCATGCGACGCCAACGGCAACGTGGACCTGGCCGACCTGAAAGCCAAGGCCGAGCTGCACTCGAAAAACCTGGCGTGCGCCATGGTCACCTACCCGTCCACGCACGGCGTGTTCGAAGAAGGCATCCAGGAACTGTGCGAAATCGTCCACAGCCACGGCGGCCAGGTGTACATCGACGGCGCCAACATGAATGCGCTGGTGGGCGTGGCAGCTCCTGGCGCGTTTGGCGGCGACGTCTCGCACCTGAACCTGCACAAGACGTTCTGCATTCCGCACGGCGGCGGCGGTCCGGGCGTGGGTCCGATCGGCGTGGGCGCGCACCTGGCGAAATTCCTGCCGAACCAGCGTTCCAACGGCTATATCCGCGACAACGCCGGCATCGGCGCCGTGAGCGCGGCGCCTTATGGCTCGGCCAGCATTCTGCCGATTTCGTGGATGTACATCGCCATGATGGGCGCCGAAGGTTTGACGGCTGCCACCGAAAACGCCATCCTCGGCGCCAACTACATCGCCCGCCGCCTGTCGCCGCACTACCCGGTGCTGTACACGGGCCACGACGGCCTGGTGGCCCACGAGTGCATCATCGACCTGCGTCCGCTGCAGGATGCTACCGGCATCACCAACGAGGACGTGGCCAAGCGCCTGATGGACTTCGGCTTCCACGCACCGACCATGAGCTTCCCGGTACCGGGCACCCTGATGATCGAGCCGACCGAAAGCGAATCGAAAGTGGAGATGGATCGCTTCATCGACGCCATGATCGCCATCCGCAACGAGATCGCCAAGGTGGAAAGCGGCGAATTCGACAAGCTGAACAACCCGTTGAAATTCGCCCCGCACACGGCAGAAGTGCTGACCGCCGACGTGTGGGACCGCCAGTACAGCCGTGAAGTGGCGGCATACCCGGTACCATCGCTGCGCAAGCAAAAGTACTGGCCACCGGTAGGCCGCGCCGACAACGTGTACGGCGACCGCAACCTGTTCTGCGGCTGCGCGCCAATGAGCGACTACGAGTGATCGGTCCGGCCGCGCGTTCCGATGCGCGGCGCGGCGACTCTGCACAACGCAGGTTCACCTTCCGGTGGCCTGCGTTTTTTATTGCCGTGCAAGGGATCGGAGTTGGTCCGACGGGAAAGTCCTACACCGGCGCGGCCAACCGCCTCATTGAACCGGGGCGGTTGGCGTCCTAACATGAGGTCACCCCGCAGCACGGGGTTACATACGACCACAACAGGAGACCATCATGGCTAACCAGAACAATCCGCAGAACAATCCCCTCAACAATCCCAACCAGGGCAATCCTGCCCAGCGCAATCCGATGCAAGACCCTGCGCAAGACCGCACCCAGCGCCGCGACCAGGGCAACCAGCAAAGCGACCGCCCGCTGACCGAAGATGACGAGCTCGACAGCGATTACGGCAACAGCGAAAGCGGTTCCCGCAGCGGCAGCCAGGAGCAAATCCAGCAGCCTGGACGGCAGAATCAGCGTACTGACCGCTAAGCGGTTTGATGCGCCACACGGCGGCCTGCGGGCCGCTGTTTTTTTTCGCGCGCCGGTCGTGCATGATTTTTCTTGTTAAAAATATCAAAGAAAGGTAAATTGCTAATTTGAAATGATTGAACACTGATCAAGCTCGATGATAGAAAAGTTTATGCAAGACGTGGCTGCGCTCGGTCTCGGCGCTGCGCCCGATGCGGTCCAACTCTCGAAGGTAGGCAGCCTGATGCGCGAACTGGCCCGGAATGCCGACTGGCGCGCACTGCAGCTGCGGCAGGCCGGCGGTGGCGAAGAATTGCTGTACCCGCTGCACGCCGTGCCGGCGCAGCCGGCGCTGTACCTGGTCTCCGATGGCCCCGGAGTGGCGAGCGCGCCGCACGAACATGGCACCTGGGCCGTCATCGTGGGCCTGTCCGGTAACGAGCTCAACGTGTTGTACGAGCGCGACCCGGACACTGCCGCCACGGTGCGCCCGCGCAGCCGCCGCGACATCAGGGCATACGACGTGTTGTACCTTCCCGCCGACGCGATCCATGCCACCTGCGCCATGGACGACGTGCCCACCTTCCACCTGCACCTGTACGGCAAGCCCCTGAACGAATTGCCGCCGTATGCTGTGCGCTGCCATCAAACTTAACCTGGCGCAACAAAATCAGCAACGCTCCCGGTCACAATGGACCGTTCGACGCGTTCCTTTCAACGCCCACCATTACCTGGAAACTCCCTTGGAAGAACAAGCAAACCGCCGTCCCATCGCGGCCCGCTCTACCGGCTGGGCACGCCGCTTCAGCGCCGCGCTGGCACGCTCGAGCGTGACGCCGAACCAGATCTCGGTGCTCAGCATCGTATGTGCCGCTGCCGGCGCGGCCGCCCTGCTGGCCTGGCCCGGCTGGCCGGGGCTGGTACTGTGCGCGCTCGGCATCCAGGGGCGGCTGATCTGCAACCTGCTCGACGGCATGGTGGCCATGGAAGGCGGCAAAAAATCCCCACTGGGCGCCGTGTATAACGAGTTTCCCGACCGCCTGGCCGATACCATTTTCATCGTTGCCCTCGGCTACGCGATCGGCCAGCCGGACCTGGGCTGGGCCGGCGCGCTGGCCGCCGCACTGACCGCCTACGTGCGCGTATTTGGCGGCGCGCTGGGTTTGCCGCAAGACTTTCGCGGACCGATGGCCAAGCAGCACCGGATGGCGGTGCTGACCATTGCCTGCGTGGGCGGGGCCATCGAGCAGGCCGGCAACGGCACCCAGTGGCTGCTGCTGGGCGCCGCCTGGGTAATCGCCGTCGGCTCGATCCTCACCTGCATCACCCGCACGGGCGCCATGGCAGCCCTGCTCAAGGAGCGCGCATGAATATTTATGGCATGTTGTCGCGGCCACTGCTGATCGGCCTGGTGCGACTGCTGGTGGGCGGCATGAGCATGTGGAAGGGCTGCGCGCCGGTACCGCGCCAGCGCATTTATTTCGCCAACCACACCAGCCATCTCGACACGGTAGCGCTGTGGTCGGCGCTGCCGTCCGACCTGCGCCAGCTGACTCGCCCAGTTGCGGCGCGCGACTACTGGGACGCCAGTGCACTGCGCCGCTACATCGCGCTGTGCGTGCTGAACGCCATCCTGATCGACCGCCAGCGCAGCGACCCCGCCCACGATCCGCTGGCGCCGCTGATCGACGGCCTGGAACAAGGCGATTCGATCCTGATTTTCCCGGAAGGCACGCGCGGCGAGCAGCGTCTGCCGGCGCCGTTCAAGAGCGGCTTGTACCGCCTGGCCAGCCGGTTTCCGGACGTGGAACTGGTGCCGGTCTACCTGGAAAATCTGCACCGCAGCATGCCCAAGGGTCGTTATCTGCCGGTGCCGATTACCTGCTCGGTGTGGTTTGGAAAACCGATCCAGTTGCAAGCCGATGAAACCAAAGAAGACTTCCTGGCGCGGGCCCGGGAAGCAATCGTGGAGCTGGCATGAACGCAACCGACAAATTCTGGTGCCTGATCGGCGGACTGACGGTCGTACTGCTCATTGCCAGCACCATCGGTTTCATCCTCCGGCGCTGCATTACCACGCTGCGCGGTCAGCACATCGTGCGCAACATGATCGAACGCACCAATGCCTGGTGGGGCATGGTGGCTATCCTGGCCGTGGCATTCGGCGCCGGCCGCACCAGCGCCATCGTGCTGTTCGCGCTGATCTCCTACTTCGCGCTGCGCGAATTTATCACGCTCACGCCCACGCCACCGGGCGACCACAACGCGCTGTCGATCGCGTTTTTCGTGGCGATCCCGTTCCAGTACTACCTGATATGGACCAACTGGTATTCGCTGTTTACCATCCTGATACCGGTGTACGGCTTCCTGCTGCTGCCCTCGATCAGCGTGCTGGCGCAGGACACCGGCAACTTCCTCGAACGCGCCGCCAAGATCCAGTGGGGCTTGATGATCACCGTGTACTGCATCAGCCACGCGCCGGCGCTACTGATGCTCAACATTACCGGCTACGAAGACCACAACGCCCTGCTGCTGTTGTACATGATGCTGGTCGCGCAAAGCAGCGACGTGTTCCAGTACGTGTTCGGCACGCTGTTCGGCAAGCGCAAGGTGGCGCCGCTGGTCAGTCCGAATAAAACCGTGGAGGGACTGGTGGGCGGTGGCCTGTGCGCCATCGGTACCGGCGCCGCCATGTGGTGGATCACGCCTTTTACGCCGTGGGAAAGCGCGGGCATAGCGTTTGCCATCGTGGCCATGGGCTTCCTGGGCGGGCTGGTGATGTCGGCCATCAAGCGCAGCCTCGGCGCCAAGGACTGGGGCAATATGATCAAGGGCCACGGCGGCATGCTGGACCGGCTCGATTCGATCTGCTTTGCCGCGCCCGTGTTCTTCCACCTCACCCGGTACTGCTACACCTGAAGCAACGCCCGCTCACTGCAGGGGAATGCTGACGATGCGGTCGTCGCCGGCGCCGGCCGTGCCGCGACCGTCGGTGTTATTGGTGAGCATCCACAGCTTGCCGTCGGGGGTGACCACCACGTCGCGCAGGCGGCCGTACTGGCCGGTGTAGCGCTCCGTGGCGGTGGCCGGCGTGGCCAGCGGAATTTGCCGCAGCCGTTCGCCGCGCAGGTTGGCAATGTAGATCGATCCGCCCAGGATCGCCATGCCGCTCGGGCTGGCCGTGGCAGTGCTCCACTGCTGCAGCGGGTTGGTGTAACGGCTGTCGGTGCTGGCGCCCTCCACCACCGGCCAGCCGTAGTTGGCGCCGGGCTTGATCAGGTTCAGTTCATCCCAGGTGTTCTGGCCGAACTCGGATGCATACATGGCGCCATCGGCCGACCAGGCGATGCCTTGCGGGTTGCGGTGACCTAGCGTGTACACATACGATCCGGCAAACGGATTATCGGGCGGAACGGCGCCGTCCGGCGTCATGCGCAGGATTTTGCCGCCCAGCGAAGCCATGTCCTGGGCGCGCGCAGTGTTGGCGGCGTCGCCGGCGGTGGCGTACAACATGCCATCGGGGCCGAACGCGATGCGCCCGCCGTTGTGGGTGGCCGCTGCGGGTATGCCGCCCAGCACCGGCTGCACCGTGCCCAGACGCAGGTTGACGCCGCTGCCCGACAAGGGATAGCGCACGATGCGGTTTTCGGCGCCGGCGGTGAAGTATGCATACAGGTAGTCGTCGCGCACGGCAATGCCGAGCAAACCGCCCTCGCTACCGCCATTGACGCCTGCGATGACGGCTATTTCGGTCAGCGTACCGCCGATGCCGACGGCCACGATGCGGTCGGAATCGCGCTCGCTCACCAGCGGAGTCCCGTTGTAAAACGCTATCGACCACGGGGCCTTCAGGCCGCTGGCCACCACGGTGGGGGCGCTGGGAAGCGTGGGGGTGGTGGGCGTGGCGGGAGGGGGGCCAGCGGTACCGGCATCGCCGGAACCGCCGCAGCCGGCCAGCACCATCATGGTCGTGGCCAGCGCCACCGCGCTGCCAGACGCCGTCAAGCTTGTTGTCGCGAACATGCCTGTACTCCTTCGGTCGGGATCGAAAGTAGAGGCATCAACGTAGCATGTTTTGCGCAACCACCACGTTCGGTTGGACCGCGATCAGTTGCGCACCGACGCCAGGCGCAAGCGCACGACGCGCGCGGTGCCGGCCGGCTGCGGTGGCGCCGGCGTGCCATCGGCCGGCAGCGGTTCGAGCCGGAACAGCGCCACCGCCTCCGACAGGTGCACCGCCTGCCGCTGCAGGCTGCGCGCATTGGTGGCCGCCTTGCGCACCAGTTCCAGGCTGTGGCGCGTCATCTGCTCCACTTCCAGGATCGCCTGCTGCGCGCCCTCCACGCCCTGCACCTGGGCCACGCTCGATTCGCCCAGTTGCACGATGATGGCCCCCACCCGTTCCAGCGAGGCAATGATTTCGCCCATGTTGTCGCCCATTTCCGTCACCGACTGCGCACCGCCGTCGATATCGGCCACCGAGCCGTGAACCAGCGCCTTGACGTCGTGGGCGGCCGCGGCCGAGCGTTGTGCCAGCGCCAGCACCTGGCTGGCAATGTGCTGGAAATCGTCGCCGTGGGCGCCGGCCCGCGCCGCCGCAACGGCAGCCTCCAGCGCCAGCACATTGGTTTGCAGCGCCAGGCCGTCGATCACGCCCACGATTTCCACCACCTTGCGCGAACTGCCGCGGATTGCCGCCATCGACAGCACCAGCCGCTGCACCACGCCGCCGCCCCGCGCGGCAAACACGGCGGCGTACCGCGCCAGTTGCGCCGCCAGTTGCACGTTGCCCGCCGTTTGCGCCACGGTGGCGCTCAGCGCCCGCACGGCGCCACCCGCCTGTTCCAGCGATGCCGCCTGCTGTTCGGCGCGGCGGTTCAGGTCGTCATTGCCGCGCGCCATTTTGCGCGATGCCGTATCCATCGTATGGGCCGAGGCCAGGATGGTCTTGAGCGTGGTGTTCAAGTTGCGGATGCTGGTATCGAGCGCGCGCGACGTCTCGGCAATTTCATCCTTGCCGTACACCCGGGTGCGGACCGTGAGATTACCCTCGGCAAGGTCGATCGCTGCCGCGCCGATCTCGCGCACCTCGGTCAGCAGCGCATTGCGCACCACCATCGTCACCAGCAGCGACAGGCCGATCGACAACGCCACCATTGCCGGCATCCAGATCGACAGCTTGAGAAAATCAGCTTCGGCGGCCTGGTAATCGCTGGCACTGAGCGCCTGCTCCAGGCGCGACAGTTGTTCGAGCCGCTGCGCCACCACGTCGAACGCGCGCTCGGCCTTGGACATGGCATTGGCGGCAATCGAATGGTCGTCGATGGCGATTTCGATCACGTCGGCCACCGCCTTCACGTACTGCTCGTGGGCCACCTGCGACTGCGCCACGAAGCGCCGCTCGGCCGGATCATCCTGTGTCAGCCGTTCGAGCTGGGCAAACTGGCGGTCGAGCGCCGCATGGCGCGCATGGATGGCGCGCACCAGGGGATCGGTGCGCGTGGCGGCAAAGCCGGCGTTGGTCCAGGTCAGCAGCTGGTACGCCTCGGTGTGGGCGCGGTTGGTGCCGGCCACCAGGTCGGCAGCCGCCTTCAGGCGGACCGCGCGCTCCTGCACGATGTTGTCGAGCGACTGGTTCTGGCGCACCATGCCCAGGTAGGCGCCAGCAGCCAGCACCAGCAGCAGGATCAGCACCACGCCGGGCGCCAGCAAGAGTTTGGGGCCGATGCGTAACTTGCTCAGCATCGGCGCCCTCGTTGCACGAACAAGACGCCCATGATTGCCTCCGGCAGGTAAGATGACGTACTGTAAGCTGCTGCCTTGGCGCAATTTTGCGCTAAATCAACTATAAATCCGCACGGCAAATAAACAACAGAAAGCTGCAAACGCATGAAAGCAAAGACCAAGGCCGCCCTGTTATCGGCGCTGCTGTTTCCCGGATTGGGTCACTTCGTATTGAAGCGCGCCATGCGCGGCTGCCTGTTCATCGTGCCCACGCTGCTGGCCATCGGCGTGCTGCTGCGCACGACCCTGGCGCTGGCCGATCAGCTGGTGGCCGAGATCCAGAGCGGCGCGCTGCCGTTCGACATCCCGCTGATCATGGAACGCATCAGTGCCGCCGGCGGCGACGATCCCACCACCAATGCGGCATCGCTGGTGATACTCGTGTGCTGGCTGGGGTCGATCATCGATGCGTGGTGGCTGGAACGCGGCAAGTAACCACTTCAGTCCTGGTTTTTGAACGCGCCACGCACGTTGGTGACCACGAGGCACAACTGCAACATGATCAGCGCCCAGGCGCCATCGTGCAACCCCCACGCCACCCACAGCGCGTTACTGGCCAAAAAGCACCAGAAGCCCAGCTTGCGGCGCCGGTGATGGCCGGAGGCTACCAGCCAGGCGGCCAACAGGGTGACGGCCATCGCCGGCCATTGCAGCATATCGATCAGGTTATCCATGGCAGCAGATTAGCTGGTGCCGCGCATGCGCAGTGTTAGCAAACTCACCATCGCCACGATCCAACGCTGCCTATAATGCATCAACTTCAAGGGGGCGCTTATGTTCGAGCTGGACTTGCCGTGGTGGGAGCTGGTGCTGCGCGCCGCCCTCGTCTATCTGGCGTTGCTGGTGATGATGCGCTTTTCCGGCAAGCGCACGGTCGGCCAGTTTACGCCGTTCGATCTGCTGGTGGTCATGCTGCTCAGCGAAGCGGTATCGAACTCGCTGTCGGCCGGCGAAGACTCCGTGCCCGGCGCGCTGATCTCGGCCGCGACGCTGATGGTACTCAACGTCATCATCGCCATGGCCACCGCGCGCAGTGAAAAAATCGCCAAATTCGTCGACGGCGAAGCGGTGTTGCTGGGGCGCGATGGCCAGGTCTTCAAGGATGCGATGCGGCGCGAACACGTGGCCAAGGGCGACGTCGACCAGGCGCTACGCGAGGCAAACTGCACACTTGATAAAATGAAGTGCCTGTTTTTGGAAGCCAACGGCCAGATCACCGTCATGCGTGACGAATAAATGTACCAATAAACCCGAGGAACCCCATGCGCATCGCCACCTTTAACATCAACGGCATTGGCGCCCGTCTGCCCGCCCTGCTGCAATGGCTGCAAGAAACCCAGCCCGACGTGGTCTGCCTGCAGGAGCTCAAGGCGCCGCAGGAAAAATTTCCCGAAGCAGCCATCAACGAGATCGGTTACGAAGCCATCTGGCATGGCCAGAAAAGCTGGAACGGCGTGGCCATCCTGGCGCGCGGCGTGAAGCCGATCGAAGTGGGCCGCGGGCTGCCCGGCGATCCCGACGACGCGCAAAGCCGCTACATCGAGGCCGTGGTAAATGGCGTGCTGATCTGCGGCCTGTATCTGCCCAACGGTAACCCCGCGCCCGGCCCCAAGTTCGATTACAAGCTGCAATGGTTCGAACGCCTGATCACGCACGCGGCCGGCCTGATGGACGCCGGTACCCCCACCGTGATTGCCGGCGACTTCAACGTCATGCCCACCGACCTCGACGTGTACAAGCCCGAGCGCTGGCTCGACGACGCGCTGTTCCGTCCCGAAACGCGCGACGCCTTCCACCGCCTGGTAGCGCAAGGCTGGACCGACGCCCTGCGCACCATGCATCCAGGCGAAAAAATCTACACGTTCTGGGATTACTTCCGCAACGCGTACGGGCGCGACGCCGGCATCCGCATCGACCATCTGCTGCTCAGCCCGGACCTGGCGCCGCACCTGAAAAAGGCCGAGGTGGACCGCGCCGTGCGCGGCCGCGAAAAGCCCAGCGACCATGCACCGGTGTGGATAGAACTCGACCTTGACGGAGATCATTGATGGGCATATTGACCGACAGCGACAACAGCGCGGCCGACGACGTGGCCGACATCTTTACCGATACCCCGGTACAAAAATGGCCGCAAACAATCTGGCTGGTTCGGCACGGCCAGAGCGCCGGCAACGTCGCGCGCGACGCGGCCGAAGCGGCGCGCCAGCACCTGATCGATATCGCCGAACGCGATATGGACGTGCCATTGTCCGACCTGGGCGAGCGCCAGGCCGACGCCATGAGCCACTGGTTCCGCGCGCTGGGCCCCGACGGCCAGCCGACGGTCGTACTTTATTCGCCGTACATCCGGGCGCGGGAAACGGCCAAGGCCGTGATCGGCAAGGTGGGCCGCGACAACCTGGTGGCAACGGTCATGGACGAGCGGCTGCGCGAAAAGGAGTTCGGCATTCTCGACCGCCTCACGCCCCTGGGCATCCACGACAAATTCCCGGAACTGGCCGAGCAGCGCCAGCACGTGGGCAAATTTTATTTCCGCCCGCCGGGCGGCGAAAGCTGGTGCGACGTGATCCTGCGCCTGCGCAGCGCACTCGATACCATCATCCGCGAGTACCGCGGCGAGCGGGTGCTGATCGTGGGCCACCAGGTGATCGTCAACTGTTTCCGCTACCTGCTCGAACGCATGGACGAGGAAACCATACTGGCCATCGACCGCGAGGCCGATGTGCCCAACTGCGGCATCACCGAATACCGGTACGATCCGGCGCTGGGCAAGCACGGCAAGCTGGTGCTGGTGCAGGCCAACTTCGTCGCGCCGCTGGAAGACACCGGCACGCCCGTCACCGCCCAGCCGGACATGCCGGCCGCGCCCAAGTCATGAGCGCCGCCCGCGATGCAGTGCGCGCCATCACGGCCGGCACGCTGCGCGACTGGCCGCTTCCCATGCCCGGCGCCAACGCCGACAAGGAAGTGCGCGGCCACGTGCTGATCGTGGCGGGATCGCGCGAAATGCCAGGCGCGCTGCTGCTGGCCGCTACCGCCGCCCTGCGCGCCGGCGCCGGCAAGCTCACCATCGCTACTGCCGCCGGCGTGGCCGGTGCGGTCGGCGTGGCATTACCCGAAGCGCGCGTGATCGGCCTGGCCGAGACAGCGGACGCCGGCCTGCGGGCCGGTTCGGCCAGCGACGACACCGACGTGGTGACATCGCTGCGCGAAGCGTGCGAGCGCGCCAGCGCGGTGCTGATCGGCCCCGGCATGCAGGACCGCGCAGCCTGCGCGGCGCTGGTGGCCGCCCTGCTGCCGCACTGCCGCCACGCACCGCTGATCCTCGACGCTGGCGCCATGTGCGTGGCCGGCGGCGACGATTGCCTGCGGTTCGACAGCCCGGTGCTGCTCACCCCGCACGCGGGCGAACTGGCGGGGCTGACAGGGGAAGATAAACAGGATATCGCCGCCGATCCGCAGGCGGCCGGGCACGCGGCGGCAGCGCGCCTGAACGCGGTGGTGGCGCTGAAAGGCAGCACGACCGTCATTGCCGCGCCGGACGGCGGCACGTGGTGCCATACCGGGGGCAATACGGGACTGGCCATTTCGGGCTCGGGCGACGTACTGGCCGGCCTGATCGCGGGCCTGGCCGCCCGCGGCGCCACGCTGGAACAGGCCGCGGCATGGGGCGTGGCCCTGCACGCGATGGCAGGAGAGCAGCTCTCGCTGCGCCACGGCCCGTTGGGCTACCTGGCCCGCGAAATCAGCGCCGAAGTGCCGGCGCTGCTGCGGGCGCTGTCGGCGCATTGACGAAATTGAATTCCCGCCTGCACGGGAATGACGATATACCTGCCGGTGGACCTGTCAATTTTTACCGCTGACCGGAGCGCCGTCGTTCCCGCGAAGGCGGGAATCCAAGTGGGTTACACCAGCTTGGCCGAGTGCTCGCGCGTGGCGTGGAATTGCAGCTTGGGCCAGCGTTCCTGGGTCAGGCGCAGGTTGACGCCCGACGTGGCCAGGTAGGCCAGGTTGCCGGCGGCGTCGTACGCCACGTTGTGGCCCAGCGCATCTTCGAAGTCGGACAGCGCCTTCTTGTCGTCGCTCGACACCCAGCGCGCGCTGCTGATGCTCGTGCCTTCAAACACGGCGTCGACGCCGTATTCGTTCAGCAGGCGGCTTGCCACCACCTCGAACTGCAGCACACCGACCGCGCCCAGTACCAGCTCGCCGCCCTGCACCGGCTTGAAGACCTGAACCGCGCCCTCTTCGCCCAGCTGCTGCAAGCCCTTGTGCAGCTGCTTGATCTTCAGCGGATTACGGATGCGCACCGAACGGAAGAAGTCCGGCGCGAAGTACGGGATGCCGGTAAAGGTCAGCATCTCGCCCTCGGAAAAACTGTCGCCGATCTGCATATTGCCGTGGTTGGGCAGGCCGATGATGTCGCCGGCGTACGCTTCTTCCACCTGTTCGCGCGACGATGCCATGAAGGTCACCACCGACGATACCTTGATCTCGCGGCCCAGGCGTAAGTGCTTGACCTTCATGCCGCGCTCGAAACGTCCCGAACACACGCGCAGGAAGGCGATGCGGTCGCGGTGGGCCGGGTCCATATTGGCCTGGATCTTGAACACGAAACCGGTGAAGGGCTGCTCTTTCGGATCGACATCGCGCACGGTGGCATTGCGCTCGCGCGGGGCCGGGGCCCAGTCCACCAGCGCCGACAGGATCTCGCGCACGCCGAAGTTGTTGATGGCGGAACCGAAGAACACCGGAGTTTGCACGCCCGCCAGGAATTCCTCCAGGTCGAACGGGTGCGAAGCACCCTTGACCAGTTCCACTTCCATGCGCAGCTGGTCCATCTCGAGCGGGAACATCTCCTGCAGGCGCGGATTGTCGATGCCTTCGATCAGTTCGAACGCGCCATCGGCTTTTTCCTCACCGGCCTTGAACAGCATGATGGTGTCGTTGAGCAGGTGGTACACGCCGCGGAAGTTCTTGCCCATGCCGATCGGCCAGGTGACCGGTGCGCACTGGATCTTCAGCACCGATTCCAGCTCGTCGAGCAGTTCCAGCGGATCGCGGGTTTCACGGTCCATCTTGTTCATGAACGTTACGATCGGCGTATTGCGCATGCGGCACACGTCGAGCAGCTTGATGGTCTGCGCTTCCACGCCCTTGGCGGCGTCGATCACCATCAGCGCCGAATCGACGGCGGTGAGCACGCGGTAGGTATCTTCCGAGAAGTCCTGGTGGCCGGGGGTGTCGAGCAGGTTGACCACGTGGTCGCGGAACTCGAACTGCATCACCGACGACGCGACCGAAATGCCGCGCTGTTTCTCGATTTCCATCCAGTCGGACGTGGCGTGGCGGCCCGATTTACGGGCCTTGACGGTACCGGCCATCTGGATCGCGCCCGAGAACAGCAGCAGCTTTTCGGTCAGCGTGGTTTTACCGGCATCCGGGTGGGAGATGATGCCGAAAGTGCGGCGGCGCAGCACTTCGCGCGCGATCAGCGCCGGCGTCTTGGCGCTCGCTGCGCCGGAAGACGGGACGGCGTCGTCATTATTGTCGGGTATTACGTTTTCGATATCGTTGGACATGTGTTCGCGATCTGGGGCGGGTTCTGCAAAACCCTCGATTTTACCGATACTTGGGCGCCTCGTGTGAACTTTCCCCGCGCCCTACTCTCCCCGCACCCGCCGCCACCCCACCCGGTGCGCCTCCGCCGACACTTCCTCCACCCCGCGATCGGTCTTTTTGGCGCCGTCGGCCAGCGTGGTGATGATTTTTTGCTGGCCGTCCGGCAGCCGGACCACGATGTATCCCACCGCTGCCGAAGAACTCGACAGCGTGATCCCGGCCGGGTAACTGCGCACCGAATGGCCGTTGCATACATTGAGCTGGTACAGATTGCTCGACCCGCCCACCGAACATGATGACGACGACGTGGGCATATTGGTCACCACGTTGGCCACGCCGCTGACGATCTGCGGATCGAGGTTCATCCGCTCGCCCGCGTTGAGCGAAAAATCGAGGTACCAGCCGTCGCGCTGCGCCAGGTCCACCGCGTTGTCGGTAATGGCATAGGTATTGGTGTTGGTGCCGGTGCCCGACAGGCTGAGAAGCTGCTTCACCATCAAGGCGCCCCGCACATTGACGGTGGCGCCGCTGTCCTTGACCACGTACAGGCTCTGGACGTCGGTGTTCGACGTATCGGGAATATCGAGCAGCCGCCCGGTGCCCCACAACACCATGCGCACGCCCTGCAGCACGGTGGACGTGACGCCGTTGGTGGTGCTGGTGGCGGGCACGCCGCACAGCGTCACGTCCGGCCGGGTAGTGATCGGTTTCAAGGGTCCCGCATCGCCCATTTTCAGCACCGTGACCGCGCCGCTGGCGGCGGTGAGATCGAAGCGCCACATCTGGCCCAGCAAGTCGCCGCCATACACGTAGGTAGCGCGCGGATCGGTGGTCGGGTCGGACGAGATCGCCGTGATGCGGGCCAGGCCCGAAGGCGTGACGGTATCACCGGAACCGGTGGCCACTTTTTTCAGCAGCTCGCCCGTGTACGCGTCGAGAATGTACAAATAGCCCTTGCCGTCGCCACCGGCCACGCCGTCGATACCCGGCACGTTGTTGTAGCCGGACGTCAGGAACACCACCCAGCGCCCGTCGGCCAGCGTGCCGAATTGCGGATTGCCGAACGTGAGGCCGATGTCGGCATCGCTGCGCGTGCACACCGCCGCATCGGCGCAGAATTCCCACAGCTGCTTGGGCGGATTATGGGTATCGGTGATGTCGAGCGCATAGTAACCGCGCCCGCCCGCGTTCAGGCCCGCCACCAGGATCGTGCGCCACTGCTTGCCGGCGCCGATGGTCACCTTCACGTCCGCCACCTCGGGCGAGCCGTCGGTGGTGTACTGGTGATTGGTGCCGTACGTGCTGCTGGCCAGCGCCGGCAGCTTTTTCATGGTGATGCGCGGCACGTACGCCCACAGCTCGTTGCCGCTGCTGCCGTCGAACGCGTGCAGCATGCCGTCGTTGGCAGCCACGAACACGGCGCCACGCCGGTACAGCGTATTGCCGCTGTCGGCGCGGGCGTCCTTGAAGGCGTCGTACGTGGTGTCCGGGTAGTCGGCCAGCGGCACGCGCACGTAAGCGGGCTTGGACGAGGCAATATCACCGAGCACGATCGGCAGCGGCCCGGTGGCGCCCACTGGCGTGGTGGCCGTGATGCCGTAGGTACGGAAGCGCACGTCGTCCGCGTACTGCTGCTGTCCGCGCAGCCAGTTGACCATGTTGGTGCCGTCGTTGACGATCGCCTTGTCGGCGGTGGACAACTGCGTGCACTGCGCCAGCACGCCGCACTTGTTGGAAAACCAGCCCGCCATGGCGCCTGTCATGTTGGCGAACGTGAACGGCACCGTGTCGCCACCGGGCGTGCCGGCGGCGCTCATCATGACGATGGTGCGGGCATCGGTGCTGTCGGCCACCTGGCGGCCCAGCGTGCCATGGCTGCTCCAGACCGGCGCCGTGTTGGCGGTGCCGTCGGTGATGTCGATCTTCTGGTCGAGCAGCTCGCCGAACCATTTGACGGTGGTAAAGGTACTGGAAAAAATATCGTTGTCGGTTTGCGTGACGTTGGGCGTGGACGTGGCAGCTGCAGCGGCGGCGCCGGTGCGGATCTGCATATTGGACAGCGCTTCGCTCAAGCCGCTCACCACGTCGCGCGGCTCCTGCGCGCTGAAGTATTTGCCATGGCCGTTGATGGCGGCGTGCCATAAATCATCCACCCGCTCCTGCACCGTGTTGGCGGACGTGCTGGTGAGCGGATCGGGCCACACGTACGGGCCGTTGTTGTTCCACGGGCAGCCGGTGGCAGCGGCCGTGATCAGGTTGTAGAAGTCGCCGCCCGGCCGGGGCGACTTGTCGTAATTGGCTTCGTACGTCATCACGCCGTCCACGCCCAGGCCCAGCGTGTAGGTGTTCATGTGCAGGTGGGTGTTTTCGCCGGCGCCGGCCGGCACCGAGCCGGGCTTGGTCATGTCTTCCAGTTCCGGGCGCAGCGACACCGTGTCGGTGCTCGAACCGCCGTTATACCAGTGCAGCGCCACGTCGGAAATGGACGGCTGCGACTGCGCCCGCGCATCGACGCAGCCGCGCGCCTGGGTACAAAAGCGCGACGGATTTTCCACGTTGTCGTTGTTGCGCACGTTATTCGTGCTGCTGCCGTTCCAGTAGCCGTCGGTCGTGAGGATCAAGAAATTCTGCTGGCACGGATACTGCACCACTTCCGCCCCGCTGGCATAGGCGTACGGCGACAGGTTGGCGAACATGCGGCCCACGTTGTCCATCGCGGTGCGGATCGGCGTCGATCCCGACGACGTGGTGTTGTACAGCAGCGAGTACCAGCTGGCGCGCGCGCTGCCGGTAAAGTCGGCCGGTTTCAGATCGATGGCGCCGCCCGCCCCCGCCGCGGACAGTTTGACGTACCCCACCTTGTAGTTGCTGGTGATCGGGGAAAACGCGATGCCCAGCGAGGTCTTCATCATTTGCAGCCGGCTTTTGTAGTACACGTACCAGTTGGCGAAGTTGGTCATTTCCTCGGCATAGGTGCAGCTGGCGCCCGCGCAATCGAGGCGGTCGGCAGTTTTTGGATACGTGCGGCCGCTGACGATGTTGACCCGCACGAACGGGTTCGGGGCACCCAAGCCGCCTGAGATCGAGGCCGTGGTCACCGGTATGGCGTCCACCACGGCGGCGGCGTAGCCGCTGGTGGCGCCGCGCACCCAGCTCAAGCCGCCCTGGTTATCGATCGTGAAATTGCTGATCGCCGCATTGTTGGACGTGGCGCCGTAATCGAGCAGGCACACGTTGGTGTTGGCCAGTCCCGGGCACAGCGTGCTGCCGCCCACGTAGGCGCGGATAGTGCCGCCGGTGCCAACCTTGTTGGCGATGGCATTGGCCACGTAAGCCGGGCTGCGGTTGCGGCCCAGGTCGAGGTAGCTGGGGTTGCTGAACCCGCTGTTGCCGATCAGCGTGGTGGCGCCCAGCGACAGGTTGCGCACGATGGCGTTCTGGTTGCTGGACGTATTGTTGCCGGCAAACGTGATCACTGACCGCGCGGGCGTGGCGTTTGAGACCTGCACCGGAGGCGTGTCGACCGTCAAGCCCCAGCCCTGCCGGCTCAAGTCGTTGACCACCACGCAGCTGGTCAGGCTCTTGGTGCTGCCCACGCAAATCATCGGCACCACGGCCACGATGTTCTCGGCGCCGATGGTAATGCCGAACAGGCTGCATGGCGGCACCGTCGATTGCCCGGTAGGGGTTTTCACGCAAGCGTACATGGTGCGCAGCGAATTGTTGGGCGTGGCGATGATGGCGGCCGCCAGCGCACTGGCCATGGTCTGCTGCTTGAACGCGGTGTTGGTGCCGGTCGATGCCGTCACCGTGTTGGTAATCAGGCTGCTGGTATTGCCCGACGAATCGGTGAGCGTAACGCCGGAAATCCCCAGCGACGTCGCAGTGCTCGATGCCCCGATCGAAATCGTGCCATAGGCGGCCAGTGCGCCGGTGGGCTGCGAGTACGCCGGGTAGATGTAATTGCCTACCCGCTTGCCCTGGCATTGGGTGAGGAACCGGTCGGTACACCAGCGCACCTTGACCGGCACCGGGTAGCCGGCCGGCGCATTGGCGCCGATCGCCGTGGACACGCAGCTGCGCAAGGTGTCGTCGGTGCAGTACTGGCCCACGCCGATCGTGTAGTAATACGGCGCGCCGGTGATGGCGTACGGCGTCTGGTACAGCAGGTCCGGGTACGTGTAGCTCGACGTGTTGGTCTGGCACGTGAGCTGGTTGTTGATGATCACGCACCAGCGCAGGTCGGGAAATCCGGTCACCAGGTTGATGTTGCTGGTGACGCTGTTGCCCGCCAGGTCGGCGCGACTGACGCCATAGCCGTCGCCGCTCACCGAAGTCCAGTTGCTGGTGTTGGCGGCAGTCTGTTCCGGATAGGCACTGCCGTCGGCGCGCACCGGCACGACATAGCGGATCTGCGGGTTGTAATACTGCTTGTTGAAATCGGCGCTCATGTACGGCGGATGGCCGACCGCGCACGCCATGGTGCCGAACGCGAGCGAAAAACTGCTGCGGCAGATATTGTCGTTGACGTAATCGGGCGTATAGGTCTGGTCCATCGAGCCCGAATTATCGAACAGCAGCATCAGGTTCGGCTTGACGGTGCCGGTGCCGGTGATGTTGAGCAACGGCACCTGGGCAATCTGGGTCTGGGCCGCCATGGCAGGCTGGGCCAACAATAGCGCCAACAGCCGCACCAGCCACAGCAATGCGCGCATCATGGTTTTCATCTTCAAGGTCCTTTCAGTACCACGGCCTGCGTCACCACGTTGCCGCCGCGCGGGCCGTTGATGCGCGCCGTCACCACGTAGTGCAGCTGCGGCTGGGTGGCGTACCGCGAGCCGCCCAGCGCCAGCGAACTGCCGAATGCCACCGGCGTGGCGGCATCGGGCCGCGCCGACGTCTTGATGCAATTGTTGCCGTTGTATGGGCCGGGAAATACGCACATGCGGTGGATCACGTATTCCACGCGGTCGCCGGCGGCATTGGCCGGCAGGGTCACGGAACCGGTCCAGAACGCGGGCGTGCTCACGGTCCAGGTGGACGTGAGCGTGGCCACGTACCCTTGCGCCGGCTGGTTGTTTTCGAGGTCGGCCTTGTTGACCACGGTGCGCAGGTAGGCAAAGCCGGCATGCAGGCCGGCATCGGCCGCTTTCGCCAGCGCCGAATCGTAGGCCAGGTTGGCCGTGGTGAGCGTGCTCGACGTGCTCGACTTGAGCAGGTAGATGCCGCTGACCATCATCACGGTGAGCATGATCAGCATGATCGGCAAGGCAATGCCGCGCTGGCGGCGACCTGTCATCATCACGGTCTCCATTGCGCGTTGCGGATCGGCACGATGGTCTCGAACACGCGGTAGCGATAGCATTTCCAGTCCACCGGGTCGCCCGCCACCGTCACGTTCACCTGGATCGGCACGGCGGCCACGCTGGCCGGCGCCGCCTGGGCAAACACGGTGGGCAGCGCGGTGGTGGCGGTGCATGCACCGCTGGCGCCGGGGCGCTCGGTGCTCTTGCTGCGCGCGACCACGGCAACGCGCACGGCAGCCACCCGCTGGTAGTCGCCGGCGCCGCCCACCAGGCCATCGCCATCGGCGTCGATCATGGTGGCGCTCCAGGCGCCCACGCGCATGCCGCTGGTGGTGGTTTCGCCCCAACTGGTGTTGCCGGGGGTATTCGGGTTGTAATTGGCAACGGTGCGGTTGTCGAAACCGTACTGCGCCTTGAGCGACACCACGTTGTCGATTACCGACGCGCCGCTGGTTTCGGAACCCGGCATGTCGGTGGCGCGCAGCAGCAGGATGCCGTTCTGTACCGACCAGGTGCGGAAATGCAGCCGCGCCGCGCTGCCCAGGTTGTAGATGTAGGCAAGGTTGACGTCGTACGCCGTGGCCAAGCCGGCCTGCGGGTTGAAACGGAACTGGCCGCCGGTGGCAATCGTCAACCGGTTGGCGGATGCGCCGCTGCCGGTGCCGGCCATCTGCAGCAGCGTGCACCGGCCGCCGCCCGTCCCCAGCGGCGCCACCACCAGCACATCGCCCACGTTGAAGTCGTACGGGTTGCGGCTGTCCACGGCTATCGAACTCTCGCCCGGCGCGTAACTGGCCGCCAGCTTGACCGAGCCGATGCCGCTTTGCGCAGTGCCGCTGTAGAACGTCACCAGGTCCGGGTTGGCGCCGCGCGCCTCGATCACGACCGGCGCCAGCGGCGTGATGTCGAGGCCGGCGCGCTGTGCCACCGCCATGCGGTAGCCGCGGCTGTCCGAGAACTCGGTGTTGCAACCGGCCAGCATGGGATCGTTCAAGCCCCAGCCGGCGTCGGCCGCGTCGTTGCTGAGCGAATACAGCGCCAGCATGCCGTTCTGCATCGCGTCCGAGCCACCCACGGCCGCGTCCTTGGCCTGTTCGCCGCCGATCACCAGCCGCGTGGCGAACGTAATCGCCAGCATACCGATCACGATGCTGACCATGAGTTCGACGATGGAGAAGCCGTGGCGGCGCATGGTGTCAGTTCGCGATTTAGTTGGCAAAATAAGCGGTGACGACATGGCGGCTTGGCTCGCCGGCGGCGCGGCGCTGCCAGCGGATGCCGATATCGACTTGCGATTGCTGGGCCTGGGCCTGCACCCGCACCGACAGCAGCGCGCCCGGAATCGCACGCTGGGTTTCCTGTACCCATGGCGCCAGGAAGGCGTTCGGCGCGGCGCCTTCGGCCAGGTTGTAGCTGGCCAGGTTGCCGATATCGGTATTCATCACCCCCAGCAGTTTTTCGCCGGCCATGGTGGCTTCGGCCCGCATGCTGGCGTCGGACAGCGCTGCATACGAGCGTGCCTGCAATCCGATCATGCCCAGCAGGCCGATGCCGAGGATGATGATGGCAATCAATGCTTCCAGCAGCGCGATGCCGGCCTGCGGCGATGGGCGGCGGGCCTTCATGGCGGGCAGCCGCGGCTGTCGCTGGCAGGCAGCACGGGATTGCACTTGGTGGGCATGCCGGCCAGCGTGACCACCAGCGCTACCGGCGGCACGTCGGCGGCGTATGCTGGCGCCGGGTCCAGCCGCAAACGCACCAGGCGGTTGCCCATCACCGGATCGACCCAGCCCAGCGGCGTGTAATACACCTGGGTGGCGCCGTCGGGCACGGTACTGGGCACCAGCACTTCGTGCGCGGGCAAGGCGCTGGCAGCGCGGTAGACCGATTTCCAGCCCGCAGCTCCCTGCGGATCGCTGTCCGATGCAGCGGTCACCGTCGACCACGCGCCCTGGACGTCGGTGCAGCGCGCATCGGGCGTGGCAAAGCAGATGTCGACCTGCCAGTCCATCTGGCCGGTGGTGACGTTGGGCGTGAGCGTGATGCGGCTCGAACTGTTGTGGGCGATGGCCTGGCGCCGCGCCAGGCCAAAGCCGTCGGCATAGAATTCACTGGCGGCGCGCGCGCGATTGGCCAGCAGCCAGTGGCTGGCATTCGGGATGCCGATGGCCAGCATGGTGCCGATGATGGTGATCGTCACCAGCAACTCGACCAGGGTCAGCCCGCGTTGCCCCGCCGCGCCCGGGATCGCCATTAATTCGAACACGTGCCCCCCTGGTGGTCGACCCAGCACGACGTGCTGGTGCCCCAGCCGGTCGGGCTGGCGGTGGTGGCGCGCGTGCCGTTCTGGTCGATGGTGTAGACGAAGCCGGCCGCCTTGCCGATGCCGGTGGCCGTCAGCTTGTAACCGGAGGCGCTGGCGTCGCTGAGCGCATACGTGAAATTGGCGGTATTGGCGGGAAAACCGGTGGCGGCGCCGAAGCCGGCATAGGTGCGGTTGTTCGACCAGAACTGCTCGGCGGCGGGCTGGGCGCCACCGAGCGCGGAAAATGCCTCGCTCAGGCGGCTGCGGGTGACATAGCCGGTGTAAGCAGGGATTGCCACCGACAGCAAGATGCCGATGATGGCGACAGTGACCATGAGTTCGATCAAGGTAAAGCCGCGTTGCAGGCGAGGTGTCATTGAGCTGCTCCCGGTTGGTCTGCCTGGGAACAGTGTATGCAGGCTAGCTTGCATTTCCCTGAGGGAATGCTGACAATTTGCTGACAGGCGCAATGCATCGGATTCCCGCCTGCGCGGCAATGACGCGGTGGCGGTCCGGGCGTGTGTTCAATGCGCGGGACGCTGAGCCGTCATCCCCGCCCAGGCGGGATCCCGCTTTGTCAGGGAAACGTCACCGTGAAAGCGACGCCGGGTCCCCCTGCTGCGTCGCCCACCGTCAACCGCGCACCATGCACCCGCGCAATGTCGCGCACGATTGCCAGCCCCAGCCCGCTGCCGTGCGATGTCTCGTCCAGCCGTACGTAGCGGCTGAAGATATCGGCCCGGCGTGCCGCCGGAATGCCGGGGCCGTTGTCTTCTACCCTGAAAAAAGTACCGTCATCCGCCGGCCCGCAACTGACGGTGACGGTACCACCGGCCGGCGTATAGCGCAGCGCGTTGTCGATCAGGTTATCGACCAGGTCGCGCAGCAGGAAGCGGTCGCCGGTTACCGGCGCCGGCAGCAGGTCGAAGCCGAGATCGATGCCCTTGCGGACGGCCTGTTCCACGAACAGCTGGATCGTCGCGCCGACCAGCGCGTCGAGCGCCAGCGGTTCGAGCCGCGCTTTTTCAAAATGATGCGGTTCAGCGCGTGCCAGTGCCAGCAGTTGATTGGTCTGGCGTATCATGCGCTCGGTGGCGGCCTGCATCAGCTGCACCGACTGCGCCGTTTCCGGTTCCGCATGACGCACCTGCAGCCATTCGAGCTGGGTTTTCAGCCCGGCCAGCGGCGTGCGCAACTGGTGCGCCACGTTGGCCAGAAAATCCTGGCGCGCGCGGGCGCCATCGCTGACCTTTTCCAGCAGACCGTTGAACGCCGCAACCACGGGTTCGAGCTCGGAGGGCACCCGCGCCGGATCGAGCGGCGCCAGTTCATCGGCCTCGCGCGCATCGAGGTCGGCGCGCAGCCGGTGCAGCGGCCGCAGGCCGTTGCCGACCGAGAACCAGATCAGGCCGATGCTGGCAATGGCAAACACCACTTCCATGAACACCAGCGCGCGCAGCACCGCCAGTCGCAGCTGCTCGTGCCTGCGCAGTTCGGCGGCGGACGGCGCCGGCGCTTGCGCCGATGCGGCCGGCAGCGCGGCCAGCTTGTAGGCCAGCACCCCGCCCGCCAGGTTGATCAGCAGGATGGGGCCAATCAGCCACTTGAGCAAGCGCAGCCGGATGCTGCTCATGGCGCCGGCTCGAGCATGTAGCCGAAGCCGCGGATGGTACGGATCGCCACGCCGGCACCGGCGATCTTGCCGCGCAGGCGCGAGATATACACCTCGACCGCGTTCAGCGTGAGGTCGTCGCCCCAGGGCAGGATGGCGTCGATAATTTGCTGCTTGGACACCACGCGGGCGCCGTGCTGCAGCAGGTATTCCAGCACGGTCCATTCGCGCAGCGACAGTTCCACCACCCGCCCGCCCACCCGCGCGCGGCGCGTAGCGCAGTCGAGCGTCAGGTGGCCCATTGCCAGCACCGCCGGCGGCGCCCCATGGCGGCGCGCCAGGGCCCGCAGCCGGGCCACCAGTTCGGCGGCGGCAAACGGCTTGACCAGGTAATCGTCGGCGCCGGTTTCCAGGCCGCGCACCCGGTCCTCGATGGCGTCACGCGCGGTCAGCAACAGCACCGGTATGCGGCTGCCGCGCGCGCGCAGCCGGCGCACCACTTCAAAACCGTCCAGGCCAGGCAAGCCGATATCGAGCACCACCACCTCGGCTGCGTCTGGCCGTTGCAGCAACAGGTCGGCCTGCACGCCATCGTTCACCACGTCGACCGCCATGCCATGTGCGCCCAGCACCCGGGCCAGGCCGTCGGACAGGACGCTGTCGTCTTCCACTACCAGGATGTGCATGGGCGCGCCGTGTTGGAATAATTAATTGCATTATGCGCCAGCCCACCACGTAATCCTAGCGTGCGCTGTAGGACCAGACCTACAAGGCAGCCTAACCCGCACCTACACCGGTGCGTCCGCCCCTCTTATGTTCGCGAACTAACATTGCCAATAAAGTTCAGGGTATGCGTGAGATAGCTCACACAACGCTTTTGAAATACCGCAATACGTTAAGAATAGTGAGGAAAAACATGATCAACGTCCAAAGCCATGCCAACATTACCCCGGTATCGAGCCGCCTGCCGGTTGGCGCCAAAACCAGGGCAACGTCGCGGCCCGTGATCAGCTACAGCGGCACCCAGCAAAACGAATTGCTGGCCGCCCTGCCGCGCGAAGTCCTGGAATCGCTGTTCGACCACCTGGAACTGGTAACCCTGCCGTTCGGCAAAGAGCTGTTCGAATTCGGCGGCACCATGGACTACGTGTACTTTCCCACGACCGCCATCATCTCGATGCTGTACGTCATGGAAGATGGCGCCACCACGGAGATCGCCGTGGTCGGCCACGAAGGCGTGATCGGGGTGTCGCTGTTCGATGGCGAGCGCGCCATGTGCAGCGCCGTCACCCAGGCCGCCGGTTACGGCTACCGCATGAAGGCCCAGCACCTGCGCGCCGCATTCAGCAAGGGCGGCGCCCTGCCCGCGCTGCTGATGCGCTACAACACCGCGCTGTTCGCGCAAATGGCGCAAAACGCCGTTGGTGGCCGCCACAGCTCGATCGAGCAAAAGCTGTGCCGCTGGCTGCTCGACCGCCTCGACCGCTCGCCAGGCAATGCCCTCAAAGTTACGCAAGAAATGATTTCCATCATGCTCGGCGTGCGCCGCGAAAGCATTACCGCCGCGGCCGGCAAACTGCAGGACGAAGGCTTGATCATGTACCGCCGCGGCAATATCACGGTGCTCGACCGTACTGCCCTCGAGGCCTACGCCGGCGAGTGCTACAAGGTCGCTAAGACGGAGTACGATCGTCTGCTGGTGGATGTAGGACGCTGCTGAGCATTTCCCCCACCGGCGGCGCCCCGCGCCGTCCGGCCACGCCGAATCCGGCCGTGGCGCGGCGCTCCTGGAACGGTGCGCCGTCGCTGCGCAGCGGTATCGCCACTTCGATGCAGGTGCCGCTGTCATTGCGGCCACGCCGTATATTCATCGCCCCTCCGAGCAGCAAGGCGCGTTCGCGCATGCCCAGCAAGCCGTGCGACATCGGCTTGGCAATGTTGGCAGCGGAAATGCCGATGCCGTCATCGATAATGCGCAGCATCAGCCCTTCCTGGTTGCGGTTCAAGGTCACCGATACGCGGCTGGCCTTGGCATATTTACGGATATTGTTCAGCGACTCCTGGACGATGCGGAACAGGGCGATCGAGAGGTCGCCGGCATCGCGCGTCAGCTGCTCGATATCTTCGCCCACGTTGCAGTCGCAGCGCACCGCCGCCATCTTGCTGAACTCCTGGCAATAGCTTTCGATCGCTGCGCACAGGCCCAGGTTGTCGAGCAGACTCGGGCGCAGATTTTCAACGATGCGGCGCTTCATTTCCACCACTTCCACCAGCGTGCCCCGTGCGTGCTTGAGCTGGGCCGCCAGGTCCGGCTCGGATTGTTGCAGCTTTATGGTAACGGCAGCAATATCCATGCTGATCGACGTCAGGTGGGCGCCGATCTCGTCGTGCAGCTCGCGTGACAAGCGCACTTTTTCCTCTTCGCTGATGCTGATCAGGTGGCGCGACAGCACCGACAACTGCTCGGTACGCTGCGCCACCTGGGTTTCCAGGCTTTCGTTGGCCGTTTGCAGCGCGTGCTCGGCCTCGGCGCGGGTGGCAAAGCTACGGCCCACCAGCTGGTAAAACATGATCAGCACGACAATGGCCACGGCGTTGATGCTCATGCCAAGCAATACGGCTTTCTGGTATTCCTGGTAAAACATGGCGCTGCGCGCGGTCAGCGTTTCGTTTTGCTCCTGCTCCATGATCACCACTTGCAGGCGGATTTCATCCATGCTGGAGCGGCCATCGCTGACCTTGGCGATCTTGACGATCTCGTCCAGCCCACCGTCGCGGAACACTTCGAGCGACTGGGTCATGATAGTCAGCCGGCGGCGCACCAGCGACTTGAGCTGGGCCAGGTTTTTCAGCTGGTTGGGATTGTCTGCCAGAAGTTTTTCCAGCTCCTTGAATTCCGTTTCGCTATCGGCCAGCGCGGTGCGCGTGGGGCCGAGATAGGCATCCTGGCCAGAGAGGAAATAGCCGCGCATGCTGCTTTCAGCATCGAGCACCAGGACGTTCAGATATTGGAGGCGGTCGGCCACGCGGGCGGTTTGACCGATGAGCACCTGGGCGCCACGCAGGGCCTGCAGGTTATGAAACAAGCTGAAACCGTTGACGATCAACAATAAGGCACAGGTGACGCACAGGACGGTCTTGTACAGCGGCAAGCGACGATGCGGCGCTGAATCGACAGTGAAATACATCCTCTTCCTTCAATTGGCAGGGCGACGATACGCCCATTACACCAATTATAGACCGGAAGCATGTTGCACGCGCACACCAATGGTGCATCGTGGCAAGGGAACATCGAAAACCGTAGCGAGCGGGTCGATATCGTCGCGAGTAGCGGAAGCGTACGGTGGTACGCTGAGCAACGGAGCGGCGATAGCGGCCCACGCACTAGGTCCGCGAGTTCCCTAATCCAGCAAATTGTTTTTCATCGCGTAATACGTGAGGTCGCTGTTCGACTGCATGCCCATTTTTTCCATGATGCGTGTGCGGTACGTGCTCACGGTTTTAATGCTCAGCGACAGCGCCACGCCGATGTCGGACACGGTGGCGCCGCGCGCCAGCCGCAGGAACACCTGGAACTCGCGGTCAGACAATTCCGTATGCAGCGCCGTATTGGGGTCGCGATCGAAGCTTTGCGCCAGCAGTTCGCCCACGGTGGAGCTGACGTAACGCCGGCCCTGGTACACGGTGCGCACGGCGGTCATGAGCTCGTCCGCCTCGCACTCCTTGTTCAGGTAGCCGTTGGCGCCCATTTTGAACAGATTGAGTGCGTATTGCTGCGCCGGATAGCCGGACAGAATCAGCACCGGAAGGTCGGGCTGGCCTTGGCGGATGGTGCGCAAGGTATCGATGCCGCTTTGGTCTGGCATGGCGATATCGAGCAGCAGCACGTCGCAGATTTCGCGGCGCGCGATGTCGAGCGCTTCGCGCCCGGTACCGGCTTCCGCCACCACGTTAAAATCGTCCGAAGACGAAAAAATCTGTTTGAAGCCTGCTCTTACTATTTGATGGTCGTCACAAATGGCAACGCGTATCATTGTTTCCTCTCGTCGCGTCCGGCTTACACGCCCATGGGCGCCAACCGGACTTCACGCCACCGTGTATCAGCAGTCGCTGACTATTAAATAATATTGAAAGTATATCAGCAATCACCCGGCTGACGCGTTTCGCGCCAGTCGTGCGCACCCTCGAGGGTTATTGCCCCTGCCTGAGCAGACCGAGAATATCGAGCAGCTCGCTGCGTATCAATTCGCGGTCCAGCGGAGCAGGAACGTCCGGCGGCGCCATGCCGTTGACAGACGAATCAGCATCATACTCCCCCTGCACGCCATCATAGCCACGGCTGTCGAGTTTATTGCGCGCGCCGCTGATGGTGAACCCCTGTTCATACAACAGTTCGCGGATGCGGCGTATCAGCAGCACTTCGTGGTGCTGGTAATAGCGACGGTTGCCGCGTCGTTTGACGGGCTTGAGTTGGGTGAATTCCTGCTCCCAGTAGCGCAGCACGTGCGGCTTCACGCCGCACAGCTCGGCAACTTCGCCAATGGTGAAGTAGCGCTTGGCAGGGATCGGTGGCAGGACCACCAGATCGGACTTGGCGGGACGATCGTTCATCAAGAATCAGCTCCCGTCAGGCGGCGCGCGCCATCGGATTGCTCTCTTCGACCATGCCCTTGAGTTTTTGACTGGCATGGAAGGTGACGACGCGGCGCGCCGTGATGGGAATTTCTTCGCCGGTCTTGGGATTGCGGCCCGGGCGCTGCGGCTTGTCGCGCAGCTGGAAGTTGCCGAAACCGGACAATTTGACGGCTTCGCCACGCTCGAGCGCATTGCGGATTTCGTCAAAAAAGGTTTCGACCATGTCCTTGGCCTCGCGCTTGTTCAGGCCGACCTGTTCGAACAGCAGTTCGGCCAGTTCCGCCTTGGTGAGCGTGGGCAAATCCTTTTCCGCATCCTGGCGCACCTTGGCCACCTGCATGGCGCGGTGCAAATCGGCAGCCAATGCTGATTGGAGTACGGCGGAATCAACGTCGTGATTATTAATTTTCCTGCCCTGCCTTTAAAAGCAAATGAGCCCGGCCAACTGGCCGGACTCCCGGTGATAAAAAGAAACGTCTGTGCTTATTTAAGCCAGCTCGCTATGCTATCACGCCCGCAGCCGCGCACCGTGTTTTTGCTGTGCGGCAGTACCTGCAGCAGTCATGATGGCCTCCACCACGTCGTCCTGCAAGGTGGTTTGAGTATCTTGCAAGCTAAAGCGGAAAGCAAGCGATTTCTCATCCGCTTCCAAACCCTTGCCGCGATATTCATCAAACAAAACAATGGCTTGCACCAGCTTCGCTTGCGGCGTGGCTTGCACTGCTGCGTGGAAGGCGTCGAGCACATCCTGCGCTGCCACGCCCTGCTTGACCACCACGGCCAGGTCGCGGGTGGCGCCCGGGAACTTGGAGATCTCGGCATATTCTGGCACGGAACGTTGCTGCAAGGCAATCGCATCAACTTCGAATACGACCGGCGCATTCGGCAGCTCGTACTTTTGCAGCCAGCGCGGGTGCAGCTCACCGATGAAACCGATCACTTGACCATTGAGCAGCACGTTGGCCGAGCGCCCCGGATGCAGCGCCGGGTGTTCCGCCTTTTCAAATCGCAAGGTGAATGGCGCGAACAGGTGCTCGAGGTCTGCCTTGAGGTCGAAGAAGTCGACCGCGCGGCTGTCCTGCCCCCACTGCTCTTCCGCCACGCCGCCGTAAGCGATGGCCGCCACGCGCTTGGGCTGGTTGTAGCCGGCTACCGTCAGCGGGCCGTCGGCCACGCTGTCGTCGCGCTGGTAGATGGCGCCGATCTCGAACACGCGCACGCGGTTGGTTTTGCGGTTGAGGTTGTAGCGGATGTTGGCCACCAGGCTGCCGACCAGGGTCGAGCGCATCACGCTCAGCTGGCTGGCAATCGGGTTTTGCAGCTTGATCGGATTGGAGTTGCCGCCGAAATCCTGCTCCCACGCCGCTTCCACAAAGCTCATGTTCACCACTTCCTGGAACCCCAGGTCGGCCAGCTGGTGGCGCACCGCGAACAGTGAGCGGGTGTTTTCCGGCGCGAGCATCATGGTGTTGGCAGCGACCGGCGCCACGGCCGGGATGTTCTCGAAGCCGTACACGCGCGCCACCTCCTCGATCAAGTCTTCCTCGATCTCGATGTCGAAGCGGTAGCTGGGTGCAGTCACCGAGAACACGCCATGGTCCACCGTGAACGGCAGCGCCAGGCGGGTGAAGATGTCGGCAATGACCTGGTCGTCGAGCGGCACGCCGATCACTTGCCGGGCGCGCGCGGTACGCAGCTGCACCGGCGTGCGTTGCGGCAGGTTGACGATCTGGTCGTCCACCGGGCCCACTTGCGTGGTGGCGGTGCCGCAGATCTCCACCAGCAGCGCGGTGATGCGCTCGAGGTGTTCCACCACGGTGGCGTAATCGACGCCGCGCTCGAAGCGGTGCGCCGCGTCGGTGGAGAAATTGTACTTGCGGGCACGGCCCTGGATGGCGCTGGGCCACCAGAATGCCGCTTCCAGGTATATCGATTCGGTATCGAGCGACACGGCGGTGGAATCGCCGCCCATGATGCCGGCCAGCGATTCGATTTCCTGCTCGTCGGCGATCACGCCCACCCACTCGTTGACGGCTACCGTGTTACCGTTCAGGAGCTTGAGGCTTTCGCCCGCCTTACCCCAACGCACGTCGAGGCTGCCATGGATCTTGGCCAGGTCGAACACGTGGCTCGGACGACCGAGTTCCAGCATCACGTAATTGGAAATATCGACCAGCGCCGATACCGAGCGCTGGCCGCTGCGCTCGAGGCGCTGCTTCATCCAGTCCGGCGTGGCGGCTTTGGCGTTCAGGTTGCGGATGACACGGCCGGCAAAACGGCCGCACAGGTCCGGCGCCGAAATTTTTACTGGCAACACTTCGTCGCTGGTGACCGCCACCGTGTTGAACGTCGGGGCGTTGAGCGCCACGCCGGTCAGCGCCGACACTTCGCGCGCCACGCCCAGCACCGACAGGCAGTCCGCCTTGTTGGGCGTGAGCTTGATGGTGAACTTGAGGTCGTTGAGTGCGTAGTAGTCGCGGAAATTCTGGCCTACGGGGGCATCGTCCGGCAGTTCCAGCAGGCCACTGCCCTCTTCCGATAATTTCAGTTCCTTGGCCGAGCACAGCATGCCTTGCGACTCGACGCCGCGCAGCTGGCCCACCTTGATTTCAAACGGCTTGCCATCGGCGCCGGGCGGCAGCAAGGCACCCGCCTTGGCGCACACGACCTTCAAACCGGGACGCACGTTTGGCGCGCCGCAGACGATGGTGAGCAAGGTGTCGGTGCCGACATCGACCTGGCAGACGTTGAGGCGGTCGGCATTGGGATGCTTGGCCATGTCGCGCACCAGGCCGACGACCACGTTCGAGAACGGTGGCGCGACCGGTTCGACTTCTTCCACTTCCAGGCCGGACATCGTCAGCAGGTGGGCCAGTTCGTCCGAAGTCATCTTCGGATCAACCATGGTGCGGAGCCAGTTTTCGGAGAATTGCATAATCAGCCTTTAGTTATCTGTAGCAGTCGCTTGCAACGTCGAGCGGCCGTCACGTCGTCATACCCGCGCAGGCGGGTATCCAATGTTGGTGACGTCATCGCACAACATTGGGTCCCCGCCTGCGCGGGGACGACGGTGCGGCAGCCTCGGGGCTCGCGACGCGTTAATCTCGTCTTAGTTAAACTGCTTCAGGAAGCGCAGATCGCCTTCGTAGAACAACCGCAGGTCGCTCACGCCGTAGCGCAACATGGTCAGGCGCTCGAGGCCGGAGCCGAAC
>Ga0308164_10001179_pt1 | contig 32524 bp, 25 predicted proteins | sample PhyTR2_FD_201031 | JGI IMG/M metagenome (GOLD analysis project Ga0308164, IMG submission 201031) | Phyllosphere microbial communities from UC Gill Tract Community Farm, Albany, California, United States - DLSLT.R2 | ecosystem: Host-associated > Plants > Phyllosphere > Unclassified | place: USA... | reverse complement strand
ATCAGTGGGCCGCTGCCAGCGCAGGAATCGGCGCCGTCACGGTGGCCCGGTTACGCAAGGTCATCCAGGTGTTGTAGCCCATCACGCACATGCCGGCGAAGTACATGAAGCCGCCCAGCACCCGCACTGCGTAGTACGGGTACGTGGCTTTCACGCCTTCGACAAAGGTGTACGTCAGGGTGCCGTCGGGATTGACCGCGCGCCACATCAGGCCCTGCATCACGCCGGCAATCCACATCGCGGCGATGTACAGCACCACGCCGATGGTGGCTACCCAGAAGTGCAAATCGATCAGCTTGACGCTGTACATTTTTTCCTCGCCCACCAGGCGCGGAATCAGGTAGTAGATCGAGCCCATGGTGATGAAGCCCACCCAGCCCAGCGCGCCGCCGTGCACGTGCGCCACGGTCCAGTCGGTGTAGTGCGACAGGGCGTTGATGGTCTTGATCGACATCATCGGGCCTTCGAAGGTGGCAATGCCGTAGAACGACAGCGAGACGATCATGAACTTCAGGATGGGGTCGGTACGCAGCTTGTGCCAGGCGCCCGATAACGTCATCATGCCGTTGATCATGCCGCCCCACGATGGCGCCAGCAGCACCAGCGAGAACACCATGCCCACCGATTGCGTCCAGTCCGGCAGGGCCGTGTAGTGCAGGTGGTGCGGGCCGGCCCACATGTAGGTGAAGATCAGCGCCCAGAAGTGGACGATCGACAGCCGGTACGAGTACACGGGACGCTCGGCCTGTTTCGGGATGAAGTAATAGACCATGCCCAGGTAGCCGGCAGTCAGGATGAAGCCCACGGCGTTATGACCGTACCACCACTGGATCATGGCGTCCTGTACCCCGGTGTAAGCCGAGTACGACTTGGTGAGGCTGGCAGGCATCACCGCGCCCTGCACCACGTGCAGGATGGTCACGGCCAGGATGTACGCGCCGAAGAACCAGTTGGCCACGTAGATGTGCTTGACCTTGCGCGTCAGCAGTGTGCCGAAGAACACGATGGCGTAGGCAATCCACACCACGGCAATCAGGATCGTGATCGGCCATTCCAGCTCGGCGTATTCCTTGCCGCGCGTAAAACCCATGGGCAAGGTCACCACCGCCAGCAGGATCACCGCCTGCCAGCCCCAGAAGGTGAAGGCGGCCAGCGTGTCGGAAAACAGCCGCACCTGGCAGGTGCGTTGCACCACGTAATACGACGTGGCAAACAGGCCGCTGATGCCGAACGCAAAAATCACGGCGTTCGTATGCAGCGGTCGCAGCCGACCGTAGGTCAGCCAGGGGATGTCCAGGTTCAGCGCCGGCCAGGCCAGTTGGGCGGCGATGATCACCCCCACCAGCATGCCGACGATGCCCCACACCACGGTTGCAATCGTGAATTGCTTCACGACCTTGTAGTTGTAATTCAATGAGTGGTCCACACACGTTCTCCCGGGTTTACGTCAATCTATTGCCGGAAGGGTAAGCGTCTGGGGATCAAAAAACTTTGATGTGAATCAAAATTGCCCGGATGAACTAAGTGTAGTGAACACCAGCCTTTGGGCATGGAATTTGCATCGAATCCGTGCTTACCTACTGGATGCACCATGCAGACGCTTAGCGAATCGCTCAACTTGTCGAAACTGTACCAAGGCTGCGTTTTTCATTCCGATGAAAAGGTGGCCACGCACCTGCATGTCGCCAGCGAGCTGGCCGAGCACGACCTGCAATGGCGGCGCGGCACGGTAAATACCGCGCTCTACAAGGCGCGCATCAACCGCCTGCACATGATGGCGCTGCGCTACGGTGCGGAAGTGGAAGTGACGCCGCGCCCGTTCGACGATTTCGCACTGGTGCACACATCGCTCAACGGCTGTACCGAGTTCGATTGCGATGGCCACCGGGTGGCCGTGCCGCAGGGCCGCACCGCCATCATTGCACCGAAAAAGCATATCCGCATGCTGTGGAGCGAAGGTTCCGAGCAACTGATCGTCAAGATGCCCCATGCGCTGCTGCGCGAAATGCAGGGGCAGGTCACGCGCGGCGCCGGCGCGCCGGCCTCACTGCCCGCCCTGGCGCCGGGCCTGCTGCTGGCGCCGGCCCTGGGACAGCATTGGGAGATGATGTTGCATTCGCTGTTGAGCATCCTGGCGCTGCCGCCCGGTGAATCGGGCCACACCGCGTGGATCGATCATTACGAGCGCAACGTGGCGCTGTTCCTGATGGCGCAGCAGGGGCAGGGCGCACCGGCCGCAGCGCCCGATGCGCAGGCGGTGGCGTCCGGCCAGGGCTTGAGTGATGGCAGCGCCGGCAAGCGGCTCGATGCGCTCGAGCGCTACATGCGGTCCAAGCTCTGCGCGCCGGTGGCGCTGGCCGACCTGGCGCTGGCGACCGGCATGAGCGTGCGCAGCCTCAATCAACTGTGCCAGCGCCACCATGGCGTCTCGCCGATGGAGCTGCTGCGCAATATGCGGCTCGATGCGGCCCACGCCCATTTGCTGGCGCATGCCGAGGCCGGCGTGGCCGATACCGCGTTGGAGTTCGGCTTCGGCCACGCGGGCCGCTTTGCCGCGTACTACCGCGCGCGCCATGGCCATTTGCCGCGCAGCCAGAAACGGATGGCGCACGCTCCATGATTGCCAGATCCGGCTAGAACGACAGACCTCTCTTCCCTAGACTCGATCCATCGAGTCCACCACACGGAGAGGTCCCATGTCCCAGATTGACCAAGAGCCAGCCGCACCAACGGTGCATCCCCTGGTGCAGTTCCCGCGCACCGACGGTTCGCGCACGCCGTATAAAGTGTTCAGCTCGCAGGAAGTGTACGAGCGCGAGCAGGAAAAGATTTTCCGGGGTCCCGTCTGGAATTTTTTGGCGCTGGAAGCGGAAATCAGGAACCCTGGCGACTTCAAATCGACGTTCGTCGGCGACACGCCCGTGGTTGTCACGCGCACCGACGACGGCAGCCTGGCCGCGTGGGTAAATAAATGTTCGCACCGGGGCGCCACCGTGTGCCGCGAGCAGCGCGGCAACGCCAGCTCGCACAGTTGCGCCTACCACCAGTGGAGTTTCGACCAGCGCGGCAATCTGCTGGGCGTGCCGTTCCGGCGCGGCCAGAACGGCATGGCCGGCATGCCCAAGGATTTCGATCCGAAATGCCATGGCCTGCGCCAGTTGCGCGTGGACAGCTACAAGGGGCTGGTCTTTGCCACCTTCAGCGAAACCGTGGAGCCATTGGTCGACTACCTGGGCGCCGAGATGACGCCATGGCTCGACCGCATTTTTCACAAGCCGATCGTGTACCTGGGCTGCACGCGCCAGTATTCGAAATCGAACTGGAAGCTGTACCTGGAAAATGTGAAAGACCCGTACCACGCCAGCCTGCTGCACCTGTTCCACACCACGTTCAACATCTTCCGCGTGGGCATGAAGGCGCGGTCGATTGCCGATAAACGCCACGGCCTGCACAGCATCATCACCGCCACCAAGAACCAGGAAGAAACCTCGGACGCCTACAAGCAGCAAGCGATCCGCTCGTTCGACGAAGGTTTTCAACTGGAAGACCCGTCGGTGCTGGGCCAGATCCAGGAGTTCGAGGAAAACACCACCAACCATATCCAGCCCATCTTCCCGCAACTGGTGGTGCAGCAAATCCACAACACGCTGGTGGCGCGCCAGCTGCTCACCAAGGGCCCGGATAACTTCGAACTGATTTTCCACTTCTTCGGCTACGAGGACGATACCCCGGAGCTGCGCGCGCTGCGCATCAAGCAGGCCAACCTGGTGGGCCCGGCCGGCTACATCTCGATGGAAGACACGGAAGCGACCGAAATGGTCCAGCGCGGCACCAGGCGCGATCCGGATGCGTGCTCGGTGATCGAGATGTCGAAAGACAAGCCGGACCAGGAAGACACGCTGATCACCGAAAGCCTGATCCGCAAATTCTGGCAGGGCTACCAACAGCTGATGGCGTTTTAAGGAGGAATGAACATGGAACAAATGATCTTGTGGTTCGAGCTGCACCAGTTGCAGCAACAGTACCTCAGCGCGCTCGACAACGACCGCCTGGAACAGTGGGCCGACTTCTTCACCGAGGAATGCCTGTATGAAATCGTGCCGCGCGAGAACGAAGATGCGGGCCTGCCGATCGGCATCATCTACTGCGACAGCAAGCGCATGCTGCGCGACCGCGTGCTGTCGCTGCGCCACGCCAATATCTACGAGGTGCACAGCTACCGCCACATGACGTCCGGCCTGCAACTGCGCGTGATCGATGCCGACACCGTGGAAACCGAATCGAGCTACGTCGTGGTGCAAACCTTGCAGGACGGCGAATCGTTCGTGTACCAGGCCGGTCGCTACCTGGACGTGGTGGTGCGCACGGCGGATGGCTGGCGCTACAAGTCGAAACGCGTGATCTTCGATACGTCGCGCGTGGCCACGCTGCTGGCCACGCCGATCTGAGGCCGCCATGACGACCTGGTTCGATGTCGGCACGGCCGACGAATTTTGCGAAGACACGCCGGTGGCAAAGCAGGCGGGCGGCCAGCCGCTGGCCGTGTTCCGCCTCGGCGACGACGTGTACGCGCTACGCGACAAGTGCAGCCATGGCAATGCGCGGCTGTCCGACGGCTACGTGGAAGACGGCTGCGTCGAATGCCCGCTGCATCAGGGCCTGATCGACATCCGCAGCGGCGCCGCGCGCTCGGCGCCGATCACCGAGGCAGTGCGCAGCTTTCCGGTGCGGGTGGTGGCGGGCCGGGTGGAAGTGGAGGTGGCCGAGCAGGGCGCCGGCGCCGCTGCGGGCACTGCTGTCGGCGGCTGCGGCGGCGCCTGTGCCACGGCAGCACCGGCAGTACAACTCCCGGACAGCCGCACGATCTCGGTACGCATCGCCAGCATCGAGAAGGTGGGCAGCGACGTGGCCATACTGCGCCTGCAGCAGGACAGCGGCGTACCGCTGGCCTACCTGCCGGGCCAGTACCTCGACGTGCTGCTGGAGAACGGCGTGCGCCGCAGCTACTCGCTGGCCACCATGGGCGGCGGCGATACGCTGGAACTGCACATCCGCCACCTGCCGGGCGGCCGCTTTACCGACCGCGTGTTCGGCGCACTGCAAGCAGACGAACGGCTGGCGCTGGAAGGCCCGGCCGGCGATTTTTATTTGCGCGAGGGCAGCGCACCGGTAATCCTGCTGGCCAGCGGCACCGGGTTCGCCCCAGTCCAAGCCATCATGCAGCAAGCGATCGCGCAAGGTAATCGGCGCAAGGTGACGCTGTACTGGGGCGGCAGAAAAGCGGCAGACCTGTACCAGCACACGCTGTGCCAGCAATGGGCGGCCGAACTCCCGTGGTTCGAGTACATCCCGGTGATTTCGGAACCGGCCGAGGGCAGCCAATGGCTAGGGCGCACCGGCTACGTCCACCAGGCCGTACTGGACGACCACACCGACTTGAGTACCCACCAGGTGTACGCCTGCGGCACCCCCCCGATGGTCGCCGCCGCCCGCACCAGCTTTAGCCTCGAGCGCAACCTGCCGGCAACACAATTCTTCGCCGACGCCTTCCTCTCGCTGGCCGACCTGCCAGCCAAGCGCTAAAACAACTTCGGGGTTATTTCTGCTTGATCTTGTAGCAGATGCCGAGTACCGCCACCCACGCCGGCATCATGTACACCGCGATCCGGGTATCCGGGGTCAGGTACATGATGACCACGATGCCGGCCATGAAGGCCAGGCACAGGTAGTTGGTCCAGGGCTGGCCCCAGCTTCTAAAACTCGTGCGTTCGCCGGCCAATGCCTTGCTCTTGCTGAACTTCAGATGGGTGATGCTGATCATGGCCCAGTTGATCATCAGGGCGGCCACCACCAGCATCATCAGCATGCCGAATGCCTTGCCCGGCATGACGTAGTTGACCACCACGCACAACGCCGTGGCGGCTGCCGACACGCCCAGCGCGTGCACCGGAATGCCGCGACCGTTGACGTGCGCCAGCGTTTTCGGCGCGTGGCCTTGCAGCGCCAGACCCAGCAGCATGCGGCTGTTGCTGTACACGCAGCTGTTGTACACGGAGAGCGCGGCCGTCAGCACCACCACGTTCAGGGCCGAAGCCACCCAGCCGCTGTCGAGCGCCTGGAAGATCAGCACGAACGGGCTGCCGCCTTGTTCCACCTGGCTCCACGGGTACAACGACAGCAACACCGCCAGCGCGCCCACGTAAAAGATCAGGATCCGGTACACGACCTGGTTGGTGGCCTTCGGGATGGTCTTTTCCGGCGACTCCGCTTCCGCCGCCGTGATACCGACGAGCTCCAGCCCGCCGAACGAGAACATGATGATCGCCATGGCCATCACCATGCCGCCTATGCCGTGCGGGAAAAAGCCGCCCAGCGCCCACAGGTTGGTGACGCTGGCCTGCGGACCGCCGGTGCCGCTCAGCAGCAGGTAGCCACCAAAGCCGATCATGCCGATGATTGCCGCCACCTTGATGATGGCAAACCAGAACTCCATCTCGCCGAACAGTTTCACGTGCAGCAGGTTGACGAAATTAATCAACAGGAAGAACGTCAGGGCCGACGCCCACATCGGCACCCCGGGCCACCAGTACTGGACGTAGATGCCCACTGCCGTCAGCTCGGCCATGCTCACCAGCACGTACAGGATCCAGTAATTCCACCCGGAGGCAAAACCTGCAAACGGCCCCCAGTAGCGGTTGGCGAAATGGCTGAACGAACCGGCCACCGGCTGGTCCACCACCATCTCGCTCAACTGGCGCATGATGAAGAAGGCCATGATGCCCGCAATCGCGTAGCCGAGGATCACCGAGGGGCCGGCCAGCTTGATGGTCTGGGCCACGCCGAGGAACAGCCCGGTACCGACCGCGCCACCCAGCGCGATCAGCTGGATGTGGCGGTTGCTCAAGCCGCGCTTGAGCGTGTTGTCATTTTTCATGAGAATTTTTATGGGTTGACAGGGCCGTTCAACGCGTCAGACGCTTGACCAGTTGATACAGGAATTCGCGTCCATCATACAGTTCCTTCACACCGATGCGCTCGTTTAAGCCATGGGCATTGACGGTGGCCGGATCCACGAACAAACCCGATACGCCGTACATTGGAATGCCCACCGCGCGGAACAGCCGGCTGTCGGTCGTCGAGACGCCCATGGTGGGAATTACCGGCACGCCGGGCCACATCTGCGCGGTCAGCGCTTCCACCGCTGCCATCACGTCCGCGCGCAATGGCGACGACGGCGCCTGCTCGCTCTCGGCGCGCACCGTCACCTTGACCTTGGCGCCGCCCAGCGCTTTCAATTGCGCTGCCACGAACTCGAATTGCTCATCGGGCAGCAGGCGGCAGTTGACGATGGCCTTGGCGCTTTGCGCCAGCGCGTTCGGCGCATGGCCGGCGTTGACCATGGTGGCCACGCACGTGGTGCGCAGCAAGCCCACCAGGTTCGGGTCCTGCGACAGCCGCTCGTACACGGCCGTATCCTGCGTGCCCTTGGCGACCGCACGCATGTCGGCGGCCACGGCGCCCTGCTGCAGCGGCGCGCTGCGCTCGAAGTACATGCGCGCGGCGTCATTCAGCCGTACCGGGAATTGGTACTGTTGCAGCCGGCCCAGCGCAGCGGTCAGGTCGTAGATCACGTTATCGGGCGTGGGACGGGCGCTGTGGCCGCCGGGACCGCTGGTTTCGAATTCGGCCTGCACAAAGCTTTTTTCGCCGATCTGCAAGATCTGCACGAATGGCTTGCCGTTTTTCAGTTCGCCCCGTCCGCCTTCGTTGATGCCGAACTCGGCGTCCACCAGGTCGCGCCGGTTTTCCAGCAGCCAGCGCCCGCCATTGCTCGGTACACCGCCGCGTTCCTCGTCGCCGGTCAGCGCCACGATGATGTCGCGCTCGGGCTTGAAGCCTTCGGCCTTCAGCTGCGCCAGGATGGAAATATAGGCGGCCGCCATGGCCTTGTCATCAACCGCGCCCCGCGCCGTAAAATAACCGTCTTGTTCCTGCAGGATGAACGGATCGGTGGTCCAGTCGCTGCGTTTCGCTTCCACCACGTCGATGTGCGCCAGCAGCAGCAACGGTTTCTTCTTGCCCGTGCCTTTAAAACGCGCCACCAGGTTGCCCTTGCGCTCGAACGGGGCAATCACTTGCACGTCGTCGGCCTTGAAGCCGGCGGCCAGCAGGCGCTCGCGCATCGCTGCTGCGGCCTTGGTGGTGTCGCCGGCGGAGTGGGTGGTGTTGATTTCCACCAGTTGCTGGTAGATGGCGCGGAAGGTTTGCTGTGGCGCGGTGAGGGTGGTGGCTTCCTTGGCCTGAGCGGTAGTAGCCAGCAGGCCGGCCAGCAGCACGCTGGCGATCAGCTTTTTCTTCATTGCTATTTCCTGTACTTGAAGGTGACAACGCGCGCGTCCGTCGGGACGCGCGCTGGCGCAATTAAAACTTGGCGCGCAGGCCGAGGCTGAAGCTGCGGCCCAGCACGTCATAGTAGACGCCGTTGGCCGGCAGCGGCGGCGCGCGGTCGAACACGTTGTTCACGGCGACGAACACTTCCGGCGAACCTTTGCCGCCAAGCTCGTAGCTGCCGCGCCAGTTGAAGTACGTCACCGACGGCACGATGTTGTTGTCGATGCTGTTGGCCAGCGTGGCGGAGTAGTTTGCGTCGTCCGGGCCGATCATGGCGTTGTTGTAGTGGCCACGGCTGATGTAGCGCAGCTGGCCCGTCGTCGACAGCGGGCCCAGCTTGTAGGTGGCGCTGACGTTCCACGACCACTCGGGGATGCCGCCGGTCACGCCGGTCTGGCCGGCGCGATTGACGCCATTCGGCGTGGCCGGGGTGACGTCACCCGACGACCATAGCTCGAACACCTTGGTGCCCTGCACCGCGAAGTTGACGGTGCCGTTCAGCTTGTCGCTGAGGTCGCGCAGCGGCTGTGCATACGCCAGTTGCAGATCGACGCCGTGGGTGCGCAGTTCGCCCACGTTGGCATTCACGCCCGAGACCGCTGCAATCGAATTGTCGGCCGCAAAGGTGATGTACTGGCAGTCGCTGGTCTTGCCGTCGCGCAGGCAGTTGTTGATCAGGGTCTGGAACGCCACCGTGGTGATCGCGCTCTTGACGTCGATCTTGTAGTAGTCGGCCGACATGCTCAGGCGTTTCAAATAGGTCGGCTCGAACACGATGCCCAGCGTGGTGGTGTCCGATTTTTCCGGTTGCAGCGCGGTGTTGCCGCCGGTGTAGGCCGTCATCACGTAACTGCTGTTGAACGCGGCGCGCGGGTCGAACAGCGATTGCGTGGCCGAGTTGCGCGAGCTGAACAGCTCGGACAAATTCGGTGCGCGGATATCGCGCGAACGGGCGCCGCGCAGGCGGAAGTCGGCCGTGGGCGCGTAGCTGATGCCGGCCTTCCACGTGGTGACGTCGCCCGAGGTCGAGTAACTGGTGCGGCGCGCGGCGCCGTTGAAGTCGAGCGCGTACATCCCGGGCAATTTGGCTGCCAGCGGCACCAGCGTTTCCAGGTATACCTCCTTCACGCTCAGGTCGCCATTGATCGGCTGCACGTTGTTGATGTTGAAGGCGCCGGCGGACGACAGTGCATCGGCCGACGACGCCAGCTTTTCCTTGCGATATTCAAAGCCGCCAGCTATCGATACCGGCCCGGCCCACGTGGAAAACGGTTCGCCCTGGATGTTGGCCGACGCCTCTTCCAGTTCCGACACCTGCTTGAAGCGCGCCTGGCCCAGGATGTAGGCAGCCGCAGCGGCTGACGGCGTGCTGCTGCCCAGGATATTCACCGGCACGCAGCCGTTGGTCGGCGCGCTCAAGGTCGAGCGGCAGGCGATGCTGCCCAGCGCCAGGCCCGACGTGCCCACGTTGGCGGCGGTGACGGTCACGGCGTCGATGGCGCGCAGCATATTGGCGTTGATGATCACGTTGGACGTGGTCTTTTCAAAATTGCTGCGCGCCTTTTGCAGGTTGACGTCCCACTTCCAGGTGTCGCCAAACGATCCCTGCAAGCCGGTGGCCAGCCGCGCGGCCTCGTTCAGGTTTTCCAGTTGCGGCGCGCCGAGGTTGTTGCCGGAATAGCCCACGCGCAGCGCCGACGTGCCCATTTGCGACGCCACCGAGGCGGGCAGGTAGGCGTTGTCGCGCGCGATCGAGACGGCAGGATTGAAATAGATCTGGCTGGTGCCGCCGCCCTTGCTGCGCGCATACGATGGTTCGACGTAAAACGTGATGTCGGGCGTGATGTCGTACGACAGCTTGCTCATGAACGAGGCGCGCTCGACCGGCGTGCGCAGTGCAAACGGGCCATAGATGCTGTTGCCGTAAGCGCCGCCGCCGATCATGGTGGTGCCGGTCGCGTACTGGCCGTAGGCGAACGGCGCCAGGCCCGTGGTGCCGTCCGCATTGGTGACGAATTGCTGGCCGCGCAGGGCGGCCGGGTTGGTGGCCACGTTCTGGATCAGTCCGCCCGCTGTCATGTTACCGATGCGCACCCCGCTGGCAATCAGGTTGGCGGGCACGCCCGCTGCCCGGGTGCCGGGCACGGCAAACGCCGAGACTTCTTCGCGGCCCCAGTCGCGCTCGTAGTAATTGCGCACGCCGCTGTTGTCGTTGTATTCGCCGCCGGCAATGATGCGGCCCCGGCCTTCGGCAAACGTGGTGCCGCCCGCCAGGCTGACAGTCTTGTCGCGGGCGTCGCCCTGGCCGGTCTGGCCGTACTGCACCGAGCCCTGCACGCCGTCGATGCGGTCTTTCAGGCGGATATTCACCACGCCTGCTACCGCATCGGAACCGTACGCGGCAGACGCGCCGCCGGTGACCACGTCCACGCTCTGGATCAGCGACGTGGGCACCATGTTCAGGTCCACACCGGCAGCGCCGGCGATGTTGCCATTGTAGGTGAGCGGCAGGCGGTTGCGGCCGAGCAGCACCAGGGTGCGGTTCGAGCCGAGACCGCGCAGGTCGGTAAAGCTCACGCCGGTGCTGGTGGTGCCGCTGGTGGCGGAATTGGTGGCGCGGAACGCCGGCACTTCATTAAGCACATCGGCCACGTTGACGGCCGCGCGCTGGGCAATCGCGGCGCCGCCGATTACCGTGGTGGGCGTGGGCGCCTTGAAGCCGGCACGGTCGATGCGCGAGGCGCTCACGACCACGCTGGCGCCGGTATCGGTGACCGGTTCCACGGCGGTGGACACTTCGGTCGCAGTGGGCGCGGTGGCTTGCGGCACAGTCGTCTGGGCGTGGCCGTAGCCGCCCGACAGCAACAGCAGGCCGATGGCTACTTGCAATGCGTCGGATGGTTTTCTCCGTGGATGTGGTGGCGTGGAGCGCGGTCGTGGCGCTTTGCGTTGTCCTGATTTGCTCATGAGGTTCCCCCGGTTAGTAGACGTTTTGAAGCGAACTAAGTGGTTGTCTCCGGATGGCACGTGGTCGCTGTGGCGATCTTCGTCCCTCACCCCCAGGGTCCCGCTGGTGGCGGGTTGGGCGGATCATTTGTTGCGGCTCGCGATATAGAAATACATGATATCGATATGCAAGCAATTTTTATTCTTTAAAGCCGATAAAAATAGGAAATTTCAGAATATCGTTCTGATTTCGTTGTATATTGGGACCGTTATCCCGTGTTGGATCGTCCGCACAGGAAGCCTGCTTGTTTTTCGACCTGACGGAGAACCCTTGGACAAATACGACCTGGCCATCCTGGCTTCCCTCGAACGCGACGGACGGCAATCGTTTGTCGACCTGGCCGAGGAGGTGGGCCTGTCGAAAACCCCGTGCTGGACCCGGGTGCAGGCGCTGGAAAAGAATGGCACTATCCGCGGCTACCACGCCGACATCGCACCCCAGTTACTGCAACTGAAACTGACCGCCTACATCCAGGTGATGATCGACTTCGGCCGCCGCGCCGAGTTCGAAGCCGCCGCACTGGCCAACCCGGCCGTGATCGAATGCCTGTCGATGGCGGGCGAGGCCGACTACCTGCTCAAGGTGGTGTGCGAAGGCGTCGATACGCTGGACGACCTGCTGCGCTACAACCTGTCGCTGCTGCCCGGCCTGCAGCGGTCCACGACCATGATCTGCCTGAAGACCATCAAGTCGCGGTCCTCGCTGACGGCAGCGGCGCATTGGCGGGCCAAGGCGGGGTAGCTCGTTCATCCGTTCTGCCAATCGTATGCGAGGCGGATCAATGTTCCGAATTCGGTCTTATCGCCAGAAAAATAAGAACACTATTTTTCTGCTAGCCAAGTAAAATTTCCTACTCCAGCAGCCTGCGCGCCGTCATTCCCGCGTAGGCGGGAATCTAATTCGCGCGCATTGCGTTGGCGCATGCAAATTGGATCCCCGCCTGCGCGTGGATGACGAGCGACCGTTAGCCTATCGTCCCCCACATAAGGATCCACCGATGAAATCGAAGTCGTTCACGCTTACCGCACTTGCCGCCGCCTTGTTGTGCTGGTCTTCCTTCGCTGCCGCGAAGGACGTGGTGATCCACGCCGGCCACTTGATCGACGCCGTCTCCGGCAAGGTAGCCGACCGCATGTCGATCCTGATTACCGACGAGCGCATCACGGCCGTGCAGAGCGGCTTCGTTACGCCGGCCGGCGCCGAGATCGTCGATCTGTCCGGGGCTACCGTATTGCCGGGCCTGATCGACTGCCACGTCCACATGGCGGGCGGCATCATCGGCCAGGGCGGCGGACTGGCGCAGCGCTTCACGTCCTCGTCGGCCGACCAGGCGTTCCGCACGGTGGCCAATGCCGACATGCTGCTCAACCTCGGCTTCACGTCCGTGCGCGACCTCGGCACGAATACCGAAGTCATCGTGGGCCTGAAAAAAGCGATTGCCCAGGGCGTGATTCCCGGCCCGCGCATGTACGTCTCCGGCAATATGCTGGGACCGACCGGCGGCCACAGCGACAAGCGCAACGGCCTCGATCCCGAACTCGAACACGCCCACTGGGACGAGGCCGTCATTGACGGTCCGGACGAAGCCGTGAAAGCCGTGCGCCGCCTGCACCGCCAAGGCGCCGACCTGGTCAAGATCATGCCCAGCGGCGGCGTACTGAGCATCAATGACGATCCGAAACGCACGACCATGACCGACGCCGAAGTGTCGGCCGTGGTGACCACCGCGCATGCACTGGGCATGAAGGTGGCCGCCCACGCGCACGGCAAGGACGCCATCGAACAGGCCAGCCGCCTCGGCGCCGATTCGGTCGAGCACGTCACGTTCGCCGAGAGCGACAGCTTCCAGATCATGAAAAAGAACGGCACGTATTTCGTGCCCACGCTGCTGGTGGCCAACCGCGGATTAAAAGTGGCGATCGAGCATCCCGACCGCTTGCCGCCATCGTCGGCCGCCAAGGCCAAGATCGTTGCGCCGGGCACCATCAAAAACACCGGCGTGGCGTACCGCGCCGGCGTCAAGCTGGCGTTCGGCACCGACCAGACCGGCGGCAACGGCGAAGAGTTCGCGCTGCTGGCGCAAGCCGGCATCGCGCCGATGGACGCCATCCTGATGGCCACCCGCAACGCTGCCGATTTGATCGGCGCAGCGCAGGACATCGGCAGCATCGCCCCGGGCCGCTATGCCGACATCATTGCCGTCAAGGGCGATCCGCTGGCCGATCCGCGCGCGCTGGAACAGGTGTCCTTCGTCATGAAGGGCGGCACGGTCGTCAAATCGTTGGTCAAATAAGGAAGCAGCCATGAAAGCATTTCCCACTACCGTATTGGGCGGCGCCATGGCGGCCGCGTTGTTGTGCTGGTCGCCGCTGGCGCTGGCCAGGGACGTGGTGATCCACGCCGGCCACCTGATCGACGCCGTCTCCGGCAAGGTCAGCGACAAGATGTCGATCCTGATTACCGACGAGCGCATCACGGCCGTGCAGCGCGGCTTCGTCACGCCGGCCGGCGCCGAGGTGGTCGATCTGTCGCAATCGACGGTGCTGCCGGGCCTGATCGACTGCCACGTCCACATGAGCTTTGGCGTGATCGGCGAAGGCGGCGGACTGGCGCAGCGGTTCACCACCACGTCGAGCGACACCGCGTTCCGCACCGTGGCGGCCGCCAAGCGCATGCTGAACCTGGGCTTCACGTCGCTGCGCGACCTGGGCACGGACACCGAGGTGATCGTGGGCCTCAAGCGCGCCATCAACAGCGGCGTGATTCCGGGACCACGGATGTATGTATCGGGCATGTTCCTCGGTCCCACCGGCGGACACAGCGACCCGCGCAACGGCCTCGATCCCGAGCTCGACCATGTGCACTGGGATGCGGCGGTGATCGACGGCCCGGACGAAGCAGCCAAGGCCGTGCGCCGCCTGCACCGCGAAGGCGCCGACCTGGTCAAGATCATGCCCAGCGGCGGCGTGCTGAGCATCAACGACGATCCCAAGCGCACCACCATGACCGACGCCGAAGTGGGCGCCGTGGTCACCACGGCCCACGCGCTGGGCATGAAGGTGGCCGCGCACGCGCATGGCAAGGGCGCGATCGACCAGGCCAGCCGCCTGGGCGCCGATTCGGTCGAGCACGTCACTTTCGGTGAGCCCGACAGCTACCAGTTGATGAAGAAGAACGGCACGTATTTCGTGCCCACCTTGCTGGTGGCCAATCGCGGCCTGAAGCTGGCCATCGAGCACCCGGAACGGTTGCCGCCGTCGTCGGCGGCCAAGGCGAAGATCGTGGCGCCAGGCACCATCAAGAATGCGGGCATTGCCTACCGCGCCGGCGTGAAAATGGCGTTCGGCACCGACCAGACCGGCGGCAACGGCGAGGAATTCGCGCTGCTGGTGCAGGCCGGCATCACGCCGATGGATGCGATCTTGATGGCCACCCGCAATGCTGCCGACCTGATCGGCGCGTCGCAGGACATCGGCAGCATCGCCCCGGGCCGCTATGCCGACATCATCGCGGTGAAGGATGACCCGATCGCCAACATCCGCACGCTGGAAAACGTGGCGTTTGTGATGAAGGGCGGCAAGGTGGTGAAGCCGCTGGCGGACTAATCGTTCTGGAGCAGGCTGGCGCCCAGCACGCCCGATTCGCCGAGATTGCGCAGCACCATGTGCGAGCGGATGTCGAGCACGCCGGGCACCTTGTACAGCTTGTTCATCACGAAGTCGGAATAATGTTTTAAATTGCGCGCGCGCACCCGCAGCATGTAGTTGGCCTCGCCGGTCACCACGAACGAGCCCACCACTTCTTCCCATTGCGGCAGGGCAGCGACGAACTGCTCGTGCCACTGGTCGGTGTCGCGCCGCATGGTGATGATGACGAACGCTTCCACGTCCAGGCCCAGCAGTTCGGCGTCGAGCCGCGCAGTGTAACCCTGGATGATGCCCGCCTGTTCCAGCAGGCCCACCCGGCGCAGGCAGGCGGATGGCGATAGAAACACCAGTTCGGCCAGTTTGGCATTGCTGATGCGGCCGTCCTGCTGCAAGGCCCGTAAAATGTTGAAATCGACCAGATCAAGTTTCATTGAAATATTTTGCGGTTTTTAAATGGATTGTTCGAATAATAGATCAAGAACAGCATTTTTGGCGCGGTTCTTTGCGTAAAAAAAAGTTCTTTCATGATCTAAAATAATCGTTATTGCAGCACCTTGACACCTCACACTACGGGACATCCATGACCACCGAACAAGATTGCCTGGCACGCGACGCGGCCGACCCGCTGGCGGCCCAGCGCGCCCAGTTTGCGCTGCCAGACGGCGTGATTTACCTCGACGGCAACTCGCTGGGCGCGCGCCCGAAAGTGGCGCTGGAACGGGCGCAGCAAGTGATTGCCGCCGAGTGGGGCGATGGTTTGATCCGCAGCTGGAACACGGCTGGCTGGTACGATTTGCCGCGCCGCCTGGGCAACCTGCTGGCGCCGCTGGTCGGTGCGGACGAGGGCGAAGTGGTGGTGACCGATACCACGTCGGTCAACTTGTTCAAGGCGCTGGCGGCCGCGCTGAAGATGCAGGCCAGCGATCCCGCGCGCGCCGAACGCCGCGTGATCATCACCGAGCGTGACAACTTCCCCAGCGATATCTACATGGCTGAAGGTCTGCTGGGCTGGCTCGAACGCGGCTACGAACTGAAGTTGCTCGATTCGTGGGCGGACCTGCCTGCCGCACTCAGTGGCGACGCTGGCCAGCAGGTGGCCGTGGTGATGCTCACCCACGTCAACTACCGTACCGGCCGCATGTTCGACATGCAGGCCACCACGGCGCAGATCCACGCCGCCGGCGCGCTGGCGCTGTGGGACTTGGCGCACTCGGCCGGCGCGGTGGAAGTGGAACTGAATGCCGCCAGCGCTGACTTTGCCGTCGGTTGCACGTACAAGTTCCTGAATGGCGGCCCCGGCGCGCCAGCGTTCATCTGGGTGCCGAAGCGTCACCACGAACAGTTTGCGCAACCGCTCACCGGCTGGTGGACCCATCGCCAGCCGTTTGCCATGCAGCCATCGTATGCACCCGTGGCAGGCATCGGCCGCGCCCTGTGCGGCACCCAGCCGGTGACGGCGCTGGCGCTGGTGGAATGCGGACTCGACATTTTCCACCAGGTGCCGATGGCAACATTACGCGCCAAGTCGCTGGCGCTGTCGGACCTGTTTATCGCGCTGCTGGAGCAGCATTGCACCGCGCACCCGCTGGAAGTGATCACGCCGCGCTCCCATGCCGAGCGTGGCAGCCAGGTCAGCGTGACCCATCCGCACGGTTACGCGGTGATGCAGGCGCTGATCGCGCGCGGCGTGATCGGCGACTACCGCGAACCGCAGGTCATGCGCTTCGGCTTTACGCCGCTGTACACCAGCTACCAGGACGTGTGGCAGGCGGTGATGGTACTCAAGGATATTCTTGATCGTGCCGATTACCAGGTCGATGCCAAGCGCGATGCGGTAACCTGATTTCCACCATCCTCCGATAGCCAGAAAGCACACCATGAAATGTCCGGTATCCCACGGCACTCCCCAGGCCACCGACTACCACGGCGCCCAGCTCGACTTTAGCAAGGACATGAGCTACGGCGACTACCTGTCGCTCGACACCATCCTGTCCGCCCAGCATCCGCTGTCGCCCGAGCACAATGAGCTGCTGTTCATCATCCAGCACCAGACCAGCGAACTGTGGATGAAGCTGATGCTGCACGAGCTGCACGGCGCGCGCGACAACATCGCCATCGGCCAGTTGCCGGCAGCGATGAAAATGCTGGCGCGCGTGGCCGCCATCATGAACCAGCTGGTCCATGCATGGGACGTGCTGTCCACCATGACGCCCCCCGAGTACACGGCGATCCGCCCGTACCTGGGCGCCTCGTCCGGTTTCCAGTCGCACCAGTACCGCGAAATCGAATTCCTGCTCGGGAACAAGAACGCCACCCACCTGCAAGTGCACCAGCACAAGCCGGAAGCGTACGCCGTGCTCAAGCGCGCGCTGGACGAACCGTCGATCTACGACCAGGCCATCATGCAAATGGCGCGCAGCGGGCTGGCGGTCGATGCCGCCCGGCTGGACCGCGCCTGGGACCAGCCCGTGCAGTCGGACGCGTCGGTGAAAGCCGCGTGGACTACCGTGTACCGGAACACGGGCGAGCACTGGCCGCTGTACGAGCTGGCGGAAAAGCTGGTGGACCTGGAAACCGCATTCCGCCTGTGGCGCTTCCGCCACGTGACCACCGTGCAGCGCGTGATCGGCTTCAAGATGGGCACCGGCGGGACCGACGGCGTCGGTTACTTGCGCAAGATGCTGGACGTGGTGCTGTTCCCGGAACTGTTCGAGCTGCGCACCGAACTTTGATTGTCATCGGCTGCCCCCGCCTCATGCTGGGGACGGTCGTCGTCCTGCAGCACGCGCAGGCCGGGGCCCACCAGGTCGTCGAACTGGCCGTCGTCGGACGCGCGGAAAAAGATCCACAGCGCGACGAACACCAGCAGCACGCTGAGCGGGATCAACAGCAGCAGCGCTTCCATTAATCGTCCTTTCCGGCATGCCGCAGTCGCAGCGCATTGGCCACCACCACCGCTGAACTGGCCGCCATGCCCACGCCCGACAGCCACGGATTGAGCAAGCCGAGCGCCGCTGCCGGAATTGCGGTGACGTTGTACAGGCTGGCCCAGGCCAGGTTCTGGCGGATCACGCGCATGGTGCGCGCCGCCACCCGGGCGCTGTCGGCCACGGCACCCAGGCGTCCGCCCAGCAGCACCGCATCGGCATGGGCTTGCGCCAGCGCCGCGCCTTCGCCCATCGCAAACGACACGTCGGCCGCGCTCAGCACGGCAGCGTCGTTGATGCCGTCGCCCACCATCGCGACCACCGCGCCCTTCATCTGCAATTGCTTGACGAACGCCAGCTTTTCCTCGGGCAGGTAGCCGCCGACCGTGGTGCTGATGCCCAGCTGGTCGCCCACGCGCCGCGCCAGGACGTCATGGTCGCCGCTGAGCAGCACCACGGTCTTGCCCGCCTGGCGGAAATAATCGACCGTGGCTTGCGCATCGGGCCGCAAGCCGTCGTGCAGTTGCAGGCAAGCCAGCCACTGGCCTTCCGCACCCAGGTACACGGGTGTGGCGCCGTCGGCCACGGCGTGCACGGGCGCCAGGCCGGTATGGTGATCGGTGTCGGCCGCATTGGCCAATCCGGCGATTTCCGCCACGAACACCGCGCTGCCCAGCCGGTAGCGGCGGTTGTGCAGCACCGCTTCCACGCCGCGTCCCGGCACTTCCTGCACCGCGCTTGGATGCCAGTCCTCGCGCCGGCCGCCGCCTGCCGTGACGGCGGCCGCCACGATGGCACGCGCCAGCGGATGAGCGCTGCCGGCGTCGAGCGCGGCGGCCACCTGCAGGCAAAAGCCGGCGCGCATGGCGCCCAGCGGCAGCGTTGCTTGCAGCACCGGGCGGCCGTGGGTGAGCGTGCCGGTCTTGTCGAACACGATGTGGGTGGCGCGGTGCAGGGTTTCCAGGGTTTTCGCACCGGTGACCAGCACGCCGCTGCGCAGCAGGCGGTCGGTGGCGGCAGCGAGCGCGGTGGGTGTGGCCAGCGACAGCGCGCACGGGCACGACACCACCAGCACCGCCATCGCAATCGGCCACGCGCGCAGCAGGTCGCCGTCGTGCCAGGCCCAGAAGCCCAGGGTGCACAGTGTGAACAGCAGCAGCCCTGCCACGAACCACGCCGCCACGCGGTCGGCCCACTGGGCGATGCGCGGCTTGTCGCGCCCGGCGCGGTGGACCAGTTTTACCAGGCTCGACAAGGTACTGTCCTGGGCCGTGCGCGCCACGCGCGCCAGTACCACCGCGCCGGCGTTGAGCGCCCCGCCCGGCAGCAGCTCGCCCGGTCCTTTCGCCACCGGCGCGCTTTCGCCGGACAGCAGCGACAAATCGAGCGCCGTCGTCCCATCGAGCACCACGCAGTCGGCAGCCACCGCTTCGCCGGGCTTGATCATGATCACGTCACCCTCCTTGAGGGCGGCCGCGCGCACCAGCGTGGCGCCCCGGCTGTCGGGATAGTGTTCGAGCAGCGTGGCCGACGCCGGCAGTGCATGGTGCAAGCGCTCCAGCGCGGCGCCGGCGCGGCGCCGGGCGCGCAATTCGTACCAGCGGCTGCACAGCAGCAGGAAGATGAACATGGTGACCGAATCGAACCACACGTCACCGGAGCTGCGCACGGTGGCCACCACGCTGGCGCCGAACGCGGCGGCAATGCCCAGCGCCACCGGCACGTCCATGCCCAAGGTGCGCGCGCGCAGGCTGGCCCAGGCGCCGCGCCAGAACGGCAGCGCCGAGTAACTGATGGCTGGAATGGTGAGCAGCAGGCTGGCCCACTGCATCAATGACGCCATGGCCGAATCGAGCGTGCCGTCGCCGTGCGACATGTAGGCGGGCGCCACGTACATCATGACCTGCATCATCGACAGCCCGGCGACGAACAACTGGCGGCCCAGCGTGCGCGACGCCTGGCGCTGTTGCAGCTGATGGCGGCCGGCGTCGTATGGATACGCGGTGTAGCCGATGGCGTGCAGCGCAGCGAGGATGTCGCCGGGGCGGCAGTCGTCCGAGCGCCAGCGCACGTACAGGCGCTCGGTGGCGACGTTGAGCTGGGCGCTTTCCACGCCGGCCAGGCGCGCCAGCCGGTGTTCGATCAGCCACACGCACGCGGCGCAGCGGATGCCTTCCACGGCAAACGTCGATTCGCGGCGGGCGTCGTCCAGCGCGAAGCGCGGGTCGGCGTTGTCGTACAGTTGCAGCACGGGCGGGACGACGTTGGGGCCGTCAGTGCCGCTGCGGGCATACGCCGAGCGGTCGCGGTAATAGGCACTTTGCCCGAGGTCGACAATGGTTTGCGCCACCGCCGCGCAGCCGGGGCAGCACATATTGTGGATAACCTGGTCGATTTCCACCGGCCAGCTGGCGCCGGCAGGAATCGGTTCGCCGCAGTGATAGCAGCCTGCTGCTTCCTGCCGGGGGCCGTGGTGTTTCAGTGTGGTGTCAGGCATAAGATATCGATCCATTCGGGCGTCATGCCATTGCCGGCAAGGCCAGCCGCGCGCATCAGGCCCAGCAACCCGAAAGCCAGCACCGCCATGCCGCAGATAATTCGTAGCGCAGGCCGGCGCATGGCGCGCTGCACGCGCGCGCCCAGCAGGCCGAGGCCGAGCAGCATCGGCAGGGTGCCAAGCCCAAACGCCAGCATGACGGCAGCGCCCTCGAGGGCGTCGCCGCTGAGCATGGCGGTCAGCAGCACGCTGTACACCATGCCGCACGGCAGCCAGCCCCACAACGCACCGAGCGCCAGGGCCTGGTGCGGGCGGTCGGCCGGCAGCAGGGTTTTCATCATTGGCGCCAGCGCGGGCTGGGCCCGTTGCCACAGCACGCGGCCGCCCTGTTCCAGCCATGCCAGGCCGCGCCAGGCGTTCATCAGGTACAGGCCCAGCGCCACCAGCATCAGGTTGGCCAGCCAGTAAAAGCCGAGCTGCACGCCGGCCACGCCGGACCATGCGGCCAGCCCTTGGGCGCCCCCCGCCAGGCCGCCGGCCATGGCGCCGGCCAGCATGTAGCTGGCAATGCGGCCGGTGTTATAGGCCAGGACGCGCGCCAGGGCGCTGGCCGGCGCCGGGGTCAGCGCGACGATGGGAATCACGGCGCGCGGGGCGTGATCAACGCTGGCGCTGGTAGACAGCGCGCCGACGATGCCGCCGCACATGCCCACGCAATGGATGCTGCCCGCCAGGCCGACCAAAAATACGGGTAAAAGCTGGGCGGCGCTCATGTTGGGCCTAGATGGTTTTCGAGTAGCGCAGCGGTTGCGCGCTGTCGAGGCGCGCCGTGGCCAGGTAGCGGTCGAATACCATGCAGATATTGCGGATCAGCAGCCGGCCCTTGGGCGTGACGCTGATCCATTGCGGATCGATGGTGAGCAGGCCGTCGGCCTCGAACGCCTTCAGCTTGTCCAGCTCGGCGGAAAAATAGTGCTGGAACGTGATCGGAAACGATTGTTCGAGCGATGCCGTGGACAGCTCGAAATTGCACATCAGTTTTTGGATCACGATCCGGCGCAGCAAGTCGTCGTTGTCGAGCTTGATGCCGCGGGTGATCGGCAGCACGCCGGCGTCAAGTTTTTCGTAATACGCGTCCAGGGTTTTTTCGTTCTGGCTGTACGTGGCGCCAATTGCGCTGATGGCGGATACGCCGCACGAAATCAGGTCTGCCTCGGCCCGCGTGGAGTAACCCTGGAAATTGCGCTGCAGACGGCCCTGGCGCTGCGCCACGGCCAGCTCGTCGTCGGGCTTGGCAAAGTGGTCCATGCCGATGTACACATAGCCGGCCGCGCACAGGCGGCGGATGCACAGCGCCAGCAGGTCGAGCTTGACGGCAGCGCTGGGCAGGTCGGCATCGAGGATGCGGCGCTGCGGTTTGAACAGGTGCGGCAGGTGGGCGTAGTTGTACAGCGCAATGCGGTCGGGGCTGGCGTCGATCACCTTGTCGAGCGTGCGTTCCACGCTGTCCAGGGTCTGCTTGGGCAAACCGTAAATCAGGTCGATGCTGATCGAGCGGAAGCCGGCAGCGCGCGCGGCGTCCATCACGGCGCGGGTGTCTTCTTCCGGCTGGATGCGGTTGACCGCCTGCTGCACGTCATGATCGAAATCCTGCACGCCGAGCGACACGCGGTTAAAACCCTGCGCGCGCAGCGAGTGGATGCGTTCCGGCGTGACCGTGCGCGGATCGATCTCGATCGAGTATTCGCCCTGGGCATCGGGTGCGAAGTCGAAGTGCTCGCGCACGTAATCCATCAGGTCGCCCATCTGGCGATCGCTCAGGTAGGTGGGTGTGCCGCCGCCGAAGTGCAGCTGTTCGATCTGGCCGGTGCCGGCGAACAGCCGGCCCTGCATGTCGAGCTCGCGCTTCAGGTAGTCGAGATAGGTGGCGGCCTTGCTGTGGTCCTTGGTGACGATCTTGTTGCAGCCGCAGTAGTAGCAGATCGTATTGCAGAATGGCACGTGGATATACAGCGACAGCGGACGCTGGCTGCGGCGCATGCGCAGCCCCGCCACCGCTTCCAGGAACTGGCCGTAACCGAAGTCGGGCTGGAAACGGTCGGCCGTGGGGTACGACGTGTAGCGCGGACCAGACTGGCTCAGTTTGCTGATGATGGCGGCGTCGAACTCGACTGCATCGACGGCGGACATGGCGGCGCCGCTGGTACTGTGGATGGTGTTCATATCTCGCTTCTTTGCTGTCGCTTTGAATGTGCTGAGCTCAGGCGGCCAGGCGCTTGGCGGCCGGCGCTGGACGGACCGGCTTGCCAGTGCCGCTGCCGGTGCGCACCCGCGATGGCGCACGGCCGAACTTGAACAGGCTCACCGCTTGCGTGAGGCCGCCCGCTTCCAGGGCCAGGCTGGCGGTGGCGGCGGCCGCTTCTTCCACCAGCGCGGCGTTTTGCTGTGTCACCTGGTCCATGTGGGCAATGGCCGAGTTCACCTGGTCGACGCCGATGCTTTGCTCGTGCGACGCGATGGAAATTTCGCGCATGATGGCGGTAACCTGCTGCACCGACGACACCACTTCCTTCATCGTGGCGCCGGCGCGATCGACCTGCACCATGCCGGCGCTCACCTTACCGACCGAGACGTCGATCAGGTTCTTGATGTCCTTGGCGGCAGTGGCGCTGCGCTGCGCCAGGTTGCGCACTTCGCCGGCCACAACCGCAAAACCCCGCCCCTGTTCGCCGGCACGCGCTGCTTCCACGGCGGCATTCAGTGCCAGGATGTTGGTCTGGAACGCGATCCCTTCGATCAGGCCGATGATGTCGACGATCTTGCGCGACGACGTGTTGATTTCATCCATGGTGGCAATCACGTCGGCGACGATTTCGCCGCCCTGCACGGCCACGCTGGAAGCGCTGACGGCCAGCTGGTTGGCCTGCGCCGAGTTGTCGGCGTTTTGCTTGACGGTGGCCGAGAATTGTTCGACGGAAGACGCCGTTTCTTCCAGGCTGGCCGCCTGCGCTTCGGTACGGCCGGAAAGATCGGCATTGCCGGCGGCGATCTGGCGCGTGGCCACGGCCATGGTTTCCACGTTGACGCGCACGTCGCGGATGGTGGCGATCAGGTTGCTGTTCATCTGTTGCAGCGCCCGCAGCAACTGGCCCACCTCGTCGGTGGCGTGGGTGTCGAAACTGGCGGTAAGGTCACCGGCGGCAATCGAGCGCGCGCCCTGCAAGGCTTGCTGCAGCGGCACCAGCATCGATACCCGCAGGGTGTACCAGAGGAACACGTTGATCAGCAGGCCGGCAAAGGTGGCGCCGAAGATGGCGTAGCTGTGGCCGTCGCTATTCATCAAGGCAGCGGCGCACACGCCCAGTTGCAGCAGGTTGACCGCGCTGGTGGCGAGCCAGATGCGCATGCCGAGCGACACGTGCGACAGGCGACCGAGCAGGTGCACCAGGCCGGGACGGATCAGCTGGCCGTTCTTGATGCGGATGCCGTGGCCGTCGCCGGTGCGGATGGCCTGGTAGGCCTGTTCGGCAGCGGCCACCTGGTGGCGTTCGGCTTTTACGCGCACCGACATGTAGCCGATGGTTTTGCCGTGTTCGCGGATCGGGGTGATGTTGGCGCGCACCCAATAGTGGTCGCCATTTTTGCAACGGTTTTTGACAATGCCGGTCCACGGCGTGCCGCTCTTGAGCGATGCCCACAAATCGGCAAACGCCTCGGCCGGCATGTCGGGATGGCGCACGATGTTTTGCGGCGCGCCGATCAGTTCCTGTTCCGTAAAACCGCTGATTTCCGTGAAATACGGATTGACGTAGACAATATTGCCATTTAGATCAGTCTTGGAAACAATGGCCTGGTCTTCAAGTACGTCCACTTCGCGGTTGCTAACGGGTTGGTTGTTGCGCATCACACTCTCCGGCTGTTGTTGCTTTATCACAATAGGTGTGACCAGTGTACGGAGTCCTACAGGCAATTTTATTGATGTAGATCAAAATTCTCGGGATTGCGCAGTGGTGGGGCGCGCAGGTGTTATCAGCCCGTCATCATGCTTCCAGCGGCCGCAATGCCCCTACCGCGTAGCCCTGGGCGTAGTCGAGTCCCAGTTGGCGCACCACGGCCAGCGTGGTGGCGTCTTCCACGTACTCGGCCACCGTGCGCAGGCCCATCACGTGGCCTACTTCGTTGATGGCCTTGACCATCGCCCGGTTGACCGAATTGGTGGCGATACCGCGGATGAACACGCCGTCGATCTTGAGGTAGTCCACCGGCAGCGCTTTCAGGTAGGCGAACGACGACAGGCCGCTGCCGAAGTCGTCGAGCGAAAAGCGACAACCGAGCGCCTTCAGCCGGGCCATGAAATCCTGCGCCTTGAGCAAATTGGCAATGACTGCGGTTTCGGTGATTTCGAAACAGATCTGCTGCGGCGCCACGCCGAATTCGGCGAACTGCGCCACGATGTAGTCGTGCAAGCCTTCGTCGCTCAGCGACGTGCCCGACAGGTTGATCGAGTAGTCGGCCGGCGTGGCGGGCTGGGCCGAATTGGCACTGCCCGCATGGCGGCACACGGTGCGGATCACCCAGCGGTCGATGGCGGTCATCAGGTCGTAGCGTTCGGCGGCCGGGATAAAGGCGCCGGGCAGGATCAGGTCGCCTTTTTCGGGCTGGATGCGTATCAGTACTTCGAGATGGTCGTGGTCGGGCTTGCCCAGGCCCACGATGGGTTGCGTGTACAGCCGGAAGTAGTGGTGTTCGAAGGCTTCGTTCAGGCGCGACACCCATTGCATTTCGCCGAGCCGGCGCGCCAGCCGCTGGTCGGACTCGCGGTACACGTGCACCCGGTTGCGGCCGCGCTCCTTGGCCAGGTAGCAGGCCTGGTCGGCGGCCATCAGCAGCTCGGTCATCGACTTGCTGTGGCGCGTGATTTCGACCATGCCGATGGACACGCCCAGTTCGAACGTGCGCTCGTGCCAGACAAAACGGAAATTGCGGATCGACTGCCGCAAGTCTTCGGCGATCAGGCGCGCCTGGTCGGTGGGACAGCGCGGCAGCAGCACACCGAGCTCGTCGCCACCAAGACGCGCCAGGATGTCGGAATCGCGCATCTGGGTTTGCAGCATCTTGGACAGCAGTTGCAGCAGCAGGTCGCCGGCGCTGTGGCCGCAGGTGTCGTTGACGATCTTGAACTGGTCGAGGTCCATGTACAGCAGCGCATGGACGTGGCCGTCCTCCTTGGCACTGTGCAGGGCGGTGGCGATTTGCACCTCGAATTCACGCCGGTTGATCAGCCCGGTGAGGGCGTCGTGGCTGGCGTTCCACGACAGTTGCCGGGTGAGCTTGCGCTCGTGGCTGACATCGCGAAAGACCACCACCACGCCCAGCAGCACGCCATCGTCGGACCAGATGGGGGAGGCCGATTCCTCCACCGCAATGTGGCGGCCTTCGCGCGTGACCAGCTGGTTGTCCGAGGCTGGCGCCACCGTCTGGCGCAGGCGCAGGCATTGCAAAGCAACATGCTCGGCGATCGGTGCGCCGTTTTCGTCGATCAGGTTGAGCGTGACGGCAATGTCGACTCCGCGCGCGTCGTCGTTGCGCCAGCCGGTCAGTTGCTCGGCGGTGTGGTTCAGGTATTCGGTGCGGCCGGCGGGGTCGATGGTGATCACGCCTTCACCGATGGCGCGCAGCGTGACGGCCGCCATTTCCCGTTCGCGCGCCGTGGCTTGCTCGATTTCCTTGCGCTCGGTAATGTCCCAGATGATGCCCAGCGTGCCGTTGGCGGCGCCGTGCTGGTCGCACAGCATGTGCGCCTTGGCTGCCAGCCAGTGCACGCCGCCATCTGCCCACACCACGCGGTACTCGATTTCGTAGCCGGTGCAGGCATCGACAGCTTGCTGCATGATGTCGAGCAGGCTGTCGCGGTCGTCCGGGTGCACGTAGTCGAGGAATGCCGCGAACGGTTGCGTCATGTCGCCCGAAGGCAGCCCCAACAGACTTTGGCCGTCGCCCTGCCAGTTGACGATGCTGTGCAGCACCAGGCCGTCGTCGATGACGGTGTCCCAGATGGTCATGCGCGCTGCGTCCAGCGCCATCCGCAAATGCCGAAAATCCATGGTCGACTCCAAGAAAAAGCGATGACTTTCGCTTAGAGTCGATAATGGTTGGAAAGTTCCGTGCGGCTCCCGGTAATTTGGAAAGTCAGGCCGGCTTGCGCGCCCCGCGCCAAAGCTTGCCAACCACGGTGACCACCACCAGCGCCAGCGCGCCTGCCACCAGGCCGGCCACGGCGTCGAGCACGCTCGGGGTAATGAATGCCAGCGCCGGGCCGATGGCCGGCACACCGGCCACGGCTTCCTGTGCGTGGTGCACCACGTCGTGGCTGCCCGGGATGCCGTGCACCAGGATGCCGCCGCCCACCATGAACATGGCAGCGGTGCCGACCACCGACAGGAATTTCATCAGGACCGGCGCGGCGGCCAGCAGGAAGCGGCCGAACGCGCGCACCACGGCGTTGCCCAGCTTGCTCAGGTACAGGCCGGCGTCATCCATCTTGACGATGCCGGCCACAATGCCGTACACGCCCACCGTCATCAGGAGCGCAATGGCCACCACCACTGCCGCCTGCTCGGCAAACGGTTCGCCGGCCACGGTGCCGAGGGCAATGACGATGATTTCGGCCGACAGGATAAAATCGGTGCGCACCGCGCCCTTGATCTTTTCCTGTTCCAGCGTCACCAGGTCGGCCTCGGGATCGGCCAGCGCGGCAGTCAGTTGCTGCTTGTGCTCGACCGTCTCTTCCTTGTGCAGCACGCTGTGGGCGATTTTTTCGAAGCCTTCGAAGCACAGGTACAGGCCGCCGACCATCAGCAGCGGCGTGATCGCCTGCGGCAGGAAGGCGCTGATCGCCAGCGCAGCCGGCACCAGGATTGCCTTGTTCTTGAGCGAACCGACGGCCACCGCCCACACCACGGGAATTTCGCGGCTGGCGCGCACGCCCGATACTTGCTGGGCATTCAGGGCCAGGTCGTCGCCCAGTACGCCGGCGGTTTTCTTGGCCGCCACCTTGCTCATGACAGTGACGTCATCGAGGATGGAGGCGATGTCGTCGATCAGGGCCAGCAGGCTGGTGCCGGCCATCAGATATTCCCCTGGCGGGGCGGGTGGGTAGAAGTGGTCATCGCGGTATCCTTATAGAAGCAGCAAGTTTAACCCATGGCCGCCGCGCGGCGATATGGCTTCGCAGCTACAATGTGCGTTACCTCGCAGCATGTCGCTGCCGCTTCCTGATAGGACTGACCATGAGCTTTGCCACCTGGCTGGGATTTTTCGTCGCCGCCTGCATTATTGCCGTCTCGCCTGGCTCGGGTGCGGTGCTGTCGATGTCGCACGGGTTGTCGTATGGCGTCAAGCGCGCCAGCGCCACCATCTTCGGACTGCAAACCGGATTGCTGATGATCTTTTTTATTGCCGGCGCCGGCGTGGGTTCGCTGCTGCTGGCGTCCGAAGTGGCGTTCAACGTGGTCAAGACGGTCGGCGCGCTGTACCTGATCTACCTGGGCCTGTCGCAATGGCGCGCCAAGGTGGCGATCGGCGCTCAGCAAACCCGGCTGGAAGTGGTGGTGCCGTCCGGCCGCAAGCGCTTCCTGACCGGCTTTCTGACCAATGCCACCAATCCCAAGGGCATCATTTTCATGGTGGCCGTGCTGCCGCAATTTATTACCCAGGGTTCGCCGCTGCTGCCGCAACTGCTGGTCCTGGCCGCCACCATGTGCACCATTGACCTGGTAGTGATGCACAGCTACGCGTTCCTGGCATCGTCGATGCAGCGCTTTTTCCGTGATCCGCGCGCCGTCAAGCAGCAGAACCGGGTGTTTGGCGGTTTGCTGATGGGCGTGGGCGCAGCCTTGTTCTTTGTGAAACGCGGCGGCGCTGCAAGCTGAGGTTGACGCTGATTTGCAATTATTTGTAACCCGTGTCGGCGCCGTGGCAGCTGCTGCGTTACATCGATACCGATAACAGGAGCGACGCCATGAAAATCTTTCCCACCGTCCTGCTGGCCGCCCTGGCCGGCTGGAGTTCGCTGGCCCAGGCCCAGTCCGACCTGCCCGCTGCCGTGGGCCGGATCTCTGCCGTGCAGGGCCAGGTCACGCTGACCGGCGAAGACGAACCGGTGGCGGCCTCGCTGAACTGGCCGGTAACGGCCAACAGCCACCTGAGCACGGCCACCGGCGGTCGCACCGAGTTTCGCCTCGGTTCCACGGCGGTGCGGCTCGATGGCGATTCCGACCTTGAAATCACCGCCATGGACGACGACCTGCTGCGCCTGCGCCTGAATTACGGCAGCGTCAGCATCCGCGTGCGCAACGCCGAGCTGCTGCGCGACTTCGAACTGACCACGCCGCAGGCGCGCATCACCCTGATCGAGCCGGGCCTGCTGCGGGTGGACGTGGAGCGCGTGGCCGATACCAGCCAGATCAGCGTATTGACCGGCACCGCCCGCGTCGATGGCGCCGGCTCGTCGGTAACCGTGAACGCCGGCCGCCACGTGGACGTGAGCAGCGAGGACGTGCGCACCAGCGTAGCCCGGCGCGACGGTTTCGACGTCTGGGCCGACGAGCGCGACCGCCAGGCCGAGGCCGTGGTCACCACCCAGTATGTCTCCACCGGCATGACCGGCTACGAAGAACTCGACCGCAATGGCAGCTGGACCGATAACGTCGAGTACGGCCCGTTGTGGGCGCCGCGCAATGTCGCGGCCGACTGGGCGCCGTACCGCGACGGCCGCTGGACCTGGCTGGCGCCGTGGGGCTGGACCTGGGTCGACAATGCGCCGTGGGGTTACGCGCCGTCGCACTACGGGCGCTGGGTGACGGTGCGCCAGCGCTGGTACTGGGCGCCGGGCCGTCCGGCCGGCCGTCCCGTGTGGGCGCCGGCGCTGGTGGGCTGGGTGGGCGGCGTCAACCATCCGAACCATGGTCCCGGCCTGGGCTGGTATCCGCTCACGCCGCGCGACCGCTTCGTGCCGAACTACCGGGTGTCTTCCAGCTATGAGCAGCGGCTGGGCTGGACCTACAAGGGCAAACCGTTTACTCCGCGCCCCGGGATGCCGGGCAACAAGGACCGCGACCGCCGCGACGGCCTGACCGTGCTGCCGCGCAACCAGTTCGAGGGCCGGCAGACGGTGCGCGTCAATCGCGGCGACCATTTTATTCCGCGTCCGCAGCAGGCCAACCTGGCCACGCCGGTGGCGCCGCCGCGTCCGACCATTCCTGGCCGGATCGAGACCAACCGTAACCAGGATCGCGATGGCAATGGCCGTCCCGATCGTTTCGAGCGCAACGATAACAATTCGCGCAACGATGGCGTGCGCAACGACAACCGTCCGGGCCGCGTAATTTCCACCGGACCCGCCCAGGCCCAGCAGCAGCAGCAGCAGGGCGGACCGCGCGGCCAGGGCCGGCCGCAAACCATCGGCACGCTGCCACCGAACCAGGTGGGGACGCCCGACGCGCCGGCGCAAACCATCAACCCGCGCGACGTGGGCATCGAGTTGCATACGCGTCCGAATGGCGCCCATCCGGGCGCCGGCGCCGTGACGCCGGCGCCGGTATTGCAGGTCGGCCCTACGCGCGACCGCTTCCAGCGCGACGACGACCGCCGTCCGGCAGACCGCGACGAGCAGCGGCAACGCTGGCAGGACCGGCCGCAGCAACGGCCGCAGCAGGCGCAGCCACAAGCGGCCCAGCCGCAGCCTGCGCAGCCCCAACCGGTTCAGCCTCCGCAACGGCCGCAGCAGGCCCAGCCACAGCAGCCAGTAGCGCAACCGTCACAGCCGGCTGCGCAGTCCCAGCGGCCTCAGCCTCAGCAGCAGCAACAGCAACAGCCGCAACAGCCGCAGCAACAGCAGGACCGGCCGCGCTGGGGAGGTGAACGTCCGCAATCGCAGGAACGTCCGCAACCGCAGGAGCGCCCGCAGTCCCAGCCGCAGCGTCCGCAGGAAAGGCCGCCGCAGCAGGAGCGCCCGCAACCGCGCCCGGAGCGACCCCAACAGCAGGAGCGCCCACAACCGCAGGCGCAGCCAGCACCGCGCCCGGCACCGCAGCCGGCGGCACAGCCGCAGCCACGGCAGGATGCCGGGCAGGGCCGCCAGCACCGCGACCGGCCGGGCCAGGAGTAATACCGGTTGACCGCCCAACCCGCAAAAACGCGGTTCAGGCGATAGAAATTGCAGTTCGTCACATTGGGGTGGCGTGGACGCCAGGGGATGCTTAGAGTTGCAACATTGCCGCTGCGGTGGCAGCGCGAACAGCGGCCAGCCGTGCGCCGCGCAACGCCATCCTCACCACTTTGCCCCAACTATTTTCTGGATTCCCTTGAGAATAGTTTTTGCCAGCCCACGGGCTGGCTTTTTTTTGGTGTTTCACGACGTGGGGTCGTGGGGTCGGACCCCGGCTTTGGCCGTGCGGGTATAGGCGGCTGGAAGACCAACCTTTATTTTCGAGCACGCAACCCCATATCGATTGCTGGCGCTGAGTTTGGCCACTTTGGCTACAATAGCGCCTGGCGGCGTCGCGTCGATGTCCGCCGGTTTTCTTAATAGATTGGAATGATTATGCAAGCGATCCCACCGACCGAGTCCCTCATCGAGTACCCGAGCGACTTCCCGATCAAGGTGATGGGGCCGACTCATATCGATTTCGCTCCCACCATCGTGCTGGTTGTACAAAAGCACGATCAGGATTTCCACGAAGGCAAAATGGAAGTGCGTCCTTCGTCCAAGGGTAACTTTACCGGGCTGACCGTGACCGTGCGCGCCACCAGCCGCGAACAGCTCGACGCGCTGTATTCTGAGCTGTCGGCGCACCCGATGGTCAAGATCGTCATGTAACAGCCGGGTGCTGGCGCTGGAACGCGGCTACCTCGTCGTGCAACCAGCGCCGCATGGCCGCCAAGTGCGGCTGGTCCGCCGCGCCCGGCGGCGACACAAGGTAATACGCTTCCGGGCACGCCACGGTGCGGTCGTCGCGGCGCACCAGCCGCCCGGCCGCCAGCTCGGGCGCCGCCACCACGCGGCGCAGCAATCCCTCTCCCGCGCCGGCCAGCACCGCGCGCAACAACTCCACACCCTGTAAGGTCGGCGCCAAGGGCATCAGCTGCCCAGCTGAAGAGTGGGCGCTCACTACCGCATAACACACCTCTTCCATCAACCGCTCCACCGCCATGCCCGGGTGATGCCCCAGGTCGAACACGATGGCGGCATCGACGCCTGCCACCGCTGCGCCCGTATGCAGCACCAGCTCGATCTCGGGATGCAGCTCGATGAATGTGCCCAGCCGGGGCGTAAGCCAGCGCGCCGCGAACCACGGCGGCGCGGCCAGCGTCAGCTGGCGCTGTGCATCGCGCCGCATGGCGTCGACCGCCGCCCCGAGGTCGTCGAAGGTTTTGCCCAGCAGCGCGGCGAATTGCTGCGCCTGGTGAGTTATTTTCACTTGCCGTCCATGCCGCACGAACAGCGGCTGCCCCAGCTCCTCTTCCAGCGCCCGCACCTGGTGGCTGATCGCCCCGTGCGTGAGGCGCAACTCGTCCGCCGCGCGCGAAAAATTCTCGTGGCGGGCAGCCGCCTCGAACGCGCGCAGGGCGGAAAAATTCGGCAGGCGGCGGCTGGTGCGCATCTCGTCTGTGGATAACTTTGTGAATAAAACTAGCAAGAAAGGCCGAATATACCCTACGTAAAGGCGATACGGCAACCTTTACCATGTGAATAAAACTAACCAAGATGTGAATAATCGACAAAGCGCGCCGGGGTGGTGCCGGGCTGCGCTGCGCCGCCTGATTTATAATGGCGGCATGACGTCCCCCACCACTCCCGAGATCCGCCACCTCGGCGTTGCCGATTACAACAGCACGTTCGAGGCGATGCGCGCATTCACCGACGCCCGCACGCCCGACACGCGCGACCAGTTATGGATCGTCGAGCATGCCCCCGTGTTCACGCTGGGTCTGGGCGCCGACCGTGGCCACCTGCTCGCTGGCGCTGGCGCCATCCCCGTGGTGCAGACCGACC
>Ga0308164_10001177_pt1 | contig 32536 bp, 26 predicted proteins | sample PhyTR2_FD_201031 | JGI IMG/M metagenome (GOLD analysis project Ga0308164, IMG submission 201031) | Phyllosphere microbial communities from UC Gill Tract Community Farm, Albany, California, United States - DLSLT.R2 | ecosystem: Host-associated > Plants > Phyllosphere > Unclassified | place: USA... | reverse complement strand
AAATGACCGTACACAATACCAGTGAGATGATCATTCCTTTCGGTAATGTCTTTTGAGGATCTTTTGTTTCTTCAGAAAGTACACTTAATGCATCAAAACCTATGTAGGCGAAGAAAACCCCGGAAACGGCACTCATGACCCCGGCGAAACCATTAGGCATGAAAGAAGCAACCTTCGTTTCTGGATTGATAGGTGTCCAGTTTTCTGTGTTGATGTAAGAGAAACCTACCAGAATAACCAAGACAATCACGGCTAATTTTAAGATAACCAATGAGTTGTTGAAATTTTTACTTTCCTTAACCCCTACATAACAAAGCCACGTAATCAATCCGTTGATGACCAAAGCGGGAACATCGACAATGAATTTTAAACTTCCAATTAAAGGCGCGGATTTCCAGGCATTAATTAATTCTGTATTGGTAGAGCCATTCATGAAGGCTTTTTTAGCTTCCGTGTAACTGCAGGTAAGATAGTCGGGAATATGCATGCCTAAACGATGCAGGAAACTGGTGAAATAATCTGACCATGAAAAGGCTACATATATATTTCCGAATGAATACTCCATAATCAGAGCCCAGCCGATGATCCAGGCAATCAATTCCCCGAAACTTGCGTAGGCATAGGTATAGGCCGAACCTGCTGTAGGAATTCTGCTGGCAAATTCAGCGTAGCATAATGCTGTAAAACCACAGGCAAAACCACAGATCAAATATAGAAGGATAACACCGGGACCGCCTCTGAAAACGGCTTCACCTAAACTGCTAAAACTTCCTGCTCCAATAATTGCCGCAATACCAAAAAAAACGATGTCCCAAACGCCTAAAACTCTTAAAAGGCTGGTAGATGTGTCCGTTTCTGAATAGATTTTTCTTCTAAAAAGCTGATTCATTCAATGTCTATATTTGATTTGAAAAAAAACAAATGTAATGATAATTATAAAAGTATGTTAAAAAATGGCTAAATTTTCTATATTTTTCTTAAACTGCCGTTATAGACTTGTTTAAGCAATAAGTTTTCAATACTTTCGTTGATATATACAGACTAATTTTTTTATTCAAAAAGAATGAAATCAAGAAAAATACTTTTAGCGGCTGCTGTGTTTTATTTCGGAATTTCCGAAGCTCAACAGTCCCAATACTTTACCCAAAAAGAAAATTATAGATTCAACCTAGCTGAAAATCTTTATCAGACCAAAATATACAATGCTTCTCAATATGAATATGCAAGACAATATTTTTACAATCAGAATTTGTCGAGGTCGAAGAAAGAAGGTGCACAGTTTTTTGATAATGTAATCGGGGTTATCCTTCAGAAGAATCATGCTGAAGAAGGTTTAACTGCTTTTATGAAAGAATATCCGAATTCTGCCTATTTTGCTCAGGCTAACTTACCTTTAGCAGATTATTACCTTGCTAAAAAAGATTTTGATAATGCGCTGGAAACCTTGAAAAAAGTTAACCAGTATCAGCTTTCAAAAGAGGAAAACACACAGTATATCCTGAAGTTGGGCTATGCTAAGTTTATGACCGGAGATACCAAAGGAGCAGTAGATGCGCTGGAGGAAGCTCACAAAACAGCCGATGAGTCCCAAAAAGGAGACATCGCCTATATGCTGGGTCATTTATATTATTCCAACAGACAGAATGATAAAGCTTTCCAGTATTTTGATTCTATAAAAGAGCAGCCTAAATTCTCGAAACTCGTGCGTCCTTATTATGTACAGATGTATTATAACGATAAGGATTACGATAAAGCGATTTCGGAAGGAAATGCATTGCTAAATGAAAATATTTCCGATTCTTATAAGGCAGAAGTTCATAAAATCATTGGAGAAAGTTACTTCATGAAAAATGATTACGCATCTGCTTATCCGCATTTGAAAGACTATTTAAGCGTTCAGCAAAATCCGTCTGAAAATGATTTGTATGAAATAGGATTTGTTGCAGCTCAGCTGAAAAAATATGACGAAGCCGTTTCATATTATAATCAGCTTCTGAACAGCAATTCTGCTTTAGCTCAAAATGCCTACTATCAATTAGGAAATGCTTATCTGGCGGTAGACAAAAAGCAGGAAGCACTTTCCGCATTCCGTTCTTCGTATCAGATGGATTATGATCCTAAAGTGAAAAAGCTGGCGCATGAACAATATGCAAAACTGAGTTACGATATCGGAAACCCTTTTGAAAGTGCCTCTACGGTTATTCAAAATTATATCAATGAAAATCAGAATGCCCCGAATGCATCAGAGATGAGATCGCTTTTAGTGAAATCATACCTGTATTCCGGAAATTATAAAGAGACATTAAATGCGATCGACAGATTGCAGAATTCTACTCCTGATATCAATAAAGTGGATCAGGAGGTTTCTTATTTATTGGGGACAGAAGAATTCAACAAAGGAAACTATGACGAGGCAGAACGATATTTCCTGAGAAGCTTAGGATTCAACATCAATAAAGAATTCAACAGCAGGGCACTGTACTGGCTGGGACAAACGTATTATCAGAAAGGGAACTATCCTTCAGCGATTGTACGTTATGAAAAACTCCTTACCGAAACCTTCCCAGAAAAGCAGCAGCTGCCATATGATTTGGGATACGCTTATTTCAAGTCTAAAAAATTCGATCAGGCACAAACCTATTTCCAGCAGTATCTGAAGAATCCGAAACCTGAATTTAAAAATGATGCAGAACTTCGTTTGGCAGACATCCATTATGCGAATAATGATCTGAATGAAGCCATCGCCATTTACGATAAAAATGAAGATGCGACCGACTATACCTTGTATCAGAAAGCAATGGCTTTAGGATTTAAAGGAGATACCCAGGCGAAGATCAACAATCTGAAAACGCTTCTTTCCAAGTATCCGGATTCTGAATATTATGATGATTCACAATATGAGATCGGGACAGCATATGCTGCTCAGGATGATTTTACGAATTCAAACGATGCTTTTGCAAAAGTGATCAAAACATCTTCGGATAAAGATCTTATTGCCAATGCTTCAATTTACAGAGCACAGAATTATATTGATCAGAACCAGAGTGACAAAGCACTTTCTGAACTGAAATCTCTGGGCGAGCAGTATAAAAATACCGCATATGCTCAGAAAATCGTTCAGGCTGCAAAACCTATTTTCACGAAAAACGGTGATGTTTCAGGATACGAAACCTTCGCAAAAAATATAGGAGTTAATGTTGATTCTTCTGAAATCGACGAAATCAATCTTTCTACAGGAAAACAGTATTTCACGAAGAAAGATTACAAAAATGCTATTTCTTATTACGAAAAATATTTAACGCAGAATCCAACGGGAGAAGGTCTTTATCAGGCTAAATACGAATTGGGAGAAAGCTATTATCAAACCAATAATGCCACAAAAGCCCTGTTGGTTTTACAGGAGGTTGCCAATGTTCAGAACGATTATCAGGATGATGCGCAGACCCGTTTAGCACAGATCTTTATTGCTCAGGGAAATAATGCAGAAGCTAAAAAATATTTGGAGAGCATCAAAAACTCTTCCGATATCAGCATTAAAAACTACGCTAATGTAGAACTGATGAAGATATATGCTGAAGAAAAGAACTTCTCTGAGGCTGAAAAATTAGCAGATGCAGTAATTGCTAATACCAAAAACTCATCAGCCGTTATTGAAACTGCGAAAGTGATCAAAGCAAGAAGTTTGATGAATGCCGGAAAAGATAAAGAATCGCAGACTGCTTATACTTCTCTTGAAAAATCATCGAATACCTCTGTAGCCGCAGAAGCGCTGTATGCGAAGGCTTATTATCAAAATAAAGGAAAGGCATTCAAATCTTCCAATGAGACGATTTTTAAGCTGGCTAACAACTACGCATCTGAAGAATTCTGGGGTGCGAAAGCTTTGGTACTGATGGCTAAGAACTATATCGGTCTGAAAGATAATTATCAGGCAAGTTATACCTGCGATCAGATTATTGCCAATTACAAAGATTTCCCGGAAATCGTTGCAGAAGCGAAAGAAGTTAAAAAGCAGATTAAAAAGTAAATGTACTACTGTATTTAGGTACAATGTATTCGTGTAAAAATCATGAATACGTTTTACTTAAATACTTAAATACAAAAAATAATGAACAGAAAAATTCAAATATTATCCATATTATTTTTAGGAGTTTCGCAGGTTGCGTTTTCCCAGATTAAAGAAGAGAAGCTGATTCTTAATAAGAAGAGAGAACCGGAGGTGAAGAAGATCGAAAAGAAGAAGACCTCTGTAGAAACCATTAAGAATTATCCGCCGGAGGAGAAATCTCAGAATCCTGTACAATACAAAATTACAGATGTTCCTGCGGTTTCAGATTTCAAAACTTCTACGATTCAGGGGGAAGATGTGGCTCCGAAATTTGAAGGTACAGCACAGAATAATTACGTCCAGTTTGGAATGGGTAACTATGGAAAGATCCTTGCAGATGCCAATATCTCTAAAACCCTTCAAAACAAGCTTGAAGTAGGAGGAGATTTCCATTTCCTTTCCACCCAGGGACTTAAAAAAGAATACGACTGGGATTCTAAGCAGAGTTCTACAACCATCGGGGCTTTCGTGAATTCTTATGGTGATAAAGGGAAACTTAACCTGAATGCGGAATACGGCTTAAATAATTACAATTACTATGGTATTTACGCCTTACAGCCGTCTTCTGATGTAGATCTGAAGCAAACCGTCAACCAGTTTAAAGTGAATGGATATTATGACTTTTATTCCAATGAAATTTTAAATGATATTCGGGTGAAATCTTCATTCTTAAAAGATCATTTTGATGCTCAGGAAAATCAGGTTTCGATGTTGGCTAATTTGTCTAAGCATGCGGTTGAGATGGGCAAATCAGGGATTACCTTAAATGCAGATTTAGGTATTGGATTAGAAGCTGTAAAAACGGATTTTGCCATCAGAGACAGAAACTCTTCCAACTTTTTCAACACAAGCTTAACACCGAAAGTTACTTTTAGAAAAGGAGATTCCTATTTAATGCTAGGTTCTGCGTTTTCATTCCTGAATGCCAAAAATTCAAACGATATGATGGCTGAGCAGATGAAAAACAATAAGACCTACTGGTTTCCACAAGCTGAATTCCAGTTTGCAGCCGCTAAAGAATTTAAATTCTATGGTGGGGTAGACGGCGGCCTAAAGATCAATACGTACGGAGATATGCTGCAGGAAAACCCTTTCCTTGTTTCTGATCAGTATCTGAAACCAACAGAAACCAAATACCATCTGTATGTAGGTTTGAGAGGAGATATCGATGAAACCATCAAGTATGATGTTTCAGCAGGATACGGAAAAATGAGAGATATTATGTTCTTTAAAGGAAACAGTATTTTTGACAACGGGTATACGTTGAACCGTTCTGCCTACAATTTTGCCAATACATTCTCTGCGGTATATGACGATGGAAATGTAAGCGATATCAAAGGAAGCATTCAGTATTTTCCTTTGGCTAACCTGATTATAGACGGTGAAGTACGTTTTACCAAGTATGATTTAAAGAATTATGAAGATATTTATAACGTTCCATTGCTTAATGCAAGCATCGGAGCAAAATATACAATGCTTGATAAAAAACTACTGTTAGGGTTCAAGGGAATCTTTGCAAGTGACAGAACCACAAACTCTTTCGCAATCGAAGGTATCGCGAATCCGGGGATGATTTATCAGTCTACCGAGAACAAAAATGATAAAGTGGGTGGCTATGCTGATTTAAATCTTTCCGCAGAGTATAAAATTCACAAAAATTTTAGTATTTTCGCACTCGGAAACAATCTTCTAAGCTCAAAATACCAAACGTACAAAGGATATAAAGTTCTTGGCGCACAGGTTGTAGGAGGGGTGAAAATAACTTTCTAATATCAGATAATTGGTAATAAGATCAATCATTTTATTACCAATTATTTAAAAAAATATAAAGGCTGCGTAGTTCAACTGGATAGAATATCAGATTTCGGCTCTGAGGGTTGGGGGTTCGAATCCCTTCGCGGTCACAAAAAGCTCCTATTTTAGGGGCTTTTTTGTTTTTTACCTGAATATACTTGCTGCCGCACGATTGTATCGTGTGGCATTGGCTTTTAGATGATAGTATTAGAGTGCTTAATACTTAAACTACACGAAAGGATTCGTCCAGTGGCAGGGTAATTTGGATGGTTTATTTCCGTCTATTACATCCTCTATCCCTTTACCCCGTTCCATAACCCTCTTCAGGAAGCATAATAAGTAACTGCACAGACTTGTATAACGGTCCGCAGGCCGTTCCGAAGTACCTGTACCCCCTTACCCAAGGGGGTAAAAACGGTTGGGTAAGGGGGTGTCGACCGTTCATCAACGGTCTTTAGGCCGTCCGGAATACCCTCCAGAGGGTTGGGGAAATACCTGGAGACCCTTCGGTATGGTCTACAGGCTTTATGGTGGGGTTTTTGGTAGGCTTTAGGATGTTTTTAATGCTAAAATCACATGAAAGGATTCGTACGGTAGCGGGGTTTTAGAAAGTTTTAGTTGCGTTGTAGGTTGTGTTTGTTTACCATGCTTTTTATTATATTTGTGGAAAACTAATATTGCATGAAAGAATTTCTTCAAAGTATCTTAAAAAGCGCAGAAGATAGAATAAAAAATCCCTTTGTTGGTACATTTATTACTTCGTGGATAATTTTTAATTGGAAGCCAATCATATTCATTATTTTTTCTAATAGAAGCATAGAGGGTAAAATAAACTTTATAAAAGATAATTACAGTGATATTTGGAGCTATTTATGGCTACCACTAATTTCGGCTATATTTTATATCGCGATACTTCCATATATTAGTTTTGTCTTTGAGTATCTTACTAAATTCTCTCATGGATTACGTAATAAAGTAAACTTAGAAGCAAGGAATGCTACTTTAAAACTTCAGATTGGTGTTGCTCAAAATGAAATAAAATTAGAGGAAGAAAAAACTACATTTAGAGAGAGGAATAGTCACAATTTAATGGTGGAGGGTTTGCTAAAGCAAAATAAATCTTTGGGTGAAGTTTTAGAAGAGGCAAATAAGACACACATCGAGACGATACAGGAACTACAAAGACAAAGTGAAAATTCAGCAAAGGAATTAAGAGATATAATCGCATACCACAAAGATGAATTAAGCACTTCTAATGACGTAGTAAGAGATCAAAATAGCAAGATTGTAGACCTAAGAGCAGAATTGAAACAAATAAAAACAGAAAACAAAGAAAATTTTAATATTGCTTCAAAATTGAGACATAAGCTGAATGTTCGGGAATTTATCAATTTTAGATTCAAAAATCCTGTCGATAAGGTTATAACTGTTGACAATTATAGTATTTTTGAGCATTTTAATGTTATAAATGAAATAGTTTATTTCGGTATAGTTGATGGAAAAAGACTAAGCCACGAATATGTTTATAATTTATTACATGATAAGAGTTATGGTGAATTAAGCGATTTTGCAGGTGTTGAAGCTTATAGAGAGGAATTGTTAAAATTATTATCCGAAGATCATAAAGCTGAATTAAATAGAAACTAAAACAGCCCCAATTAAGGGGCTGCTTTAGTTTGATTCAGAATCAATTTCATATGCGGAAGGATCGTCAAAAAATTCTATATAGCTATTTTTTAGAAAAGAAGACGGATACAACCTAGATCGTCCCTCACTTTTGTGAACAACCGTTTGTGTGTTACTATTATCAAGTAGAGCTTTTTTAACTTCTTTCTTAAATCCTTCGTAATTACCTTGTTCTTCAAATTCAAGAAGATGATTAATTGTTTCGTTTTTAATTCTGATTCTCATATTTATTAATTCTATTTTAAAGTTAATTCTTTTTGTTTAAGTGTAAGAAAAGGTTTTGTAATTTGAGGACGATTTAATTTCTAATTTACCATCGTAGTTTCCCAGTTTCACTAACCATACTTTTGAAGATCTACAAAGTAAAATTCTCGTCAGGATTTATTCGTTTATAAGTTTAAAAAATTCCTGTAAAGATATTTCTTGTTTTCTACAAATTTTATATAAAGTTTTTAAAGACATATTATAATCATCTTTCGCAGTACCTAACGCAATGTTTTTAATTCTACGAACTGTGCTTTCTTCAATTTCATGGATAGATGCAAAGTCTCTTTGGGATTGTGCCTTCACTATCCATTTACTATAAATATAGTGACATATAACTTTGATTAGATCTTTTTCTTCAACCATATGAACAAAGTAATCGAAAGAAGAAAAAAACAGTGCGGTTTTCTGTGCGCATTTAAAAAATATTTATATATTTGTACAATAAGCTACAATAAAAGTAGCTTTGCGATACTTCAAAGAATAATAGAAGCTATTGCTTAGAATCTCAATCTGAAAACTGGTAATTTAAAGTATACGAGACGATAAGCAGGAAGCTCACGACCTAGGCGTGGGTTCTCTTATCTGTATACAAGGTATACCAGTACCTCAGATTAGATATTGTAGAATCCCATGCCGTTTTTATTTTATGTTGTTCTGCTTTTCTATAATCATCTTTCTAAGCCAGCTTTATCACATACAGTATCATGATCTGTTACAATGGGGTGTACAATCCATTGCGGCTTTCGGGCTTTTATAAAAACACAAATTCTATCATATTTTTTTGGTAAGAATATACAATGCTGCACCAGGCTGTATGGCCTGCTTACTGTCATTCAGAATGTAACGAAGTGAAATGAAGAATCTACTCTATCAACGAGATTCCTCCTTCGTCGGAATGACAGCAGGTGTAAAATTGTATACAATACCCTTTATTTTTTGTCATGTATGGGCAGGAAGTTCAGCATTGCCAGGACTTCCTCCTTTACAGGCAGTAAACATTAAAAATATAAACATTAAGGAAAAATGAAGATATTAAGATAGGTTAAGCACCATCAAAGATGGATGAAATGATCTTAATGATTCTTAAACCCTTAAAAGTTCTTAATGTTTAAGTAAAAATGTTACATAAAAAAATATAAACCATTAAGGAAATGAAAAGAGTAAGGTAAGTTAAGTTTAAAAGCTCTTAACGGCTAACAAAATCATTGTACATCACATGTATTCTCTCACCTATAAAAACATACACACGCATGAAAAAAATTAAAACAGACTTTGAAACCCGTCTTTGGGCAGAAAGTAGAAAACGTTCCGGGCTCCAGATGATGGAAACCTTTTTTCAGCTCAACGATCTGGGCACCTCTAAAAAGACCTTACACAGCATTATGAATTATGCGGTAAAAAGGAACAGCTGGATCAAAGAAGATCCTTCCGTTCTTTTTCACTTTCGGCAGTCGATGCATTCGTTTGTCCGGGCAGGTTATCTCATCACGCTGAAGGAAAAGAAATGGGCCGTAAATACCCAGTTGGAAGATATTTCTCCGTTGGTTCTAGGTTTACTTTTGGAGAAAGAATACCAAAATCCGCTGTTGGTCTTTAAAAAAGCATTCAGAGAATACAGCGTTAAAGAATTTGATTATTTCATGTCCGGAATGGTCTATTTCTCACTGGGAATCTACGACAATCTCCCGGAAAGGAATATCGTAAATCCCTACATCCATCTGATTAAAATGCTGGATGCAGCACACCTCATTCTTGAAAGGAGAGGGAAGAAATACAGTTAACCTGAGTTCGCTTTAGGAATGGTACAGACCGGTGTTAGTGAGAATATACTTATCATTGCTGTTTTTTAATCATATATTTGTGCTAGGTCTTCATTGATCTTAGTCTTTTAGTAACGGAAAAAATAAGTATTGTGGAATTTACATTATCTTCTGAATTCAGTTCTTCTCAGGAACTAATCGATAAGCTTTACCAAAACAGTATCCGGAAAACCTATCAGGAAGGTGATGTTATTCTGGATGAGAATGCTTCCATACGCTCGATACCGATTGTGATGAAAGGATTGTTGAAAGTAACCCGCACAGAGGAAGACGGCAGAGAAATTTTACTGTATTACATTAAGGCCGGCGAAAGCTGCATTATGTCTTTTTTGGGCGGAATGCACAACGAGAAAAGCATTGTGAGAGCCGAAGTGGAGGAAGATGCAGAAATTCTTTTTCTTCCTGTAGACAAAGTTTCTCTCTTCATCAAAGAATATCCTGAGTGGCTGGATTATATTTTCAGACTGTATCACAAACGATTTGAAGAATTGCTGGATATCATCAACGCCATTGCCTTTAAAAAAGTGGATGAAAGACTGCTGAATCTTCTCACAAAAAAATCTGAAAACCTCAACTCTACGACAATTACTGTCACCCACGAGCAATTGGCCAATGAGCTTGGTACCGCAAGGGTAGTGGTCTCCAGACTTCTGAAACAGCTGGAAGACGCCGGAAAATTAAAACTCGGACGAAATAAAATCATTCTTTCAGAAAACAAATAGACCTTATGTAACAAAAGTAGCGGTATAGCTTTACAGATATTTCCATTTTTGCATCATAAAGTTGAAAGATGGAAATTTTTGGTTATATCGCGTCTGTTTTTATAGGTATTTCTCTGGGATTAATTGGTGGTGGAGGAAGCATTCTTACGGTTCCTGTATTGGTTTATCTTTTTGGGATTGATGCTCTTCTGGCAACAGAATATTCACTGTTTATTGTCGGAGTCAGCAGCCTGGTTGGTTCGGTTTCTTATTATAAGAAAGGGTTGGTTAATTTCAGGACCGCTTTTGTCTTTGGAATTCCATCCATTATTTCTATTTTTCTAACGAGAAATTATCTTCTTCCGATGATTCCTGACCAGGTTTTTGCCATTGGAAATGTCATCATCACCAAAAACATTTTACTGCTTTTAATTTTTGCAGGTCTGATGATTGCTGCTTCCTACAAAATGATTCAGAAAAGTGCAGAACAGCAAACTGATAGCCATCTTTCTCAAAAAAGAGACACACTTCTGGCGACTGGTGAAGGCTCACTTGTCGGAGTTTTGACAGGTTTGGTAGGAGCGGGCGGCGGTTTTATGATCATTCCTGCACTCGTCAATCTTCTTAAAACTCCAATGAAAGTTGCTATCGGAACTTCACTCATCATCATTTCTTTTAATTCTCTTATTGGTTTTTTTGCATCAGCTAATTACGTTACAATTGAATGGGATTTATTAGGAAAAATCTCCGCAATTGCGATTGTCGGAATCATCATCGGCTCCCAATTATCAAAGAAAATAGATGGTAAAAAGCTGAAACCTGCGTTCGGATGGTTTATTCTGGCAATGGGAATTTACATCATCGTCAAAGAACTTTTTCTTTAAAAATTCTTGTGTAACAAAAGTAGCTGTACAGCAGAATTCAAACCCGGATCTTTGTATCAAATTAAAAATATCAAAATGAAAATAGAACAGATTTACACCGGATGTCTCGCTCAGGGCGCCTATTATATTATTTCTGACAATGAAGCGCTCATCATCGATCCTTTAAGAGAAACTCAGCCATATATTGACAGACTGGAAAGAGACAAAGTAACACTTAAATATATTTTTGAAACCCATTTTCATGCAGATTTTGTGAGCGGTCACGTTGATCTCAGCAAAAAAACTAATGCACCAATCGTTTACGGACCGACGGCAAATCCGGAATTTGAAGCGATCATTGCAAAAGATAATGAGTTTTTTAAAGTAGGAAAAATTAAGATCAAGGTGCTTCACACGCCAGGACATACCATGGAAAGCTCATCTTTTTTACTGATTGATGAAAACGGAAAGGAAAAAGCGCTTTTCAGCGGAGATACTCTGTTTCTTGGTGATGTCGGCCGCCCCGATTTGGCACAGAAAGCTGCAGATATGACCCAGGAAGAACTGGCAGGACTTCTTTATGAAAGTCTGTATCAAAAAATTCTGCCTCTGGATGATGATATTACGGTTTATCCGGCACACGGAGCAGGCTCTGCTTGTGGAAAAAATATGCAGAAAGAAACGGTGGACACCTTGGGAAATCAGAAAAAAACCAATTACGCTTTGAATCAAAAAAGCAAAGAAAGCTTTATAAAAGCTGTTACAGAAGGGCTTCTTCCGCCTCCGGCATATTTCGGGATGAATGTCACTATGAATAAAAAAGGCTATCAAAGTTTCGATGAGGTTTTGTCTAAAGGTCTTCATGCATTTTCCCCTGCCGAATTTGAGGAAATAGCAGAATTTTCAGGAGCTTTGATTCTCGATGTGAGAAATAACAGTGAGTTTGCGAAAGGTTTTGTGCCACAATCTGTTAATATAGGATTAGATGGAGATTTTGCACCTTGGGTTGGTGCTCTGATTGCAGATGTACAACAGCCGATTTTACTGATAACCGATGAAAACAATGAAGAGGAAACCGTGACCAGGCTCAGCAGAGTTGGTTTTGATACTATTTTAGGTTTTCTGAAAGGTGGTTTTGAAGCCTGGAAAAGTAGTGGAAAAGAATTTGATACCGTGAACAGAATCTCCGTACAGCAGTTTGAAACCGAAATTAAAAATAAAAATGTAAAAATCATCGATGTAAGAAAGGAAAGCGAATATGAAGCGGAACATGTGGAAGAAGCTTACAATAAACCTTTGGCCTACATCAATAAGTGGATCACTCATATTGATTCTAAAGAGCATTTTTATCTGCATTGTGCAGGTGGATACAGAAGTATGATGGCAGCGAGCATTCTGCAGGCAAGAGGTTACAGAAATTTTTCGGAAATTGAGGGTGGGTTTAATGCCATTGCAAAAACCAATGTTTCAAAAACCGATTTTGTTTGTCAAAGTAAAATCTTCAAATAAATTTTAAATATAATAATTGATGTTAGAAATTATAAAACAACCCTGGCCTTGGTATGTTGCAGGTCCGTTGATTGGTCTTACAGTACCGGCTCTGTTAATTCTGGGAAATAAATCTTTCGGGATAAGCTCCTCACTGCGCCATATCTGTGCCGCGTGTCTGCCCGCAAACATTAGCTTTTTTAAATACGACTGGAAAAAAGAAGCATGGAATCTGTTTTTTGTGCTGGGAATTTTCTTCGGAGGAATGATTGCTTCTTATGTTCTGATGAACCCGGGAGAAATTGCCGTCAATCCAAATCTTAAAGCAGAACTGGCAACGTACGGAATTACAGATTACAGCAATCTCGTTCCGGTACAGTTGATGAATTTTGAAAATCTATTTACTCTGAAAGGCTTTATCCTGATGGTAGTCGGTGGATTTTTAGTAGGATTCGGAACCCGTTACGCAGGAGGCTGCACCAGCGGTCACGCTATTATGGGACTTTCCAATCTGCAGTGGCCATCATTGGTTGCAACCGTTTGTTTTATGCTTGGCGGCTTTCTAATGGCGAATATAATCTTGCCGATGATTTTATCACTTTAAATTTAATTCAATTATGACAAAAGAAAAAGACATACCTCATCAGGATACTAGTTGTACCAACGAAAACCAGATTCAGTATAAATGGTTTCATCAGCTGAAATATCTTCTTGTAGGAATTATATTCGGAATTGTGTTTGTAAAAGCAGAAATTATCAGTTGGTTTAGAATTCAGGAGATGTTCCGCCTGCAGTCGTTTCATATGTACGGTGTTATTGGAAGTGCAATTCTTACCGGGATGATTTCCATTTTCATGATCAAAAAATTCAAAATAAAAACTATTTACGGAGAAAAAATATCAATTGCGCCTAAAACTTTTAACAAAGGTCAAATCTACGGCGGACTGATCTTCGGATTTGGCTGGGCAATCACCGGAGCCTGTCCGGGACCGCTTTTCGCACAGATAGGAACAGGAGCTTTTGCTGTTATTGTTACTTTGTTGAGTGCTGTTGTAGGAACCTGGGTCTATGGATACGTCAGAGATAAACTGCCGCATTAATTGACTGATAGGGTAATGTTTCAATAAACCTATTAGAACACACAATTAAAATACACCTCTGGATCAAAAAAACGGAAAAGCATATTATGCTTTTCCGTTTTTTTATTTGGTGATTAATAGTTATTTATAACATGATAAGGAATAGAGCAGTGCTTGGTAGACCTTTATTGTTAAACCGTCAGGAAAAAATGATCAATTATTTGATGGTAACCGTCATATTAGGAACAATAATATCCCCGTTTGCTCCCGTATACCTTTGCGCATAGATTTCTATATAATCATTCGTTAAAAGCTCTGTAGTTCCGTTTAATGGTAAAACAACAATATCGTTAGCGGCAGATCCTCTTCCATATACTTTATACTGGCTTAGAACAGTTCCGTTTTTTGCGATATAAATAATGTATGTTCCTGCTGCAGGCACTTGGAAAGAAATTGATCCTGCAATTTGGAAAATTCTTTTCTTTTTACCAAGATACCTTAATCTATTAGGAACTCCATCTGTGGAAAATCTGAATAAATTGTAGGACGAAGACACTGAGGTTGCTGTTCCTACTTTAACAATATTACTCGGGTTTACGTTGTTCGTAAAAGTTACTCCAATTCCGGTTCCAACAGCGTAATCTACAGAAAAATCTGCAACAGCGTTGGTATCAGCTTCAGTGGGAATACCTGCTGCTCTAACTGTCCAGCTGTTGTTAAAATTATATCCGGGATATGTTCCCGTAGTATAGGGTTTAATATATCCTGCTGTATTTGTACCTGTAAAAACAACAGATTCCATAACGGCATCACCGGTGATGGTAAGTCCTGCTGTTGAAACATCAAATCCTGTTGCAGACCCATTTATCTGGCTGAAACCTCCTTGTTTTTCTATTAATGTAAAAGTACCTGTCAACTTTTCATAGGTTCCTGAGTTATTTCCAAACCATCCCATATTGCTTAGCAACAACTGATTGATATTATTATAAGTGATTCCATTGGTATTTCCGGTGAATTGGATAATGCTTAAAAATACTAAGCCAAAACCTGAAATGGTTCCTACCGTATTGGAATTAGCAACAATACAATCTCTGAATACAAGATTCTGTGTGGAAGCCCCATTTAAATTAAAAACATTCCCGCCCGGTGCGGTAAGGGTAAGACTGCGGATGCTTCCTCCTGTAGATCCCTCGAAAATATTGCCTGAAGCTCTTGCTATAATATCATTATTACTATCTACACCCTCTACGTAGGCATTATTAATGTCTATAGGCAGGTCAAAATTAATTTGCCCGTTTATTTCGTATAGTGTATTAGAATCCAGCAGGTACTTTCCGCCGCCCCCAGCCGCAAGCTCGGCAGCCAATACTGTAGCTAATACATCGGTGGATTTTATGCGCTTAAAGTTGCTTCTGCCCGTAATACTGCTATTCATGGAAGCCCACGATGCAGTACTGCTGATGTAATAATAAAATAGTTTTGCGGTAGTGTCAAACACCATTAATCCATCGGCAGGAGAAACTATTGCATTTCTTTCTGCTGTAGTCATTCTTGGAGCCAGCAAGCCTTTTGTGGTTGAGGTGATATCCAGGATCGAACTTGCATTAGGAGTAGGAGTTCCTATTCCGACCTGAGCTTTTCCAAATGCCAGCAGAAATAAGAAGAAGAATAAGGTGAGATTCTTACGGTGGGGAAAAATAAATGTAGTTTTCATGGTAAATAATTTATAGTTAGAGTTAATGGATTATATCAAATGATAAACTGTTTAATTTGCTTATTATTCCAAATAATATTAATATGATAAGTATTTCTGTAAATATAATAAATCTCATCTTATTGAATTATTATTTTATTAGTAAAATTTTATATAAAAATCACATATTAATTATGCAATAAGAAAGTCTGGATACGTCCTTGTTTTAATAGAGAAATCATACGGGTCCATATCTGGAAAATTTATAAAAGACATTGCTAAAAATTACGATTCCGGCTGTATTTTTATATGATCCCGTAAAAACTCTGATCATTCTTCTAAAAATTCTGTAGAAGAAATTGTTCTGGTTACTTTCGAGAATTTGCACTGTCTGATACTGCTGCGTTAACGTTACCTTTACCGTTTCCTGTATTATTATTGCTCGTTTTTCTACCACCTATATGAGTTTTTGTATTAATACTGTCAGAACTTGCTGCATTATTTTTAGAGCTTTGAGCACTAGAGTTAGCTGTATCCGAATAGCTGGTTTGAGCATTGGAAGAATCAGGAGAACCGGTAGACGTTACATCTGTACGGGTATTATTTTTTTTACAAGCTAAAACTAGAAAGCTTGATGCAATGATAGATAAGACTAAGTTTTTCATATGCTATTTTTTAATGAGTTAGTGTATGTAGGATTTAATCAAAATTAAATGTTACCCATTAATTCACATATGATTGAAATCATAATTTACAGGTTAACCTAACATTATCTATCTCTATAAATGCATGATGTATTGTTTTCTGGTTGAAACAGGCTGTTTGTGATGACATAAATAATTGCCTGCTGAAGTCTATTCAGAATTATTTTTGAGACCAAGACTTGCTTCTTTAGAAGAATGTCAACTACCTTTTTACCTTTTAGTATATTTTGGGAAGCATTTGTTTGAACTGCATAATTCATGATACTAAAAAAGCCTTCCAAGATCATTGAAAGGCTTTTTAGTGAAATCTATTATTTTAAGATTTTTTTATCATAAAGAAGATTGTCATCTTCATCAAAGCTTATGATAAGTAATTTGAATTGTTTTGCACTGTCATTATTGTAAAACTTAATTCTTGGTGGAACATAGTCACTGTCAAATAAATTAGGATTCCAATAGAGTGTTTCGCGGGTATCATTTTCAATTTTCGTTGGGGCATCATCATCTAACATTTCAATAGGAAACTCTGACGGTTTATCATACCCTTTTATGACAGCTGAGTTGGTATTGGGGGCTTGCTTTTCATTACTCTTTGGCTTCATGTTCCCTTTCATGGTATAGATCGCTACGGCATTATCAATTAATCCTCCTTCCTTAATAATTTTTACCATTGCAATATTACTTGTGGGAAGACTAGCAATCATACTTGGGTCAGTAAGTATTTCATCTAAATAAAGTTTTGCTTTACTACCCCGAATGTAAGGAACATTTATCCCAGAATTATCCCTTTGAAATGTTAAGCCGGCAACTCTTCCCTGCAGCCAGTCTAATATATTGTTTGATCCTGAAGTATTCTGGTCTTCATTTACAAAATCAAATATTGTAGAACTCATAGAGCTGAACATTCCGCTGGACAGTTGTTTGTTTAACTCTTCTTTTGGATCCTGCTTCTTTCCGACTAATTTTACTTCTTCAATTTGCACATCAGCATCCGATGTTTTTTTAATATTTTTCTGAGTATTGATAGCTCTTGAAATTTGCGGGGAAACTTTTTTATTTCCGGCCGTTTTTACCAGTCTGTATTTTGTACTGGGGAAATTACCTTTAAATTCTGTGGGACTAACCAGCGGTTCTACCGTTAAGAATAAATTATCAGCATTTGCTTCCTTGGTATTGTCTGAATTTACGAATAGGGAAATATTCAGAGGTTCACTGTTGTTAAGGTTGTTTAAATAAATGTACCCATTCTGATCTGTTTTAAATGGATTGAGAACGGGATCATTCTTGCCTAATTTTAATAATAAATTTACATTGGTATCTTTAAGCAAGCCATTATTTTTTAAAGGCTTTACTCGATAAGAAAGATATTTTTGAGAATTAATTTTAATGGTTGGTACAGCTCCGGTCAGTAAGGAATTCCAGTCAAATCTTTTCCAGTTTTCAGAAATAAGCAGCGCGTCCAGCGCTTCAGTATTGGCATTGGCAGAAAAATACTGTGCCGGCGCATCTATTTTTGAGGTAAAATCTCCTGTTAGCCAAAGACTGCTCAGTATATTCTCGTCTTCAGAATTATTACTGCCGTCATCTTCACTTACCAAAACAGTATAATTTTTAAAAACAGACTCTGGTGAAAGATCAACACTATTGAATGATCTTGGCGTTGGTTTTAAATTTTGGCCTATAATTTCTGCTTTCTCAATCTTTAGATCGTTGGGCTTTATAAAGCAAAGTCGTTTTGCAACCAAATTTTCCTGTTCATCAAAAATAGCCAGCTGTAAAACACCATTATTCCCGCTGCTGATTTTTGTAGGAATTAAACTTGAAATTTCATTGGTTAATTTGCTGATGTTTGCTTTATAAACCAGATGATTATTAAGTGTTCCAACAATTTTATAATTCTGAAGCTGTTGTTGTAAATTGACGCCTTTTAAACTGTATTTAATTCCATCTTTGGTACTGGATATTTCTACGTTGACACCACTGCCTGCAACTGGTGGCAGATCTATTGTTTGACTTTTTCCTGCTTTATCCTGAATGATGGCCTGGTATTTTTTTCCCAATGCCGGAGTTATTTTAAAAGAAGCAACATTTCTATCAAAAGAGGTGAATGTAGCTATGGGAACATTGGGATTCTGCGCGTCTATTATTTTTCCGGACCAGTTTTCCGGTAAAGAAGCATCACTTGATAATCGTACGGCAAATTTCGTAGGCATACCGTTAAGGAAAGTTCCTCCTTCCGGAAAAACTTTAGCAGACCAATCAGAATTTTTAGAAACCTCTAACGACTCACTTGAGCTGGGATTGTAAATAGGAATTGTTTTAACAATCTGGAAATCTTCACTGAAATTGGTCATGTAAGGAGTATAAGCTCTTACGAAATAGATTTGTTCAGGAAGGTCTTCTTTCAGTTTAAAATCTCCACTGCCTTCGCCATTCGTTAGAAGTACTGTCTTCCAGTCAATTAGTTTTTTATCAGAATTGTACAGTTCAACAAATAGAGTGGTAGACAAAGCAGAACGGTTATACCCATCAAATACAAAGCTTTTGAACCAGATTTGGTCGCCGGCTGCATATTGTGATTTGTCAGTAAGCAGATATACTTTTTCCTGTTCGTAATGATCTTCAAGATTGGTAATTGCTTTTTCTAATTTAGTTTGTGATAGTAATGGTTGTACACTTGAAATAAGCAATAAAAAGAATATATTTTTCATAGAGACCTAAGCGCATTTTTAATCAAATGCTAAAGTACTCATTTAAAGATTTCAAAAACTGATATTGCCCTTCTAATTTAAAAAATTAAGCAGATTTTAATTCTTTACTTATTTATTTCTCATATCAACATTAAGTATTAATATTTGATGTCTGAAAACAGAATGTACTGTATTTTTTTGCATAAAACATACAAAATCATTTACTACAGCCTGTTTCTATCAGTATTGATCATAATGAAATACTTGATTGAATAAAGATTATTCAAACAGATAAAATATCGATGTAAGCATAAATCCTTACATTACACTACTTTTTAAAACGAATTCAATGCAGCACTTAAAAATAATAACTTCCATTATTGGTTTATGTTCATCTATGGTATTTTCCCAACATTATATAACTTCATCAACCGCATTGGAAGGAAAAGAATTTCCCAAACTGAATGCCGAAAGAAACGTTCAGCTTAAAGTATATTTTCCGGAAGCAAAATCTGTTGTATTAGATGGGGGAGATGGGATGAAAGATCTAAAATCTACTGCTACTAAAGATAAAAATGGTTTTTGGAATATTACCACCTCGCCAATGGAAATTGGATTTCACTATTACTGGTTTAATGTGGATGGCAAACGTACTAATGACCCTAATACAGAGCTATATTTTGGGTATGGCCAGCCCACCAGCGGAATAGAAGTTCCATCCGGTGAAGATTTTTTCTTTGAAAAAAATGTAAAGCACGGAAAAATTGTTGACGATGCTTTATATTCCAAAATTACCCGCGGAAAACGTAGTTTTAAAGTCTACCTTCCTCCCAATTACGGAACAGAAAAATTTCCGGTCTTATATCTTTATCACGGCACTGGAGAAGATGTTACGGGTTGGGAAAAACAAGGGTATATCCGGAATATTCTGGACAATCTTTTTGCGGAAAAAAAGGCTAAAGAAATGATTGTTGTAATGGATTATGGAGTTGCACTGAATCCTGAAGAAGAAAAAACGCCGGATGACTATCCAAGAACCTTGGTTTCGGCCAAAAATCTTGATAAAATTGTCGTTGATGAGTTGATTCCCTATATTGAAAGTACATATAAAACCAATGGTAAAAAGGCCATTGCAGGACTTTCCAGAGGAAGTTATCAGGCAATGTTGATCGGAGCCAATCATCCCAGGCTGTTTTCTGCCATCGGTTCTTTCAGTCCTGTTATTTATGAGGGCACAGAAAGTCAGCCATTTAAAGAGCTTCCCATTAGCACCTTATTGAAGTCAAAACAAAAACCTTTCTTCTTCATCGGAATTGGAGAAAAAGAAGATCCCCGGTTTTTTGAATATAATAAATCCATTATTACGTATTTTAATCAAAACAAATATCCGTATTCTCAATATACATCGCCCCAAACTTACCATGAATGGCTCACCTGGAGAAGGTGTCTTTATCAGTTTGTACAGAAGATTTTTAAGTAGTTCTAGTACATAACTGCATGTTGAAAATTGTACTGTCCTTAAAAAACAGAAATCGGAAAATACTTTGTTACATTAAAAATTAAGATTTAAAGTAACAGCCCCAATAATCTCAGATTACTGGGGCTTTTTCGTTAACTGTCATTAAAGGATTTTTACAGTTGCACAATAATTTAATTACGGGTGTAATCTATGAATAGCAGAGCTATATTTAATTGATTCTGTGCCATCATTTACAAAATTCTTACCCTTATTTGTTTGATTATTTAATTAAAAATTGTAATGTTGCATTCATTATAGTGCTATTTTTCAATGAATTAACTTTTTATATTCTGTCTTAAAAATACTAATGATCTTTTATGGGTCTTAAATTTTTAAAAAAATGAAAAAAAAAGTGATTTTAATTCAATGATGGTATCTATATCTTAGAAAAAACAAAACAACAAATGATCGAGAAAAATATTTTATTAACCAATCAATTTCCAGCAATACGCCCAAATTGGGATTCGTACAAATTTCATTGGACAACAGTGGCTCCAGAATTCAATCTGAATATAAAACAGCACATAGATTTACTACAATATCAATCTACTTCCTGATAGATCTTTCGAGAAAATATCCCATTATATATAATGGCAGCCTAACTTCATAATTCACCCTTGTGAATTGTGCTGTGAGCGCCTATGCTAATTCAATATAAATAAGAATTCCTGCCCGTAGAAAATCAGAAAAAAAATCCTGAAAGAATTCGTAGTACAGTAGGAATAGGGGTCCAAATTTTAATAGCATACACTATTATCTTCAGAATTCAGACTATTAAATATAAATTAAACCTTCCATAATGATGAACAAACACAAAAAAAAACTATTCGTCTTCTTGCTCTTCAATTGGTGTATGAATATCACATATGCTCAAACTGGGATTGGGACTTCAAATCCACAGGGATCCTTACATGTAGACGGTGCCAAAGATAATGCTGCTACAGGTATACCCACGGCTTTACAGGCCGCCAATGACGTAATTGTTAGCAAAACAACTGGTTTTATTGGAGTAGGAGTCCTGAATCCACAGGTAAAACTCGATATGAGATCGGTAAGTACCGAAAATGCTTTAGGGCTGGGAACTACAATAATGACAGCCGCAGCTGCCGGTGCCGGAGCAGTACGATATGATGTAATAAGTACACCGGTCGGTGCAAAAATTGAAGTTTCAGATGGCTCCGTATGGAACAAAGCATATGTTGCTCCTCAAAAAGCAGTGGTGGTGGTTCGAAAAATTACGAGCCAGTCAATACCACAAAATACAGCGACTACTATTACGAACTGGAGTGTAGTGCGTGATATGAGCAACAGCTTTGCAGCAAGTACAGGCGAATTTACTGCCCCTCGTGATGGAACCTATACTTTTTTATTAACCTTTAATTTTAATGGTGCTGTTATCACTGATGGTACCAGGGTTGAATCCCAGTTCTACAATCCCGTTACTACTAACATATTGGCCAGCGTTTACAAAACATTTGGCCAGTCTATGACAGGGAGCACTGATGATGCTGGTTCCACAAGATCGACACAAGCCGGGGGATCAAGTACGGTTACCCTTACTTTAACTGCCGGGACTAAGGTAGCAGCAAGGCTGTATCAAAATCTTACTGCGAGTGCCGTTTCATTAAGAGTTACCAGCGATGCTTCAGATCCCACAAACCCAGATGACGGGTTTAATAATTTAACCATTATAGAACATTAAAACATTAATCATGATAAAGAAAATTAACAGTATATATAAATTTCTGCCTGCTATTTTAATTTTTTCTGCAAGTTCCGCAGCTGCACAAACAGGTTTTTTTACTCCCAATCCTGTACATCCTTTACAAATAGATGCTTCAAAGGATAATGGTGCAGCTCCTGATGCCGCAAAACTTTCTAATGATGTGGTTGCAACAGCAGATGGTAAACTTGGTGTGGGACTTTTAAATCCTATCACGAAAGTAGATGTTCGTTCTCCGGATAACAAAGGCATTATTGGCCTCGGTACCAATGCTCAGGCTGCTAATGTAGCTGGTGCTGGTGCAATTCGGTATAATGTGGGTGGATTTTTAGAATATTCTGATGGCGAACAATGGATTGCTTTACCACTGGCCCCGCCTACAAAAGCCCTTGTGAATGCAAGTAAAAGCACAGCTCAAAATATAACAACCGGAACTTCTACCTTTATTACCGGTTGGACTGAAACGGTGGATGTGGGTAATAATTTCAATAATAATGACACTTTTACAGCACCACGAGACGGATTTTATCTGGTGTCTTTCAGTATCACTTTAGCCAGTGGAAATATTCCTAAAAATACCTTTATAGAAACGGCAATAGAAAGCAGCCAGGTTACTGACAATATTCCGGTTTATAAAACGGTTAATTCCTATCCTGCATTTCAGGCTGGGGCTGTAAGTAACTATATAAGTGGTAATTGTAATGCCATTTTTAACCTTAAAAAAGATGATACAATAAAATTTAGTATTAAACATAATATTGGAAGCACAAGAAGTATTTTAAGTGACGGGAATTTAAATAATTTAAGCATTAGTGAATTGTAAAAACAAAATAATGATGATAAGACACAATACAATAAAAAAATGGATCGGTACTTTCATACCAATGGTATTCATAATTACTCATGCCAATGCTCAAATTGGGTTTGGGATACAGAGTCCTGTAAATCCTGTTGAAATTAAAACAGATGCAGGTAATGTAATTGTAGATAATACCGGAAAAGTGGGAGTATTGGTTGCCAGTCCCAAAGCAGCGATAGATTTGCGGAGCGGCACCAATGGTTCGATGGCTATAGGAAATACGGATAAAACAGCTGATCAGGCCGGTGCAGGAGCATTACGGTATGTAGCAAGTCCCGCAATCGGAGTAAAAGGATACCTGGAGTTTTCTGATGGTACCAACTGGGTCAGTTTTTATCCAAAAGGAAAACCGCGTATTCTGGTGATGGCCAAAAAAACGACACAAGATACCTATGTATTTGAAAGTACAATACCGGCAGAAATCGGTCCTAAATCTGGAATTGTCCAACGCAGATCATCGTATTTAACGAATTGGACAGAAGTATTCGACTCCGATTCTGGAGTTCCAACCACTAATTTTACGCCTGCTACAGGAGAATTTGTGGCGCCACGGGCAGGTGTATATTTTGCAACCTTCACTTTTGCATTACAGGCAAGCCAGGTAAATACAGGTGGTAATAACCAGACAGAAGCTATCTGGGAGGTAAGAAACCCAGCCGGAAACATCACCCAAAGGGTAAAAACAAATAATGGCTACGCTTCAGATACGGGAGCCAATACAGTTCCGGTAGGTTCCGCCTGCACAGTAAGTGTTTATTTGAATAAAGGAGATAAATTAAGACCTTTCACCTGGATTACAGTAGGATTTGACGGCACAATAAGTCAGTTTGACGTTTCAGGAAGCGGAGTTTACAATGCACTCACTATTGTTGAGCAATAAATATATTAAACACTACATTATTTTGTAAGGTAACGCTTTAGAGCCTTTATTAATACAATAATGCAGCCTTAATTGAAATACGAAAAGCCTTTATATATGTAAAGGCTTTTTTATTTCACTCAATTTCAAAAAAGATATCTCAAAATATAAGAAACGAAAAAACCGGTCAGAAATGACGTAAAAAAGCCAATTACTATCATGTTGAAAATGAGCGATATGCGAATATAGATTTTTTTTTACAGCCATTTATTTTTTTCCTCTTTGGCATTTCCGTAAATTTATTCTCTGTATAACAGAATTTATATTACTAAGTAAATGGAAAGATATAATTACGGGATGATTGGCCTCGGAGTAATGGGGCGGAATCTTCTTTATAATATTGCCGATAACGGTTTTTCAATTGCGGGATTTGACCTCGACGAAAACAAAATAAAAGAATTACAGGACGGTGCTACTTCAGCAATGAAAGTAAAAGGTACAGGTACGCTGGAGGATTTCGTATCCGCATTGGAAACTCCAAGAAAAATTATTCTTATGGTGCCTGCAGGAAAACCTGTAGATGCAGTACTGGAAAGCATTACGCCGCTTTTAACTAAAGGCGATATCGTGATTGATGCAGGAAATTCTTATTTTAAAGATACCAACAGACGTATTGCAGATTTGGCCTCAAAAAACCTACACTTTATGGGTATGGGAGTATCCGGAGGTGAGCAGGGAGCGAGAAGAGGGCCAAGCATTATGCCTGGAGGTGATCTGGAAGCATTCCATCTTGTTAAACCTATGCTGGAAGCCATTGCTGCAAAAGTAAATAACGAAGCCTGTACCGCTTATATGGGGAAAGATTCCGCAGGAAACTATGTAAAAATGGTACACAACGGAATTGAATATGCCATTATGCAGCTCATCAGCGAAGCCTACGATTTGCTGAAAAGAGGAGCTAATCTTAATAATGACCAGCTGTACGAAGTTTTCAAAGAATGGAATAACGGCGAAATGAACTCATTCTTAATTGAAATCACAAGAGATATTTTCCAACAGAAAGACTCATTATCCGACGGTTATCTGGTGGATCAGATTTTAGACAAAGCAGGCGCTAAAGGAACCGGAAAATGGACTTCCGAGCAAGCGATGGAAATTGGGGTTTCTATCCCAACAATTGATATTGCCGTGACTTCAAGAATTTTATCTGCATATAAAGAAGAAAGAGTTAAGGCTTCTCAACTCTACACAGAGAAAGAAATAACAAGCCCGGAAAATACAGAGGCCTTCATTAAAGAAGTGGGAGATGCTCTGTATCTTGCCACATTAATCAGCTATGCACAAGGTCTGGCTCTGTTGGTGAAAGCATCTGAAGAATATAATTTTCAGATTCCGTTAAAGGATGTTGTGAAAATCTGGAGAGGAGGATGTATTATCCGCTCGGTATTGCTTGAAAAATTCTATACTGCTTACAGCAAAGATCAGAATTTGTCTAATATTTTACTGGATACTGATATTTCTGTCATCGTGAAAGAAAAAATCAAGTCATTACGGAAAACAGCTGCTTTTGCAGTTTCCAACGGGATTTCAAGTTTAGGAATTCAGACTGCTTTAGGGTATTTTGATGCCTATACAACAGAATCTCTTCCTGTAAACCTTATTCAGGCGCAGCGTGATTATTTTGGAGCCCATACCTACCAGCGAATCGACAGAGAAGGAGTTTTCCATACTTCTTGGAAAAGTGAAAATCAATAAATTTCGGAAAAAATGAATGAAAATAAAGTCTTGCAGCCAACTACAATCATAATTTTTGGTGCTACAGGAGATTTGGCAAAAAGAAAACTTTTTCCGGCTTTTTATAATTTATATATCGATGGCAGGATGCCCAAAGGCTTTAATATCCTGGCATTGGGAAGAGCAGATAATACCAGCGAACATTTTAAAAGTTACATTAAAGAAAATCTGGAAAACTTCTCAAGAAAAAAGATAACTTCAGAAGATTGGGCTGGTTTTCAGGCTCATATTACCTATTTTCAGCATCAGTTGGATGAAGAAAATTCCTATAAAAATCTGCATCAGAAACTGAAAGATTTTGATAATGTTTACGGAACACGGGGGAACAGATTATTTTATCTGTCCATCGGACCTGATTTCGTTTCCACCATTTCCAACCATATTAAAAATACAGCCTTAGCTTCTGATGCTAAAAAAGACCGGATTATTATTGAAAAACCTTTTGGTCATGATAAACAGTCGGCAATAGCACTGAACAGTTTACTCGCTGAAACTTTCGAAGAAGAACAGATCTACCGTATTGATCATTACCTTGGAAAAGAAACGGTGCAGAATATATTGGCATTCAGATTTGGAAACTCCATTTTTGAACCCTTATGGGATCGCAAACATATAGAATCCGTGCAGATTACCGTTGCTGAAGAAGTAGGTGTTGAAACAAGAGGAGCATTCTATGAGAAGACGGGAGCACTGAAGGATATGATCCAAAATCACTTGTTACAGATCCTTTGTATGGTTGCTATGGAACCGCCTGCCTCACTGGAATCGGGCGAGATCAGAGACCGCAAAGTAGATGTCCTTAAATCCATTCGCCGAATTTCAGCAGACCAGGTAGATCACTATGCCGTAAGAGGTCAGTATGGAAAAGGAAATGTCAATGGAGTAGAGGCGAAAGGTTATCGTCAGGAAGATGGGATTGCCGCAGATTCTAATACAGAAACTTTTGCTGCCGTAAAATTCTATCTGGATAATGAAAGATGGCAGGATGTTCCTTTCTACGTTCGTACCGGAAAGAAAATGAAGGAAAAGCATTCCTACATTACCATTCAGTTTAAGCCCCTTCCGCACTCCACATTTTCAGAAAGTTCACAGCTTTTATCTGCTAACAGACTGATCATTAATATTCAGCCCCTGATGGATATCAGACTGCAGTTTATGGCAAAAAAACCAGGTCTTTCGTTGGTTCTGAAACCGGTGGAGATGATCTTTGATAATTTTGCATGTCAGGAAGATACTCCCGAAGCATATGAAACCTTATTGCTGGATGCGCTTATAGGTGATCTTACCTTATTTATGCGTTCCGATCAGGTAGAAGAAGCCTGGGATGTGGTGAAAACCATACAGGAAGCATGGGAAGGTGATGAAAATTCATCTTTTCCCAATTACGAGGCAGGAAGCTGGGGACCAAAAGAAAGTATTGCATTGGTTGAAAGACAGGGCCATACGTGGGTGTAAAAGGATATCAATTTAAATAAAAGAAAAAATGAATATTACCGTATTTGATAATTTAGATACATTATATAAAAAAGCTGCAGATACGTTCGTTGACCTTTCCAAAAAAGCGATCCTGAAACATAACCGTTTTGTAGTGGCCTTAAGCGGAGGTTCTTCTCCCAAAGCCATTTTTAATTTGCTGGCCACAAAGGAATATGCCGAAAAAATTGAATGGAATAAAATATACTTTTTCTGGGTTGATGAAAGATGGGTTGCTTTAGATGATGAGAAAAGTAATGCTAAAATGACATTTGAAGCGCTTTTTAATAAAGTTCCCGTGAATAAAGATCACATTTTCCCTATGTATAAAGAGGGAACCCTTCCTGAAGAGTATGCCAAAGAATACGAACAAGAAATTAAAAATATTCTTGGTAATGAAGGAGTTTTTGATTTTATTCTTTTAGGAATGGGGGATGACGGTCATACTGCTTCACTGTTTCCGGGAGAAAAAGTGTTGGACGAAAATGAGAAATGGGTTGATGCATATTACCTGAAACCTCAGGAAATGTTCAGAATAACTTTAACCGCACCGATAATCAATAAAGCTGAAAATATACTGGTTGTGGCTTTCGGTGAATCTAAAAAACATGCACTTAATGAAGTATTGAACGGAGAATATAATCCTAAGTTATATCCACTGCAGCTGATTGACAGAAAAGAAGGTTTCCAGTTCTTTACCGATGAAAAAGCAAGAGGGTAAAATAAACTGTACATAAGATAGGATAAGTATCTTAAATAATAATATTCCACGGCATAGATGACCGTGGAATTTTTTTATGCAGTTTTTTCTATGTTTTTAATTATATTAGAAACATAATTATGAATATTCAATATGAGGAAATCATTTATACTGCTTGGAATTTGCGGCTTATCATTTCAGGTCAATGCACAGAAAATAACAACATCACAGGATAGTATTAAAGTATTCTATGATAAATTACTGGGTATGCTGCAATCTGACTATATCCATACAAAGAAAGTGGACTGGAAAACCGTCGGAAATGAAACGCTTCAGAATATAAAGAAGTATAATGATTTTAAAAGCTCATTAAAAGAAACTGAAACATTGTTTGGTACAATTGGGGCAACACATTGTAAGGTTATTTATGAGAACAAAGTGTATGGAGTAACCCTGAAAGCATCCACAGATAATCTAAGTGAACAATGGAAAGAAAAATATGCATCAAAACCAGGTTTTGAGGTGAAAGTACTGGAAGGGAAATTTGGATATATTCTCATGCCGGGAATCAAGTCTTTTGATTTTAGTGTTGAAAATACTCATAAAACGGCTCAGCCTATGTATGATCAGATAGCCGGAGTGAAAGCGAAAAATAAGCTGGAAGGCTGGATTATAGATTTACGTTTTAATACAGGTGGGAATTCTGCCCCTATGCTGCTTGCTCTGTATGATTTCCTGGGGGATAACGATATCTGGGGTACTGTTGGTCCCAATAAAAAACAGAAAAGTAAAGTCAGATTGGAAAAGGGAAATTATCTAAATAACTCTAAAAAAACGTCTTTTATAAATCCCGCAGGAGAATTACTGGATAAAACAAAAGTCGCTGTTATTACAGGCCCGCTGACTGCCAGTTCCGGAGAAGTCACCGCATTAGGTTTTAAAGGAAGAGACAATACCATTTTCATAGGCGAAAAAACATTTGGAATGACCACTGCCAATGTGGATGTAGCATTACCTTTCAGTTCTACTTTAATTTTAAGCGTTGCTTTTGATACGGATAGATTTGGAAATTATTATGAGCAGATTATTCCTGATATCGCAGTTTCAAAACAGGATAACTTTAATGATCTTTCAGCAGACAGAAATATTCAGGAGGCTATTAATTTTATTGCAAAAAAATAATAAATAGCCTGCTTCTTACAGATTGGTTTACATAAAAAACTAAGGTGAGCGGGCAGTTCACCTTAGTTTTTATAGAATCATCAAAATTAAATCAAATACTTTTTCAGTCCTTCCATAATTCCTTGCCATAAAGTGTTGAAGAAACTCTTATTGGGATCACGTTTTACATCTACTTCCACATGATTAGGCTCACCTTTGGAATCGTTTTTAACAAAAATATTGGCAATGGCACTCAGTACTTTTTTCTCTTTTCCTGTATTTTTATTTAAAAAGTTAACCTTCATATCGGTATAATTAAAATAAAAATTTCCACCAATATTCTTACTGTCACCCTTGTAATCAAATTTTAAATAATGGATCTTTCCGTCTAAGCTCACATTAAGATATGGTCTTACAAAAAGGTTGGCGTTGTCTACCGAGAGATTTTTAATTGTTCCGTTGATCGCATAGTCATCATTTTTATTAGCGACATCAAACTGCCAATGGACATCGGTAGGAGCATCCCCAAAAAAGTTGAAGTTAGAATCCACTTGTATCAATGTTGGCTTTCCTTTCATTTTTGCACTGTTGACATTTTTAATGGCCGCGTTAAAATTTCCAAATGTTATTTTACCGGGAATATTCGCTTTTTCGGCGACTTCTTCATAGGAAAGTTTAGAATTTTTAATATCTACGTTCTTGATATACAATGGGAATTTCACGTCACGAAGCTTTTTACTGAACATATACCGTACGCCAATATCATCCGGTGGAGCCAGATCATGATAAATATTACAATCAATACCGTCAAAAATGACACGATCCAAATCAATGCTTGTTTTTGACCCCAATGTTGAGTTTTTATCAGTAATCATAATAGATTTGGCCTTTATCGTATAAAGATCTTCTTCAACTGCGATCATTCGGTTAAACTGAGCTCTTGAATATTTCGGAAGAAAAGCAAAATTAGAAATAGCAGTTAACGGTCCTGTGTTTTTAATATAATCAACTTTCAGGCGGTAATATTTTCCGGCATCAACATCTATTTTTTTAGCAGTAATTAATCTATTTTTAACATGAAAAGGAATTGATTCTTTAAGGATAGCCTTATCCGTAGTTACTGAATTAAGCTGTGCATTAAAATTTTCAACCTTTAACTGCTCGTGCCCTTCTTTTTTCTGAACAAAAGTTCCGTCTATGATCTGAAATGCGCCAAGACGGCCCAGTATATCAGGTGTTGCAGTATTGTTTTTTTTCTGAACTTTTACTTTGTGAGTTGCTGTAATAATCTCTATACTCGGGCGATAAACATTAATTTTGCCTAATTGTAGCTGCAATTGCTGTCCCGCGAATTTTGAGGTATTGTTCAATATTTCAACTTTCTCGGTTTTGATATTTAAAAGATCTTTTGAAGTACTCTTACCAATAGCTTTACATTCTACATCATTGATGAGAATATTAGAATCATTTGAGGTGATTTTTTTAATGGTAAAGGCTTGCAGTGGATCAGACTTGAAATAGATATTTTCAAATTCAATATTGTGGGTGGAAAACGCAAAAGGGATCTTTTCTTTTACTGTCTTTTTATCAAAAACAATATCCTTTAAATTCAAGTGAAAATTATCTACAGAAGCTACTTTTGATTTGTCTCTTTGCTGTACGAGTACAGAGCCCTGCCCAAAATCAAGATTTTTAATGCCTATCTTCAGGTTAATGTCTTTGGGGTTTTCTTTTGTTTCTTTTTTGTTCGTTGAAGTAACGATCAATTGTGGTTTTACGAATTTTGCATTCTCAATAATAAGAGAATCCTGATTAACACTAAAGTTATCTGCAGCAAGCTGATTGATCTTCAGGTCAAAGACGTTTTTAGCATTATAAAGTGAGGGACTTTCAATCGGTTTCAGATGAAATTCAGAAATGGCAAGCTGCTTGTTTTTTGCATTAATGGCAGTGGCATAAATCTGATAAAAATCGTTGACTGTGATCAGAATATCTTTAGCATTAATCTTAAAATCTTTAAATTCTATAGGGAGTTTTGAAGCATTTTGGCTCAGCTTAATTTCCGTAAGGGTAACATTTACATCTTTTCCCGTAATGAGATCTTTTTTATCTTTTCCTTTAACAGAAATATTTCCGTTGGTGATCAAAACATTTTCAACTCCAAAATCAACCTTTTTTTTAGGAGAAACTTTTTTATCTTTTGGAGTACCCAGCACAACTTTTATATCCGGATCGATGAGCTGGATATTTTTGATATGATAAGATGTATTGAAAATGGCATTCCAGATCCCAACATTTTCTATATGCAGGCTTTTAGCCGTTCCATTAATTTGGGTTACAGAAGGATCAGTTGTTTTCTTAGTTAAAATACGAATTGAATTGGCCGAAATATCACCCTTAAAAAGATTAAGATTAAAATCCTTAAGGCTGACCTGATATGGTGTTTTTTCATTCACCAGCTGTGGCAGTTTATTTTTGAGATAAAGATTCAGTACAAATGGAAAAATAAAGGCTAAAAGTAAGATAATGCCAATAATGATCAATATGATTTTTTTTCTTTTTTTTTCCTGTGTTTCGTTATTTAGATTTTTTTCCATTTGATATTTTTATGAATATTAGTTTGAAAAGCTAATTTTTTAACTTAAAAATAACAATATTGCAAATTGCTTTCCAATGTATTTCAATTTACATTATTATTAACGTTTTTTTAGATTTTAAGGTTAAATTTTTTCAACATTCAAATAAAAATCTTTAAAATATTATTATCCGAAAGAATATTCTCTTGATTATACCCATAAAACGAAATGGAATTGAACGATTGTACATTGCCTCCAATATTATAAATGAAAATGCAACAAATGTACTCTCAATAAAAGCTGGAAATCTCAACATATGTTGACTTTTTCAGATATTTTCACCTCTACATTTGCTCTAATAATTTAATACAAAATATCATGAAACGTATAGTATTTAGCTTGTTAGCGCTTTGCACAGGATTTTCTGTATTTTCACAAAAACATGACAATACAAAGATGAAACATTCTGATATGGCAACTGTAATTCATAAAAATCCAAACACTCTTTTTGATCCTACACCTTATGCATTTTCTCATTCTACCATGGGTGAAGGTGATGGGAAATATGTATTTATATCCGGGCAAAGTGGAGGTGAAGGTCTGGAACATCATCTTTCAAATGATTTTAGAACCCAGGTGAGGTCTGCTCTAAAGAATCTGGAAACCGTACTTGCAGATTACCAGTTAGGCATTAAAGATGTTCTTAAGATTACCATTTTAATTGTTGATCATGATCAGGAGAAGCTTAAAATATGGTCTGAAGAAGTACACAAAGTATGGCAAAATAATGTATTCCCGGCAAGTACTTTAATTCCGGTTCCAAAATTGGCACTGGACAATATGCTGATAGAAGTGGAAGCAATTGCTTTTATAAAAAATAAATAAGGATATTTAAAGAGGCAGTACTTTTAGGCATTTTTCTTTTTGAAGCTTTGGCTTTTCATAAATCCGTAAGTCAGCCAAAGGCTGCAGCCCGTCT
>Ga0308164_10001176_pt1 | contig 32575 bp, 25 predicted proteins | sample PhyTR2_FD_201031 | JGI IMG/M metagenome (GOLD analysis project Ga0308164, IMG submission 201031) | Phyllosphere microbial communities from UC Gill Tract Community Farm, Albany, California, United States - DLSLT.R2 | ecosystem: Host-associated > Plants > Phyllosphere > Unclassified | place: USA... | reverse complement strand
GTGCAGGAACGGTTCCGGCGGGTAGCTCATGTTGGGAATGACGTTGGCCAGGGTGTTGTGGGTGTCGCAGCCCGAGCCGACCACGCCGAGGAAGTCGATCATGCCGGTGTCGGCGTAGTACTTGGCGATCTCCTTCATGTCCTCGTGGCTGAGGCCGTCGGGGTGGAATTCGTCGCCACAGATGCGCAGGCCCACGCAGAAGTCGTCACCGACTTCCTTGCGCACGGCCTTGATCACTTCCATGCCGAAGCGCATGCGGTTCTCGAAGCTGCCGCCCCATTCGTCGGTACGCTTGTTGACCCGCGGGCTCCAGAACTGGTCGATCATGTGCTGGTGCACGGCCGACAGTTCGACGCCGTCCAGGCCGCCAGCCTTGGCCCGCGCCGCGGCGCTGGCGTAGTTGCCGATCACCCGCCAGATCTCTTCCGGCTCGATGGTCTTGCAGGTGGCGCGGTGCACCGGCTCGCGGATGCCCGACGGCGACATCAGCGTTGGCCAGTGCTCACCGTCCCAGCGCGAACGGCGGCCCATGTGGGTGATCTGGATCATGATCTTGGCGCCATGCTTGTGCATGGCGTCGGCCAGGTTCTGGAAATGCGGGATGATCTTGTCGGTCGCCAGGTTCACCGATTTCCACCAGCCCTGCGGGCTGTCGATGGCCACGCTGGAGGAACCGCCGCAAATCGCCAGGCCAATACCGCCCTTGGCTTTCTCTTCGTAATACTTCACGTAACGATCGGTGGTCATGCCGCCGTCGGTGGCGTACACCTCGGCGTGCGCGGTGCTGAGCACGCGGTTGCGGATCGTCAGTTTGCCGATTTGAATCGGCTGGAACATCGCTTCGAAAGCCATGGCACGGTCCTCGGCTTACAACGGTTTTACGGTGAACAGGCCATCTTCGTGGCCTTCTTCGGAACCGCCATACACTTGCTCGGCTACGGTGCGCAGGCTGCTGCCCCTGGCGGCGAGGATCTGGTCCATCGCGCCGGCGAACCAGCCGGTGAACATGTAGTCGACCTTGCGGCCAACCTTGCCGTACACGTAGACGAACGCCGAGTGCTCGAGCTTGACGCTGGCGGTGCCTTTGTCGAGGTCGATGTCCTGGATCTTGAACAGGCCCCAGCCGCGCTGCGACAGGCGCTTCATGTAGTGCTCGAACACCGCGACGCCTTCCAGGCCGTGGCATTCGGCTTCTTTCTCGCACCAATGCCAGGCGGATTTGTAGCCGGCCTTGTAGAGGATTTCAGCGTAGGCATCGGCGCCTAGCACTTCTTCGATGCCCATGTGGTTGTTGACGAAGAAGTGGCGCGGCACGTACAGCATCGGCAGGGCGTCGGAAGTCCATACGCCGGTTTCGCTGTCGACTTCGATAGGCAGTTGGGGGGCGATCTTGGCCATGGTGCTTGAACTCCGGAAAGGGGATGTCTGCCCTCCGCCCTGGGGCGGAGGTTGGAAAAGAGATATTTGAAGGGGTGGCTACTTATTCGCCCCAAACGTCCTTCAGGACGTTGACCCAGTTTTCGCCCATGATCTTGCGTACCACGCGCTCGTTGTGGCCGCGCTTGAGCAGGGTCTCGGTGAGGTTCGGGAACTCGCCCACGGTACGAATGCCCAGTGGGTTGATGATCTTGCCGAAGCTGGTCAGGCGGCGCGCGTAGCCTTTGTCGTGGGTCAGGTATTCGAAGAAGTCCTGCCCGTGGCCCTGGGTGAAGTCGGTGCCGATGCCGATGGAGTCCTCGCCGACGATGTTCATCACGTACTCGATGGCTTCAGCGTAGTCGTCGATGGTCGACTCAATGCCCTTGGCCAGGAAGGGTGCAAACATGGTAACGCCGACGAAACCGCCGTGATCGGCGATGAATTTCAGTTCTTCGTCGGACTTGTTGCGCGGGTGCTCCTTCAGGCCCGAGGGCAGGCAGTGGGAGTAGCACACCGGCTTTTTCGATTCGAGGATGACTTCTTCCGAAGTCTTCGAGCCCACGTGCGAGAGGTCGCACATTACGCCGACACGGTTCATTTCGGCGACGATTTCGCGGCCGAAGCCCGACAGGCCGCCGTCGCGCTCGTAGCAACCGGTGCCGACCAGGTTCTGGGTGTTGTAGCACATCTGCACGATGCCTACGCCCAGCTGCTTGAAGATCTCCACGTAGCCGATCTGGTCTTCAAAGGCGTGGGCGTTCTGGAAGCCGAACATGATGCCGGTCTTGCCCAACTCCTTGGCCTTGCGGATGTCGGCAGTGGTGCGCACCGGCATCACCAGGTCGCTGTTCTCGCGCATCAGCTTCTGGCTGCTGCAGATGCTGTTGATGGTGGCCTGGAAGCCTTCCCACACCGACACGGTGCAGTTGGCCATGGTCAGGCCGCCTTTGCGCATGTCTTCGAACAGCTCACGGTTCCACTTGGCGATGATCAGGCCATCGATAACGATGCTGTCGGCGTGCAATTCGGCTGGGCTCATCAGGCTGTCCCCTCTAGGTATGGTGCACCGAAACTAGTGTCGGCGCTTTGGGGCCAGCATATGCCTCGGCGCCAGATGGCCCGGATGCAAAAACGACAAGGGAATTGCCGAAAGCGTCAATCCGCGACAAAGGGGCCCGGTGGAGCCCCCCATTAGCCGTTATCGGGATACGCAGGTGCTTGGCGGAACCAGTGCCTCATACGCTGCCGCCAACGCCAGCAGCTGCGTCTCGCTATTGGCTTGGCCCACGAATGAAATCCCACCGGGCAGGCCTTGTTCGCTCAGCCCGGCGGGCACAGTGATATTTGGGTACCCCGCACGCGCCGCCATGCTCCAAGAGGAAAAGGCGGCCGGAAAGGCCAAGGCGTGCAGGTTATGTTGCGCGAAAGGTGTATCCAACGCGGTGCGGTTAAGGCGCACCATGCGTTCCAGCGTCTGGGCATAATCCTCTTCGGACATCTCCCACGCTTGCGCTGTTTCCAGCCAGAACTGATTATAGTCGGGATGGCCCGGGTGGCTGCCATTGAAGCGAATGACGTCGCTCAGGCTACCGACGCCCAACCCGGGGCGCGATTGCAGGTAAACAGGGATGGCCGCCTTGAATTCATGCAGCAACACGTACATCTCGTCGTAACTGGGCGCTACACGTGGTGATACCGGAATAAGCTGCGCACCGGCCCGGCGCATGGCCGCCAAGGCTTGCGCGAATAGCGGGTTATCGTTCACGAGGCCCACCCCCTCGGCATATTCCGCTGGAACGCCAATGCGCTTGCCGCGCAAATTGGCGGAATTGATCGCTACCAGATATTGCCCGAGCAATGCTGGGTCGCTCTGCATGCCTGCCAGCAATACAGCCGCGTCCGTCACGTTGCGGGCCATCGGTCCTGGGGTGTCCTGGCGAGCGGACAGCGGCACGATACCCAGATTAGATAACAATCCCAGAGTGGGTTTGATGCCCACTACGCCATTGTTCGCCGCCGGGCAGATGATCGAGCCGGTCGTCTCCGTGCCTACCGCTGCCGGGACGAAACCAGCCGCCAGTGCTACCGCCGAGCCTGTGCTGGAGCCGCAAGCGTCAAATTCCGCGCCGTAAGGGCTGAGTGTATGGCCACCGCGACCACTCCAACCGTTGGGAATATTGCTGCCGCGGAAGTTGGCCCACTCGCTCATGTTCGACTTGCCCAGTACCAACGCACCGGCCGCTCGCAGGTTGACCACCACGGCCGCATCCCCAGGCGCCGGCGGCCCGACCAACGCCAGCGACCCGGCTGCGGTTTGCAGGCGGTCGGCTGTGCCGATGTTGTCTTTCAGGACAACCGGGATGCCATGCAGCGGTCCTCGCACCTTACCGGCGGCACGTTCGGCATCAAATTGTCGCGCCAGCGCCATTGCGTCCGGATTGATTTCCACAATCGCTCGCAATCCGGCACCCCGTTCGTTGTGCTGATCTATGCGCCCCAGCAGATGTTCCAGTAATTGCTGCGAAGTCAACTCGCCCTGCTCCATGGCTCGCGCCAACTGGTAAACAGAGGCGCATTCGAGGCCCCCAGCCCGCTCGCAGGCTAGCGTGGCTGGCGCTGGGCACTTATCGGCAGCAAGGACAGGCGGCATCGAGCAAGCGGCCAAAAGGGCGCCCGCCGTCAATGCAAGCCTTGATGAAGTGAATTCCATTTCAAGCTCCAAAGGTTCTGATTTGATGAGCCCACGAGACTGCCTCACCGGATGGCTGGGTGGGCAGCACCAGAGGCCACAAGAACCGTCGGAAAACGCTCCAGCGATTGTCAGCAAAAATACTTTTGCCCTTTGCAACTCCTGTAGAGCGTGCCTATCCAATGGCCCTGACTGTTCATTCCGGCCAACCTGAGCCAAAATCCGCTAAATGTTTCGAACACTGGACGAGGGCGTCATCGATGAGATCAATGCTTTGGGTGCTGGCAGTGCTGGCCGTAGGTGCGCATGCCGCAGACGAAGACGGCCCCACGCCCTGCGACAAGGTCGAGACGTCTGAGCAGAGCCTGAAGTGCTCGGTATTCAACCGCGACACCGCGCAAAGCGGTCTGGATGAAGCCTATAACCAGCTGATGGCGCGTATTTCGGCGCAGTTCAGCGATCAGAAAGACGTGCTCAAGAAGTACCAGGACTCGGTCAAGGCCGCCAACGACATCTGGATGAAGCTGCGCGACGCCGATTGCGCGGTGGAAATCCTCGAGTCCGACAGCGACGGCAACGACTCCGATACCGCCAAGAACAACTGCCTGGCCCAGCGCAGCGACGAGCGTTCGGAATACCTGCAGACCCTGGCGACCCAGGGCGATGAATCGGATGCGCCGGAACAATGAAAACCTGCGGAGTCGAGATAAAGGCCAGCGAGGCGATTTTTGCGCTGGCTGCGCTTGAAGGCGGTGCGGTGGCCCATGTGCCGGTGGCGCTGAAGAAGCTGGCGCTTGAAGATGATGATATCGCCGCCAATGTCCGATCTTTTGCCGAAGATGTCGCCAGCTTCGTTCGCGACAACGGCATCGAGCGGCTGGCGATCAAGAAGCGCGGCAAGAAAGGCGAATTCGCCGGTGGCCCGACCACCTTCAAGATCGAAGGCGTGTTGCAGCTGCTGAGCGGCTGCGAGACGGTGCTGGTGTCGCCGCAGACGATCAGTGCACAGGCGAAGAAGGCTGGCGGTGAGCTGCCGGCGAGTCTGAACAAGTATCAGCATGAGGCGTTCAAGGCGGCGAGTGCGGTATTGTTGAAGCGCTAAGCCCTCTTGGGGGCCACTGGCCTCTCGCCGGCAAGCCGGACTCCTACAGGCTCGCGGCGCGCTTTTGCAGGAGTTCGGCTGGCCGGCGATGGGGCCGGTGGCCAAACCATCAAAATAGCGGATTTCACTCCTGCCGGCGGTCGTCCCGCGGGCTCTTGCCAAAGCGCGTGCGATAGCTGCGGGTGAAATACGAAGCCGACTCGAACCCGCAGGCAATACTCACTTCCAGCACGCTCATGTCCGTCTGGCGCAGTAATTGCCGGCCCTTCTCCAGCCGCAAGCGCAGGTAGAAGGTGCTCGGCGTGTCATGCAGGTACAGCTTGAACAAGCGCTCCAGCTGCCGCCGCGTGATCTTGACCTTCTCCGCCAGCTCCAGCGTGCCCAGCGGCGGCTCCATGTGCTGTTCCATCTCGCCGATCACCTGCACCAGCTTCTTGTTGCTGATGCCGTAGCGCGAGGCGATCTGCATGCGCTGGTGGTCCTTGCGCGGGCGGATGCGGCTCATCACGAACTGCTCGGAGACCTGGATCGCCAGCTCGCTGCCGTGGGTCTGGCCGATCAGATCGAGCATCAGGTCGATGCTCGCCGTACCGCCCGCGCAGGTGATGCGGCGGCCGTCGGTTTCGAACAGCTCCTGACTGGCCTCGAGCTTGGGGTACGACTCGCGAAAAGCGTCCAGCGCCTCCCAATGCAAAGCCACGCGGTGGCCGTCGAGCAAGCCGGCTTCGGCCAGCACGAAGCTGCCGGTATCGATGCCGCCCAAGGTCACGCCGTCAAGATCCAGCCGGCGCAGCCAATGCTGCAAGGCCGGGCTGAATTGCCGTAGCGGCTCGAAACCCGCCACCACGACCACCGTCCCCCCTTTCCCCAGCGGCACCAAGGTGCTATCGGCGTTCACCGACATGCCGTTGCTCGCCAGCACCGGCCCGCCATCCAGGCTCAGCACCTGCCAGCGGTACAGCTCACCGCGAAAGCGGTTGGCCACGCGCAGCGGCTCGATGGCCGAGATAAAGCCCATGGCGGAGAAACCAGGCAGCAGCAGGAAGTTGAAAGACTCGGGCATGGACGGGGTCTGGGTCCTGGGAGTTGATCGGAGGCAGGGGGCGGCGAATGCGCCGTGCTCTCACGGCCGCCCTTTCCAACAGTGAACGCATCGTAGCGGTAGCCGAGGTACGCCGCGAGCCCCTCGGCCGTTGCCTGCACACAAATAGCCGCAGCCTGTGCGATTGACCATGATGCGCCAGGGCCGAGTTGCAGCAAGAGCCTCCCAACCGCCGCGCTGGCAAGCCGCAGGTCGCTACTGTGCAAGTGCCCGTCGCCACAGTGCGATTTCCCCTTTTGGCAGCTCCGTAATCTATGCCGTGCCAGCGCTGCTTAGACAGCGCGGCCCCATAACAACGAGAAACTGCCGCCAGCCCGAGGAGCCGTCATGAACACCTTCAGCCGTTGCTGTTTGCTAAGCCTTACCGCCAGCGCGATGTTCAGCGCCACCGCCAGCGCCGCCGACGCGCAAAGCTGCAAGAACGTGCGCCTGGGCGTGGTCAACTGGACCGACGTGATCGCCACTAGCGCCATGACCCAGGTACTGCTCGACGGCCTGGGCTACGAGACCAAGCAGACCAGCGCCTCGCAGCAGATCATCTTCGCCGGCATCCGCGACCAGCGCCTGGACCTGTTCCTCGGCTACTGGAACCCGCTGATGACCCAGACCATCACGCCTTTCGTCGAAGCCAAGCAACTGCGCGTGCTCGACAAACCCAGCCTTGAGGATGCCCGCGCCACCCTGGCAGTGCCGTCGTACCTGGCCGACAAGGGCCTGAAGGGCTTCGCCGACATCGCCAAGTTCAAGACCGAGTTGGGCGGCAAGATCTACGGCATCGAGCCAGGCTCAGGCGCCAATAAACAGATCAAGGACATGATCGCCAAGAACCAGTTCGGCCTCGGCGGTTTCCGCCTGGTGGAGTCCAGCGAAGCCGGCATGCTCTCGGAAGTCGCGCGCGCAGTGAAGCGCAACGAGGCGGTGGTGTTCTTCGGCTGGGCGCCGCACCCCATGAACGTCAACTTCAAGATGACCTACCTCACCGGCAGCGACGACGCCCTGGGCCCGAACGAAGGCAAGGCCACCGTGTGGAGCGTGACCGCGCCGGACTACGCCAGCCGCTGCCCGAACGTCGAGAAACTGCTGACCAACCTCACGTTCAGCGCCGCCGACGAGAGCCGGATGATGCAGCCGCTGCTGGATCACAAGGACCCGCTGGAATCGGCCAAGGCTTGGCTCAAGGCCCACCCGGCGGATCAGAAGCGCTGGTTGGCCGGGGTGACGACCTTTGATGGCAAGCCGGCTGAGCAGAGCCTGCAGCTGACCACCAATCCCTGAATTTTTTATGCCGTACGAGGTGTGGCGCCTGCAAGGGCCTCATCGCCGGCAAGCCGGATTCCCACACTGCACCGCGCCGCGATCTTTGTAGGAGTCCGGCCTGGCAATGGGGCCAGGACCGCCACCTCAAACACTGAATTTGCCCAACCCCTTTGAGGACCCGAACTCATGAACCACGACGTCATCATCACCTGCGCCCTCACCGGCGCTGGCGACACCACCGGCAAAAGCCACCTGGTCCCAATCACGCCCAAGCAGATCGCCGAAGCCGCCGTCGAGGCCGCCAAAGCCGGCGCTACGGTCGTCCACTGCCATGTGCGCGACCCCAAGACCGGCCAGTTCAGCCGTGACGTCGCCCTGTATCGCGAGGTGATGGAGCGCATCCGCGAGGCCGACATCGACATCATCGTCAACCTCACCGCCGGCATGGGCGGCGACCTGGAGATCGGCTCGGGCGAATCGCCCATGGAGTTCGGCCCAGGCACCGACCTGGTCGGCCCGCTGACTCGCCTCGCCCACGTCGAGGCGCTGCTGCCGGAAATCTGCACCCTGGACTGCGGCACCCTCAACTTCGGCGACGGCAATACCATCTACGTCTCCACTCCGCAGCAGCTGCGTGCCGGCGCCAAGCGCATCACCGAGCTGGGCGTGAAGGCCGAGCTGGAAATCTTCGACACCGGCCACCTGTGGTTCTCCAAGCAGATGATCAAGGAAGGCCTGCTGGTCGACCCGCTGTTCCAGCTGTGCCTGGGCATCCCCTGGGGTGCGCCGGCCGACACCACCACCATGAAGGCCATGGTCGACAACCTGCCCGCCGACGCGGTGTGGTCCGGTTTCGGCATCGGCCGCATGCAGATGCCCATGGCGGCACAAGCGGTGCTGCTGGGCGGCAACGTGCGGGTCGGGCTGGAAGACAACCTGTGGCTGGAGAAAGGCGTGCTGGCGACTAACGGCCAACTGGTCGAACGCGTCGGCGAAATCCTTACCCGCCTCGGCGCGCGCATCCTCACCCCGGCGGAAGGCCGGGTGAAGATGGGCCTCACACGCCGCGGCTGAACCCGGGTCGCGCAGCGCTGCCTGCGCGCCCACCCCAGCCGAGCACGGGCCGGCTGGTATCCCCCTTTACGGCCGCTGATCTACAGGAACCCTTCATGACTTTCATTACCGACATCAAAACCTTCGCCGCCCTCGGCAGCGGCGTGATCGGCAGCGGCTGGGTTGCCCGCGCCCTCGCCCACGGCCTCGACGTGGTCGCTTGGGACCCTGCCCCCGGCGCCGAAGCGGCCTTGCGCCAGCGCGTCGCCAATGCCTGGCCGGCACTGGTCAAGCAAGGCATCGCCGCCAGCGCCTCGCCGGAACGCCTGCGCTTCGTCGACACCATCGAGGAATGTGTACGCGACGCCGACTTCATCCAGGAAAGCGCCCCGGAACGCCTCGACCTCAAGCTCAAGCTGCACAGCCAGATCAGCGCCGCGGCCAAGCCCAACGCCCTGATCGGTTCCAGCACCTCGGGCCTGCTGCCCAGCGAATTCTACGAAGGCGCCACCCACCCGGAACGCTGCGTGGTCGGGCACCCGTTCAACCCGGTGTACCTGCTGCCACTGGTGGAAGTGGTGGGCGGCAAACAGACCGCCCCCGAAGCCGTGCAAGCCGCGATCAAGGTGTACGAATCGCTGGGCATGCGCCCCTTGCACGTGCGCAAGGAAGTGCCAGGCTTCATCGCCGACCGCCTGCTCGAAGCACTGTGGCGCGAAGCCCTGCACCTGGTCAACGACGGCGTGGCCACCACCGGCGAAATCGACGACGCGATCCGCTTCGGCGCCGGCCTGCGCTGGTCGTTCATGGGCACGTTCCTGACCTACACCTTGGCGGGCGGCGATGCCGGCATGCGCCACTTCATGAACCAGTTCGGCCCGGCACTGCAACTGCCATGGACCTACCTGCCAGCACCGGAGCTGACCGACAAGCTGATCGACGACGTGGTCGACGGTACCAGTGAACAGCTCGGCGAGCGCAGCATCAGCGCCCTCGAACGCTACCGCGACGACTGCCTGCTGGCGGTGCTCGACGCCGTACGGGTGACCAAGGCCAAGCACGGCATGGAGTTCGGCGAATGAGCATCTGGCGCGGGCAAGTGCAGCAGGATTGGGTGGACTACAACGGCCACCTGCGCGATGCCTTCTACATGCTGATTTTCAGCTATGCGGTGGACGGGCTGATGGACGCTATCGGCCTGGATGCCCAAAGCCGTGACAGCACCGGGATGACGCTGTTCACCCTGGAGGCCCACGTCAATTACCTGCATGAAGTGAAGCTGCACGCGCCCATCGAAGTGCGCGCGCAAATCATCGCCATGGACCGCAAGCGCCTGCAGCTGTACCTGACTCTGCATCTCGAAGGGCAGGATCAGGTGATGGCGGCGAGCGAACAGATGCTGCTGCATGTCGACCTTTCAGGCCCACGTTCGGCGCCATTCGGCGAAGTGACCCAAACGGCGCTGGAAGGCATGATGGCTGAGCAGAAGGATTGGCCAGCAGCCGAGTACGCCGGCCGGCGTATCGCCCTGCCGCGTTGAAGATCAAAAGCTCGCAGCCAAGGCCGCTCCTACCCCGACCGTATTCACAACCCTGGATTTTGCGATGGTATAAGGTCGGGGTAGGAGCGGCCTTGGCTGCGAGCTTGGCGCCAGTCGCTACACCCCCATAACCAAGCCTCAGCTCGGCAGGCAGGTAAACGCCACCTGCTTGCCGATCTGCTTGCCCTTGCTATCCTCCAGCTTCACCTCGTAGTCCTGCCCCAGGCTGGTTTCTTCCAGCCGGTAATGCCCGCCCGCCTTGAACTGATCGAAGCGCACCGACGCTTGGCAATTGCGCTCGTCGTCATCCCCTACGCCATCGATGATCAAGGTCAGGTCCAGCCGATGCTTGCCCGGTGGCACCTCGAAATAGCGCCCATCGTTCAGGCGCTTGCCATCCAAGTCCCCCGCCATCAGCACCGAATCCGGCTCTTCACGCAGGCTTACCCAGGAATCCTGGGGATCGGGCTTGGGCATCGGCCCCGCGCAACCGCCGAGCACACCCAGCAGACTGATAAGGGGAAGGGTCACACGCCATTTGCTGTTCATCGGTACACCTGCAGAGATCGAAAAAAAGGTCCAAGCCCGTTGGCTTTTTTCCAGATTGCGCAGCGCAACCGCTCTAAACAAATGAATCCCGATGAACAAGGCACTAACGCAATCTTCATGCGAGTTAAGGAAATGAACCAACCGTTCCATGGAAGACTGCGCGAATTCAACAGGGGGGATTCAGCATGCTCGGGCTGGTCAAGACCGCGCTTCTCAAGCCATACACGTTCATCGTGATGGCGATATTCATCTGCATCGTGGGGCCGCTTTCGGCGGTGAAAACCCCCACCGATGTGTTTCCCGATATCGGCATTCCGGTCATCGCCGTGGTGTGGCAGTACGCTGGCCTGGCACCCGATGCCATGGCCGGGCGGGTGATCTACACCTACGAGCGTTCGCTCAGTACCACGGTCAACGACATCGAGCACATCGAGTCGCAGTCGCTGCCCGGCATGGGCATCGTCAAGATCTTCTTCCAGCCGGACGTCGACATCCGAACCGCCAACGCCCAGGTCACGGCCGTGTCGCAAACCGTGCTCAAGCAGATGCCGGCCGGCATCACCCCGCCGTTGATCCTCAACTACAGCGCCTCGACGGTGCCGATCCTGCAGATGGCGTTCTCCAGCCCGACGCTGTCGGAAGCCCGGATCCGCGACCTGGTGCAGAACAACATCCGCCTGCCGCTGACCTCGGTGCCGGGCCTGGCCATGCCTACGCCTATGGGCGGCAAGCAACGCCAGATCACCCTCGACCTCGACCCGCAGGCGCTGGCCGCCAAGGGCCTGTCGGCGCAAGATGTGGCCAATGCCCTGGCCGCGCAGAACCAGATCATCCCGGTGGGCACGGCGAAGATGGGCGGCAACGAGTACACCGTGCTGCTCAACAACAGCCCGACCGCCATCGACGAGCTCAACGACCTGCCGATCAAGCAAGTGGACGGCGCCGAGATCACCATCGGCCAGGTGGCCCACGTGCGCGACGGCTCGCCACCGCAAACCAACGTGGTGCGCGTGGACGGCCGCCGCGCGGTGCTGATGCCAGCGCTGAAGAACGGCAACATCTCGACCCTGTCGATCGTCAGCAGCATCCGCAACATGCTGCCACGCATCAATGAAACCCTGCCGCCGGAACTCAAGACCTCGCTGCTGGGCGACGCCTCGGTGTTCGTCAAGGCCTCGGTGGGCAGCGTGGCCCGCGAAGGTATCATCGCCGCGCTGCTGACCAGCGTCATGATCCTGCTGTTCCTCGGCAGTTGGCGCTCGACGCTGATCATCGCCGCGTCGATTCCGCTGGCGGTGCTGTCGGCCATCGCGCTGCTGTCCGTCAGCGGCCAGACCCTCAACGTCATGACGCTAGGGGGGCTGGCGCTGGCCGTGGGTATCCTGGTGGACGATGCCACGGTGACCATCGAAAACATCAACTGGCACCTTGAGCAAGGCAAGGCGGTGAAGGACGCCATCCTCGACGGCGCCAAGCAGATCGTCGGCCCGGCCTTCGTCTCGCTGTTGTGCATCTGCATCGTGTTCGTGCCGATGTTCATGCTGCAGGGCATCGCCGGCTACCTGTTCCGGCCGATGGCGCTGGCGGTGATCTTCGCCATGGGCAGCTCGTTCCTGCTGTCGCGGACCCTGGTGCCGACCCTGGCCATGTACCTGCTCAAGCCCCATGTGGTGGAGGGCGGCGAAGGCCGGCACCCGGAAGATGAGTTCATCAACCATCACGAGGGCGACCAGCACCAACCGAAGCACAACGCCCTGGTGCGCGGGCTGATCCGCTTCCAGGCCGGCTTCGAGCATGGTTTCTCGGCGGTGCGCGACGGCTACCATGGCCTGCTGCTGCTCGCCCTGGCCAACCGCAAGCGCTTCCTGGTCGGTTTCCTGGCCTGCGTGCTGGCCAGCTTCGCCCTGCTGCCAAGCCTGGGGGAAGACTTCTTCCCGGCCACCGACGCTGGCGCCATGGCCCTGCACGTGCGCCTGCCGCTGGGCACGCGCATCGAGGAAAGCGCCGCGGCCTTCGACCGGATCGAGAACCGCATTCGCGAGATCGTGCCGCCAGAACAGCTGGACACCATCATCGACAACATTGGCATCCCGCTCAGCGGTATCGACATGGCCTACAGCGCCAGTGGCACCGTCGGCCCGCAGGATGGCGACATCCAGGTGTCGCTCAAGCCTGGCCACGCGCCGACCGCCGATTACGTCAAGCGCCTGCGTGAAGCGCTGCCTGAGAGTTTCCCAGGCACCACCTTCGCCTTCCTGCCCGCGGACATCAGCAGCCAGATTCTCAACTTCGGCTCGCCTGCGCCGCTGGACGTGAAAATATCCGGCCCCAACGACGCCGCCAACCGCGCTTACGCCGCCGAACTGCAACGCCGCCTGCAACACGTCTCGGGCATCGCCGACCTGCGTTTGCAGCAATCGGAGAGCTACCCGTCGTTGCAAGTCAACGTCAACCGCAAGCGTGCCGCCGAGCTGGGCATCACCGAGAAAGACGTGACCGCCAGCCTGGGCGCGTCGCTGGCCGGCACTTCGCAAACGGCGCCGACCTACTGGCTGAACCCGGCCAATGGCGTGTCTTACTCGGTAGTCGGCGCCACGCCGCAGTACCGCATGGACAGCCTGCCGGAACTGGAAGCCTTGCCGATTACCGGCAGCAACGGCCAGACCGCCGTGCTGGGCGGCATCGCCAATATCCAGCGGGTGGATACCGCCGACGTGATCACCCACTACAACGTGACGCCGACCCTGGACCTGTACGCCAACGTGCAGGGCCGCGACCTCGGCGGCGTGGCCGCGGACATCCAGAAAGTCATCGACGGCGCCGCCAACCTGCGGCCCAAGGGCGCCACCATCACCTTGCACGGGCAGATCGACGCCCTGCATGAAGCCTTCAGCGGCCTGAGCCTGGGCCTGCTGGGCGCGGTGGTGCTGATCTACTTGCTGATCGTGGTCAACTTCCAATCATGGGTGGACCCGTTCGTGATCATCACCGCGCTGCCGGCGGCGCTGGCGGGCATCGTGTGGATGCTGTTCCTCAGCGGCACGTCGCTTTCCGTGCCGGCGCTGACCGGGGCCATTCTCTGTATGGGCGTGGCCACGGCCAACTCGATCCTGGTGGTGAGCTTCTGCCGCGAGCGCCTGGCCGAGCACGGCGATGCCCTCAAGGCCGCCATGGAGGCTGGCTATACACGCTTCCGTCCGGTGTGCATGACCGCTCTGGCGATGATCATCGGCATGCTGCCGCTGGCCATTTCCCAGGAACAGAACGCCCCTCTGGGCCGCGCCGTGATCGGCGGCCTGATCCTTGCCACCACCGCTACCTTGCTGTTCGTGCCGGTGGTATTCAGCCTGGCGCACCGTCGCTCAACCCCTCGCGCTGTCGTTGGAGAATCCGCCCATGTCGTCTAACCCTACCCCTTCGCGCAAACGTCTGATGGTGGCCGGTATCGGCGGCCTGACCCTCGCCGCCGTGCTGGTGGCCACCGGCCTGGCTTCGCGCCGCAGCGAGGCCAAGGAAGTTCAGGCCTGGACCGAGAGCCAGGCGATACCGGTGGTCACCGCATTCTCGCCCAGCCAGAACGCCCAGGGCGACACCCTCAGCCTGCCGGCCCACCTGGAGGCCTGGAACATGGCACCGATCAACGCCCGGGTCAGCGGCTACCTGAAGGACTGGAAGGCTGATATCGGTACCCAGGTGCAGGCCGGCCAGGTGCTCGCCGACATCGACAGCCCCGAGCTCGACCAGCAACTGGCCCAGGCTTACGCCCACCTGCTGCAACAAAAGGCCAGCGCGCAACTGGCCCACAGCACCGCGCAGCGCTGGCAGCACCTGTTGGCGACCCACTCGGTTTCCCAGCAGGAGGTGGACGAGAAAGTCTCCAGCGCCGCCGTCGCCGAAGCCGACGTGCAGGCCGCAGCTGCCGACTATGCGCGGCTCAAGGACCTGGAAGCGTACAAGACCATTCGCGCGCCGTTCTCCGGAACCATCACCGCACGGCATGCCGATATCGGCCAGCTGATCAAGGCCGACACCGACGGCGCCCAGGCGTTGTTCGACATCGCCGACACCCGCCGCCTGCGCCTTTACGTACCGGTGCCACAGAACTACGCCAGCGCCATCCATGCCGGCATGCAGGTGCAACTGAACGTGCCGGAACGCCCAGGCCAGAGCTACAGCGCCACGCTGCTGGGCGACTCCACCGCGGTGGACCAGCGCTCGGGCACCTTGCTGGCGCAATTCGTGGAGGAGAATGCCAACGGCGCGCTGATGCCGGGTGACTATGCCGACACCACGATCAAGGTGGCGGCGGATACCCACGCGGTGAGCATTCCTTCCAGCGCACTGATCTTCCGTGCCCAAGGCACCCAGGTGGCGGTGCTCGACGGGCAGAACCATGTGCATTTGCGCAATATCCATATCGCCCTCGATCTGGGCGCGAAACTGGTGATCGACCAGGGGCTGGGCGCCAAGGACAGGGTCGTGGACAACCCACCGGATGCACTGCGCGAGAACGATCCGGTGAAGCTTGCGGATTCGGGGGTGGCTCATGCTGCCAAGGCTTGAATCTTCGCGGCTGAAGGAGTTGCGTGCTGAGACTGGCAAAACGCGCCGCCTTACGAACTTCGCGCTGGTACGGTTGAAATGGCCAGCGCTCGACCTCGTTGCCGCTACGCTCTCTGTCGGCGCAATAGTGGGCGCCGCACGCTTCATGCGCCCTGAGGCTGGCCAAGCGCAAAAATTTACTGGCTTCACGCCGGCTCGGTCGACATGGCCGACGCGCGAGCTCATTGGGGCCACGCCCTCGCTCAGCGTAATACGCGGCATCGCACGCTTCATGCGCCCGCGCCTTGGTTACTCTGCCTTGCTGGCGGCGCTCGTCCTGCAAGGCTGCTCGCTGGCGCCCACCTACAAGGCGCCTGCGCTGGCAATGCCCGCCCATTACGCCGAGCAAGTGGGGCCGTGGCACAGCGTCAGCGCCAACGCGCAGCTGCCCACGCAGTGGTGGCAGCTGTATCACGACGCGCATCTGGACGCCCTGCAGCAGCAGCTGCTCAAGGCCAACCCGGACCTGGCTGCGGCCATTGCCCACTTCGACGCAGCCAGCGCCTACGCCACCGGCCTGCACGGCGGGCTGTGGCCCCAGGCCAGCGCCAGCGCCACCCCGGTGCGCCAACGGCAATCGGACAACCGGCCGTTGCGCGGCGACACTCAGCCGTCGGTCTATAACAGCGACACGGCGGGATTCAGCCTGAGTTTCGATTTCGACCTGTGGGGCCGTATTCGCAACCAGGTGGCCGCCGGCGACGCTCAGGCGCAAGCTTCTGGCGACGACCTGGCCGCCGCGCAGTTGAGCCTGCAACAGCAGCTTGCAATGCTTTACGTCCAGGCCCGCGGCCTCGACGCACAGCGGCGTATCCTCGACAACTCGCTGAGCGACTACACCCAGGCCCTGCAACTGACCCAGGACCGCTATGACGGCAAGATCGCCTCGCAGCTGGACCTCAACCGTGCCCAGAGCCAACTGGCCCAAGCTCGCGCCCAGCGCGACGACGTGCAGGCCCAGCGCGACCTGGCCGAGCATGCCATCGCCGAACTGGTGGGCAAGTTGCCCAGCGACTTCTCCTTGGCGGACGACCAGCCCCTGATGGCCCTGCCGACCGTGCCCACCGACCTGCCCAGCGGCCTGCTGCAACGCCGCCCCGACGTCGCCGCCGCGGAACGCCGGGTGTTCGCCGCCAACGCCAACATCGGCGTGGCCCGCGCGGCCTGGTATCCGGATTTCAGCCTGAGCGGGTTGCTCGGCGGGCAGACGCAAGGCGTCGGCAACCTGCTGGCGTCGGCGAACCGCTACTGGGCGATCGGCCCGGTGATCAACCTGCCGTTGTTCGACGGCGGGCGCCGCAGTGCCGCGGACAAGCAGGCGAAAGCCGAATTCGAAGAGGCCGCCGCGCAGTACCACAGCAAGGTGCTGCATGCGGTGCGCGAGGTGGAAGACAACCTTGGCCAGCTTCGTAATCTGGAGCTGGAAGCCGTGGACCAGAAAGCCGCAGTAGCTGCCGCCAATAGCGCCGAGCAGATCGCCATGAGCAGCTATCAGGGTGGCGCGGCGAGCTATCTGGATGTAGTGACGGCGCAGACCACCGCCTTGCAGGCACAGCGGCAACTGCTCGACGTGCAGACGCGGCAGGTGCAGGCGAGTGTGGGATTGGTGGTGGCGTTGGGTGGGGGGTGGAAGGGATAACAGCGGGCTCCTGCAGCGTCCATTCAGACGCCAAGCTCGCAGGCTTCGCCAGCTCCTACCCCGACCGTATTAACACCCGATTCACGGGGTGTAAATGCGGCCGCCGCATCGGTAAACACCGCGACATTCGGGGTGTGAACACGACCGCCGCATCGGTAAACACCGCGACATTCGGGGTGTGAACACGACCGCCGCATCGGTAAACACCGCGACATTCGGGGTGTGAATGCGGTCAGGGTAGGAGCTGGCGAAGCCTGCGAGCTTTTGATCTTCAATCCCCGGCAAAGCCGTGCGCAACACCGGGGCTTACATCTCTGCCTGACGCCTCGAAGGTGACCAAACCCGGGCGCAGGCTCGACAGCAGTGTGCCCGTTGCGCAACGCCCTTACTCGCCTAAAAGCGACACGCTCTTAGCTACCCGAGCCAAACCGTCAATCCCCCCTTGCCCCCGACCGCCCCTGCTACCAGAATCCAATCAAGATCACGCCCCTTGAAAAGGATCCGCCTCATGATGCACGCCGATTTGATTGACCAGGAAGACCTGCTCGGCCACCTCCGCTCGCTGGGTTTCGAGATGCCCGCAGGGGCCACGGCCGAACATGCCTGCCAGTGCGCGGTGCGCGGTTTGACCGAGGCGCGGGCCAAGGCGTTGCGCACGATGGTGGAGCAGATGCTGATGGGCCGCGCGACTATCCTGCCAGCAGTGCGCCAGGCGCTCGATCAGCAGCTGTTGCCGGCGCTGGCGCAGTACAAGAGCCAGGCTAGCGCCTGATTCAGCGCAATATGGCTCGTATGGGTTGGGTGCTGATGGGCCTCATCGCGGGCATCGCCCGCTCCAACAGAAGTCAGCGGCGCCTGGAAGGGCAGTTTCGCGACGCCTGGAGGGTATGCCTCCCACCGCGCTCTCCACAGCCTGGCATATACACCGCCACCCCTGTTGGAGCGTGCGATGCCCGCGATCTCCACAGCCTGGCGTATACACCGCCCCCCTGTTGGAGCGGGCGATGCCCGCGATCTCCACAGCCTGGCATATACACCGCCCCCCTGTTGGAGCGGGCGATGCCCGCGAAGAGGCCCGTCAGAGCGCGGCCGAATTCAAATCCTTACGCTGGCAAAGGTCGACTCGTTGCGCGCCTGGCTCAAGGCCGACATAGGGCCCGACAGCGGCGCCAGTACCATGGCCTGCGGGATTGGCATCATCGCCACCTGCTGCGCGGTGTTCGAACCGACGCGCTCGTCACGCGGCGGAATGCCGAAGTATTCGCGGTAGCACTTGGAGAAATGCGGCGTGGAGACGAAACCACACACCGATGCCACTTCGATGATCGACATCGGCGTCTGCTTGAGCAACTGCCGCGCGCGGATCAAGCGCAGCTTCAGGTAATAGCGCGAGGGTGAACAATGCAGGTACTTCTGGAACAACCGCTCCAGCTGCCGACGCGATACCGCCACGTACACCGCCAGCTCATCAAGGTCGATCGGCTCTTCAAGGTTGGCTTCCATCAGCGCAACGATTTCCTGCAACTTCGGCTGGTTGGTGCCGAGCATGTGCTTCAACGGCACACGCTGGTGATCCTGCTCGTTGCGGATGCGCTCGTACACGAACATCTCCGAGATGGCCGCCGACAGTTCACGTCCATGATCACGGCTGATGAGATGCAGCATCATGTCCAGCGGCGCGGTGCCGCCCGAGCTGGTGAAACGGTTGCGGTCGAGGGTGAACAGGCGAGTGCTCATGGCCACCCGTGGGAAGGCTTCCTGCATCGACGCCAGGCATTCCCAGTGCACGCTGCAATCGAAACCGTCGAGCAGGCCGGCGCAAGCCAGGGCCCAGCTGCCCGTGCATACCGCGCCCAGCCGGCGCGACTGGCGGGCCTGGCTCTGCAGCCAGCTGACGTGTTCACGGGTAACGGTACGCTGGATGCCGACGCCACCGCAGACGATCACAGTGTCCAGGGCCGGAGCCTTGTGCATCGACGCGTCGGGGGTGATCTGCAGGCCGTCGCTGGCCCATACCTGGTTGCCGTCGGCGCTCAGGGTGGTCCAACGGTACAGCTCGCGGCCCGACAGCTGGTTGGCCATGCGCAGCGGCTCGACCGCCGACGCGAGGGAAATCAGCGTGAAATTGTCCAGCAGCAGAAAGCCGATGGATTGAGGCGTGCGGGTCTGGGGTTGGGCCCCTGAAGTGAACGACGTCATCGCGGTATCTCCTCACGTAGAGCAATAGGGTGGCCCCAGGCAAAGGGCTCTTGTTCTTGCCGTCCATAGCAACGGACAGGTCATGGCAAACACAACGCAAATGCCATGCCTAAAGTTGAATGGCCATTCAATAAAACCTGAAAACGACGTCGCAATGCGTCTAGTGCGCTGCGGCGTGGAAGTGGGTCAGCCTGGGGAGGCGCGTGAAGACGCGCGGCGTGTGAGCACTTCGGTAGCATCCCGTTGCAAGAGGCAGGCCCGAGTGGTGAGGAAGTGTTTCCGCAAGCACGCCAAGGCGGCGGCAAGTATGCCGGCGTCCCTGGCATCACATGGCCATTAGCGATGGCGCGCCAAAACGTGGCGCACCGGGGGGAATGTGAGCATTGATGGAGCGAAGATCAAGAGCTCGCAGGCTCCGCCAGCTCCTACTCCGACCGTATTGCCAACGTATTTCTGGGGTTGGAGCACGACCCGAGTAGGAGCTGGCGAAGCCTGCGAGCTTGGCGTCAGTGTGAACGCCGGAGCACCTCAGCACTCAATGGTATTCACCGCCAACCCCCCACGCGACGTCTCCTTGTACTTGGAATGCATATCCGCCCCGGTATCGCGCATCGTACGAATCACCCGGTCCAGCGAGATAAAGTGCTGACCATCCCCGCGCAGGGCCATCTGCGCGGCGTTAATGGCCTTCACCGCGGCGATCGCGTTGCGCTCGATGCACGGCACCTGCACCAGCCCGCCGACCGGGTCGCAGGTCAGCCCGAGGTTATGTTCCAGGCCGATTTCCGCGGCGTTTTCCACCTGCGCCGGGCTGGCGCCTAGAATCTCCGCCAGGCCCGCCGCGGCCATCGCGCAGGCGGAACCCACCTCGCCCTGGCAGCCCACCTCGGCCCCGGAAATGGAGGCGTTCTTCTTGCACAGAATGCCCACGGCCGCCGCGCCGAGGAAGAAGTCCACCACGTTGGCTTCGCTGACTTCGTCGCTGAACTTCATGTAGTAATGCAGCACCGCGGGAATGATCCCCGCCGCGCCGTTGGTTGGCGCCGTAACCATGCGCCCGCCCGCCGCGTTCTCCTCGTTCACGGCCAGGGCGAACAGGTTCACCCACTCCATGGCGCTGAGGGTCGAGCCGATCACGTTGGGCTTGTTCAATTCCAGCAGGCTGCGGTGCAGCTTGGCCGCGCGGCGCCGCACGTGCAGGCCGCCGGGCAGGATGCCTTCGTGCTGCAGGCCTTGTTCCACGCAGGCCTGCATCGCGTGCCAGAGCTTCATCAGCCCCGCGCGGATCTCCGCTTCCGGGCGCCAGACCTTCTCGTTGGCCAGCATCAGCTCGGAGATGCGCAACTGGTGGCGCTCGCACAATTCCAGCAACTCCACGGCCGAGTCGAAATCGTAGGGCAGCACAGTATTGTCGGCATCCAGCACGCCGCTCGCCGCCTGCGCCGCATCGACCACGAAACCACCGCCCACCGAATAATAAGTGTCACGGTGTATTTCGCCGCGCTCGCCTTCGGCAATCAAGGTCATGGCATTGGGGTGGTAGGGCAGGTTCTCGTCGAGCAGCAGCATATCGCGCTTCCACACGAAGGGAATCGGCACCTGGCCATTGAGCATCAGCGTGTCGGTTTCCCGCAAAGTGGCGATGCGCAGGCCGATGCAAGCCGGGTCGATGGCGTCGGGCCACTCGCCCATCAGGCCCATGACCACGGCGTTGTCGCTGCCGTGGCCGATGCCGGTGGCCGACAGCGAGCCGTACAGGCGCACTTCCACGCGCCGCACCTGGTTCAGTTCATCCCGCTCGCGCAGGCCCTGAATGAACAGGGCCGCCGCGCGCATCGGCCCGACCGTATGGGAGCTGGACGGCCCAATACCGACTTTAAACAGGTCGAACACACTGATAGCCATGCAACGAACTCCTGGGCAAAGGCCCCGTCAAAGTGCCGGGCGCCGTTGGGCACAGCTGCTAGGATGGGAGCGCAACTTGCCGATTGCCTGGCATCATCGGGCTTTTACGCGGGGACCCGACGTCTGCAACCGACAAACGCGTGCCCAGCAACGCCAGCCTCCGGAACAGGCCGTTTTTCTGGTTGAAACCGGCGTTTTTCGGCGGTTGGAGGGCATGGGAAATCTGTAAGCGACGTCATCGATACTGGATACGACTCGCTCTGTACTGGATACGACGCCCCCTGTAGGCGATTGATTATGGACGGGGGCATGATCGTTTCCAGATTCGATTGCGATGCATCTGGCCAGAGCGTTTCACACCCCACCTCTGCCTAACGGCTGCAACCAAAATCAAGCGGCCGTCCCCAGGATGGCCGACGAGAAAACACCCCAGGAGCTCACCCATGAAAGGTTCACCATCGCTGTTGTTGGCCGCCATGCTGTGTCTACCCGTGATGGCCCACGCCGCAGAGCCAGCGCAATGCGGTACGGTCAATTTCTCGGACGTCGGCTGGACCGACATCACCGTCACCACCGCGGTCACCAGCGCCGTGCTGCAATCCCTGGGCTACCAGACCAAGACCACCATGATCTCCGTGCCCGTGACCTACAAGTCGCTGGCCGACGGCAAGAACATGGACGTGTTCCTCGGCAACTGGATGCCGACCATGGAAAACGACATCAAGCCCTACCGAGATGCCGGCACCGTGGAAACCGTGCGCGCCAACCTGGAAAACGCCAAGTACACCCTGGCCGTTCCCCAGGCGCTGTACGACAAGGGCCTTCACGATTTTGCCGACATCGTCAAATTCAAGAAAGAGCTCGACGGCAAGATCTACGGCATCGAGCCGGGTAACGACGGCAACCGCCTGATCCAGAGCATGATCGATAAAAACGCTTTCGGCCTGAAAGATGCAGGGTTCAAGGTAGTGGAGTCGAGCGAGGCCGGCATGCTCTCGCAGGTCGAGCGCGCCGAGCGTCGCAAGACCGACGTGGTGTTCCTGGGTTGGGAACCGCACCCGATGAACACCCGCTTCAAGATGAAGTACCTCACCGGTGGCGACGACTACTTCGGCCCGAACTTCGGCCAGGCCACCATTTACACCAACGTACGCAAGGGGTACACCCAAGAGTGCAGCAACGTTGGGCAATTGCTGAAGAACCTGAACTTCACTCTGAACATGGAAAGTTCGCTGATGGGCAACGTGCTCGACGACAAGATGAAGCCTGACGTAGCCGCCAAGGCCTGGCTGAAGAAGAACCCGCAAGTGCTCGACACCTGGCTTGCTGGCGTGACCACCATTGATGGTAAGCCAGGCCTGGAGGCCGCCAAGGCCAAGCTCGCGCAGTAACCGCATACACCGGGCGGGTGCGCTCGCCCGGTGTGGCTCCGATTCCCCTGCATGTGGACGCTCACTACCATGCTGACAGACCATAAACTTCCACTCGGCGAATACATCGCGTCTTTTGTCGACTGGTTGACCCGCCACGGCGCCAGCACCTTCGACGCTATCTCTTCATCCCTCGAAGCCATGATCCACGGCTTGACCAACGGCCTCACCTGGTTCAACCCTTTCGTCCTCACCGCCCTGATCGCCGCCCTGGCGCACTTCATCCAGCGCAAGTGGGGCCTGACCGTATTCGTTGTCGCTTCATTCCTGCTGATCCTCAACCTGGGCTACTGGCAGGAGACCATGGAGACGCTGTCCCAGGTCGTGTTCGCCACCCTGGTGTGCGTCATCATTGGCGTGCCGCTGGGCATCATCGCCGCGCACAAGCCGATGTTCTACACCGTGATGCGCCCGGTGCTCGACCTCATGCAGACCGTACCGACCTTCGTGTACCTGATCCCAACCCTGACCCTGTTCGGCCTCGGCGTGGTGCCAGGGCTGATTTCCACCGTGGTGTTCGCCATCGCCGCGCCGATCCGCCTGACCTACCTGGGGATTCTCGACGTGCCCCACGAACTGCTCGACGCCGGCAAGGCCTTCGGCTGCTCGCGCCGCCAGCTGCTGTCGCGTATCGAACTGCCGCACGCCATGCCCAGCATCGCCGCCGGCATCACCCAATGCATCATGTTGTCGTTGTCGATGGTGGTGGTCGCCGCCCTCGTCGGTGCCGACGGCCTGGGCAAACCCGTGGTCAACGCCCTGAACACCGCTGATATCGCCCTCGGCTTCGAAGCCGGCCTGGCGATCGTATTACTGGCGATCATGCTCGACCGTATCTGCAAGCAACCTGACGCCAAGGTGAGGGCCGACCAATGAGCATCATCAAATTCGACCAGGTAGACGTGATCTTCTCCAAGGACCCGCGCGAAGCCCTGAAGCTGCTGGACCAGGGCATGACCCGCGACCAGATCCTGAAGAAAACCGGGCAGATCGTCGGCGTCGAAAAAGCCAGCCTGGAAATCAACAAGGGCGAGATCTGCGTGCTGATGGGCCTGTCGGGCTCGGGCAAGTCGAGCCTGCTGCGCTGCATCAACGGCCTCAACACCGTCAGCCGCGGCTCGCTGTTCGTGGAGCACGAAGGCTCGCAGATCAACATCGCCAACTGCACCCCCGTCGAGCTCAAGCTGATGCGCACCAAGCGCATCGCCATGGTGTTTCAGAAATTCGCCCTGATGCCCTGGCTGACGGTGCGCGAAAACATCAGCTTCGGCCTGGAAATGCAAGGCCGCCCCGAGAAAGAGCGGACCAAGCTGGTCGATGAAAAGCTCGAGCTGGTCGGCCTGGCGCAGTGGCGCAACAAGAAGCCCGACGAACTGTCGGGCGGCATGCAGCAGCGTGTCGGCCTGGCCCGCGCGCTGGCGATGGACGCCGACATCCTGCTGATGGATGAACCCTTCTCGGCCCTCGACCCGCTGATTCGCCAGGGCCTGCAGGACGAGCTGCTGGAATTGCAACGCAAGCTGCACAAGACCATCGTGTTCGTGAGCCACGACCTCGACGAAGCGCTCAAGCTCGGCTCGCGCATCGCCATCATGAAAGACGGCCGCATCGTGCAGTACAGCGTGCCGGAAGAGATCGTGCTGAACCCGGCCAACGAGTACGTGCGCACCTTCGTGGCCCACACCAACCCGCTCAACGTGCTGTGCGGCCGCAGCTTGATGCGTACCCTGGACCAATGCGACCGCATCAATGGCGCCAAGGTATGCCTGGACCCGGGAACCGACTCGTGGATCAATCTGGGCGCCGACAACAGCTTCGCCGGCCTGACTCAGGGCGCCGATAGCATGGCCGTGCAGAACTGGGCCCGCGGCGAATCGGTCGAAGCGCTGGACCGCCGCCCTACCCTGGTAAACGCCGATATCAGCATGCGCGATGCGCTGCAGATCCGTTACCGCACCGGCAACAAGCTGGTGCTGGAGGACAACAACCAGGTGGTCGGCATTCTCGGCGACACGGAGCTTTATCACGCGTTGCTGGGCAAGAACCACGGCTGACATTAAAAGCTCGCGGGCATCGCCCGCTCCAACAGTGCCACCGAACTCTGCAAGAGCAGGCGATACGCGCGAGCAGTGCCACCGAACTCTGTTGGAGCGGGCGATGCCCGCGAGCTTGGCGTCGGTACGAACAACCTGCATCCACCAGACGAAACACGCAGTACAGACCAGCACAGGGCCCCATCCAGGGTGTTATAAAGCACCCCGGTTTTTACGCCCGACTTTTTATTGATTGAACGTTCAATCTAAATAAAATACACTGGTCTTGGTTCAGCGGTCGCATGACGCCCGTGGCAAGGCCCAAGGCTAAAGGAGAAGTACAGATGCCAAAGGTCGGTATGCAGCCCATACGCCGCCAGCAGTTGATCGAGGCCACCCTCACCGCGGTCGACCAGGTCGGCATGGCCGATGCCAGCATTGCCTTGATCGCCCGCCTGGCGGGAGTCTCGAACGGGATCATCAGTCACTACTTTCAGGACAAGAACGGCCTGATCGCAGCGACCATGCGCTACCTGATGAACGCACTGATCGAAAATGTCGCCGCCCGCCGCCTGGCGCTGGGCGACGACTCGCCCAGGGCCCACCTGCAGCTGATCATCGAAGGCAACTTCGACGCCAGCCAGGTGAACGGCCCGGCCATGAAAACCTGGCTGGCCTTCTGGGCCGCCAGCATGCACCAACCGTCATTGCACAGGTTGCAGCGGATCAACGACCACCGCCTGTATTCCAACCTGTGCTGCCAGTTCCGCCGCGTGCTGCCCCTCGAAGAGGCGCGCAGCGCGGCACGCGGGCTGGCTGCCTTGATCGACGGTCTGTGGTTGCGCGGCGCGCTGTCGGGGGATGCCTTCGACACCGAGCAGGCCCAGCAGATCGCGTTCGAGTACATGGATACGCAATTGGCGAAACAGGGGCGCAAGGCCGAGTAACGGCCTGCCCCCTGGACCTCCCGGCAGCCTGGCTGCCGGCATGGGCCATGGCCCGGGGGGATAGCGCCGCTCACTCAGCCTTGCGAGGAAGTTATGGCCCGTTTCGAACTGCAAAAACTCTACATCGACGGTGGCTACGTGGACGCCAGTGGCACTGCCACCTTCGACGCCATCAACCCGGCCACCGGTGAAGTGCTCGCGCAAGTACAACGCGCCACCGAAGCCGACGTGGAGCGAGCCGTCGCCAGCGCCGAAAAAGGCCAGAAGGTCTGGGCGGCGATGACCGCCATGCAGCGCTCGCGCATCCTGCGCCGCGCCGTCGACATCCTCCGCGAGCGCAACGACGAACTGGCGCTGCTCGAGACCCTCGACACCGGCAAGGCCTACTCCGAAACCCGCTACGTAGACATCGTCACCGGTGCCGACGTGCTGGAATACTACGCCGGCCTGGTCCCCGCCATCGAAGGCGAGCAGATCCCCCTGCGCGACAGTTCCTTCGTCTACACCCGCCGCGAGCCGCTGGGCGTGACCGTGGGCATCGGCGCCTGGAACTACCCGATCCAGATCGCCCTGTGGAAAAGCGCCCCGGCCCTCGCCGCCGGCAACGCGATGATTTTCAAGCCCAGCGAAGTCACCTCGCTGACCACCCTCAAGCTGGCCGAGATCTACACCGAAGCCGGCCTGCCCGACGGCGTGTTCAACGTGCTGACCGGCAGTGGCCGCGAAGTCGGCAGCTGGCTGACCGAGCACCCGCGCATCGAGAAAATCTCCTTCACCGGCGGCACCGACACCGGCAAGAAGGTCATGGCCAGTGCTTCGAGCTCGTCGCTCAAGGAAGTGACCATGGAGCTGGGCGGCAAATCGCCGTTGATCATTTTCGACGACGCCGACCTCGACCGCGCCGCCGACATAGCCATGATGGCCAACTTCTACAGCTCCGGCCAGGTATGCACCAACGGCACCCGCGTGTTCGTGCCGACGGCGCTGAAGGCGGCCTTCGAAGCGAAGATTCTCGAGCGCGTGGCGCGCATTCGCATCGGCGACCCGGAAGACGAGAACACCAACTTCGGCCCGCTGGTGAGCTTCGCCCACATGGACAGCGTGCTGGGCTACATCGGCAAGGGCAAGGAAGAAGGCGCGCGCCTGCTGTGCGGCGGCGAACGCCTGAGCGCAGGCGCTTTCGCCCAGGGTGCCTACGTGGCGCCGACCGTGTTCAGCGACTGCACCGACGAGATGACCATCGTGCGCGAAGAGATCTTCGGCCCGGTGATGAGCATCCTCACCTACGACAGCGAAGAAGAAGTGATCCGCCGCGCCAACGATACCGAGTTCGGCCTGGCAGCTGGCCTGGTGACCCGCGACCTGAACCGCGCGCACCGCGTGATTCACCAGTTGGAAGCAGGCATCTGCTGGATCAATGCCTGGGGCGAGTCCGACGCGAAGATGCCGGTGGGCGGCTACAAGCAATCCGGTGTGGGCCGCGAGAACGGCATCAGCTCGCTGGCACAGTACACCCGAATCAAATCCGTACAGGTCGAGCTGGGCGATTACGCCTCGGTGTTCTGATTCTGAACCCGTAGCGCACTGCGGCAGCTGATCCAACCTGGCCAGTGCTGGCTGGACTGGGTCGGCGTAGGAGCTGGCGAAGCCTGCGAGCTCTTGAGAGCTTCGAGAAGCTCGCCAGCTCCTACCCCGGACCCAGTTCGCGCAGGCCCCTGCACCTCGTGCTGCCAAGCGCCTGCCCCCGACCTGACATTTTCAAAAGAGGGAACACTCCATGTCCCAGGAATTCGATTACATCATCATCGGCGCCGGCTCGGCCGGTAACACCTTGGCCACCCGCCTGACCGAAGACGCCGGCGTGACCGTGCTGCTGCTGGAAGCCGGTGGCCCCGACTACCGCCTCGACTTCCGCACCCAGATGCCCGCCGCCCTCGCCTTCCCGCTGCAGGGCCGCCGCTACAACTGGGCCTACGAGACCGACCCCGAGCCGCACATGGACAACCGCCGCATGGAGTGCGGCCGCGGCAAGGGCCTGGGCGGCTCGTCGCTGATTAACGGCATGTGCTACATCCGCGGCAACGCCATGGACTACGACGGCTGGGCCAAGCTGCCGGGCCTGGAAGACTGGGCCTATTTGGATTGCCTGCCCTACTTCCAGAAGGCCGAAACCCGCGACATCGGCCCCAACGACTATCACGGTGGCGACGGCCCGGTCAGCGTCACCACGCCCAAGGCTGGCAATAACCCGTTGTTTCACGCGATGGTCGAGGCCGGCGTGCAGGCAGGGTACCCGCGCACCGAAGACCTCAACGGCTACCAGCAGGAAGGCTTCGGCCCGATGGACCGCACGGTCACCCCGAACGGCCGCCGCGCCAGCACCGCCCGCGGTTACCTGGACATCGCCAAGCAGCGCAGGACCCTGACCATCGTCACCCACGCCCTCACCGACCGCATCCTCTTCGAAGGCAAGCGCGCCGTGGGCGTCAGCTACCTGGTGGGCGACAGCGACACCCCGGTGCAGGCCACGGCCCGCAAGGAAGTGCTGCTGTGCAGCGGCGCCATCGCCTCGCCGCAGATTCTGCAGCGCTCCGGCGTCGGCCCGGCCGAGCTGCTGGAAAGCCTGGACATCCCGGTGGTGCACGATTTGCCTGGCGTCGGCCAGAACCTCCAGGACCACCTGGAAATGTACCTGCAATACGCCTGCACTCAGCCAGTGTCGCTCTACCCTTCGCTGCTGCTGCACAACCAGCCGGCCATTGGCGCCGAGTGGATGTTCAACGGCACCGGCATCGGCGCCAGCAATCAGTTCGAGGCCGGTGGCTTCATTCGCTCGCGGCCGGAATTCGAGTGGCCGAACATCCAGTATCACTTCCTCCCGGTGGCGATCAATTACAACGGCAGCAACGGCGTGAAGGAGCATGGCTTCCAGGCTCACGTCGGCTCGATGCGCTCGCCGAGCCGTGGCCGTGTGCAGGTGAAGTCGAAGAATCCACGGGAATACCCGAGCATCCTCTTCAACTACATGGCCACCGAGCAGGATTGGCAGGAGTTTCGCGACGGTATCCGCCTGACCCGCGAGATCATGCTGCAGCCGGCGCTCGACGCTTACCGCGGGCGTGAAATCAGCCCGGGCGTGGAAGTGCAGAGCGACGAGCAACTGGACCAGTTCATTCGTGAGCATGCCGAGACGGCGTTCCACCCTTCGTGTTCGTGCAAGATGGGGACGGATGAGATGGCGGTGGTCGACCACCAGGGCCGCGTGCACGGGATGCAGGGCTTGCGCGTGGTGGATGCGTCGATCATGCCGATCATCACCACCGGCAACTTGAATGCGCCGACCATCATGATGGCGGAGAAGATTGCCGACCGGATTCGTGGGCGTCAGCCGTTGGCGCGTAGCACCGCCGCCTATTATGTGGCCGGGGATGCGCCGGTACGGGGCAAGCCGATGCGGGATGTGGCGGTGATTACTCAGGCGTCTGCCTGAGTAGGGGATAGTGCGGACATTCCTTGGCGCGTTCGATATTGAGCGCTGCTGCGCCCGCACTGTCGCCAAGCTCGCAGGCTGCGCCAGCTCCTACGCTGATCGCATTCCAACCCCATAACCGGGGTGGAACAGGACCCGTGTAGGAGCTGGCGCCAGCCTGCGAGCTCTTAACGCTCACCCTGGCCCAGCAAATACGACACCCCATCCAACCCCATAGCCGGAGCGGAACAGAACCCGTGTAGGGGCACATGTCTGCCGACATCTGTGGCGAACCCACCGACGCCAAGCTCGCAGCCAAGGCAGCTCCTACTACGACCGTATTAACACCCCGAATGCAAAGCTGGCAGTGCGGTCAGTGTAGGAGCTGGCGCCAGCCTGCGAGCTCTTAGCGGTCGCGCTGGCCCAGCAGGTACAACACCCCATCCAACCCCAAGGTCGAAATCGCCTGCTTCGCCGACTGGCGCACCAGCGGCTTGGCACGGAAGGCCACGCCCAACCCGGCCAATGCCAGCATCGGCAGGTCATTGGCGCCATCACCGACCGCAACGGTCTGCTCCAGCGTCAAGCCTTCCTTCGCCGCCAACTCTTGCAACAGGTCAGCCTTTCGCTGCGCATCCACGATAGGCTCCACCGCTACGCCGGTGCAACGGCCGTCGACCACCTCCAGCTCGTTGGCGAACACGTAGTCGATGCCCAGCTTGGCCTGCAACTGGCGGGCAAAGTAGGTAAACCCACCAGACAGGATCGCGGTCTTGTAGCCCAGGCGCTTGAGTTCGGCGAACAGCACCTCGCAGCCCTCGGTCAGGCGCAGTTGCGCGCCGATGGCATCCAGCACGGAGATATCCAGGCCCTTGAGCAACGCCAGGCGTTCGCGGAAGCTGGCCTTGAAATCCAGCTCGCCGCGCATGGCCCGCTCGGTGATTTCCGACACACGGTCACCGATGCCGTGAGCCTTGGCCAGTTCGTCGATCACCTCGGCTTCGATCAGCGTCGAATCCATATCGAACACCGCCAAACGGCGGTTGCAGCGGTAGACCGTGTCGGCCTGCAGGGCGATGTCCACGTTCAGTTCTTCGGACAGGCTCAGGAAGGCGCTGCGCAAGGCCTCGGCATCCTGCGGCTCGCCGTTCAGGTGCAGTTCCACGCAGGCCTTGCTGGCCAGCGAAGGCGCGGCCACCGGGGCCGACAGCCGCTCGATACGCTGCAACTGCAGGCCCGCAGCCACGGCCAGTTCGCTGACCTGGTGCAAGGCTTCGGCCGACACCTGGCGGCCCATCAGGGTGATCACCTGGCGCGCAGTCGCCGCGCCGGCCTGCCAAGCCTCCAGATCAGCGGCACTGAACGCCGTGAACAGCGCCTGCACGCCCTGGTTGTCGGCCGCGAACAGCATGTCCTTGCGCAAGGCGGCGCCCTGCTCGGCGCTCTCGGTCTGCACCAACAAGGCCAGCGACAGCGCGCCATGCAGCAGCGATTGTTGGACATCCAGCAGCTGCGCAGCGCTGCCGGCAACCACAGCCGTGATAGCCGCTGTCAGCCCCGGGCGGTCGTTGCCGGTGACGTTGATCAGGACGATTTCGCGCAAGGCGCACCCCCACAGTGTAAAAAAACCGCATTCTACTCACTTTCGCAGACCATCGGGTGCAGGCAGCGCTTTGCCACCCAAGGGTCGCTCGCTATACTGCGCCACACCTTCACAGCCAAAAGAGCCGCGCTCAGTGAACCGGCCCCAGCCAGTTAAAAACGACAACTTCTTCCTGATGATCTTTCGCGCACTTCGCCACCGCCGTGCACCGATCGCCTTGCGCATCGCCAGCCATAACGTCTTTCTGGTCGCCGTGGCGCTGGTGATCTATGCCTGCGTGATGGGCCTGCAGTTCAAGCAGGCCATGCACGAACAGGCCGATGCGCTGGGCAACAGCCTGGTGACGCAGACCGCGGTGTCGGCGACCGAGCTGCTGGTGTCCAACGACATCCTCAGCCTCAATGTGCTGCTCAGCAACCTGGCGAAGAACCCGCTGGTGGCCCACGCCGCCATCTACAGCGCCGACAACCGCCTGGTAGCCGAATCCGGCCAGCGCCAGAAGGGTAGCCTGCTGGATGCTTCCGGTGGCCAGTACGAAACCAAGATCACCTTCCAGAACGTCAACGAAGGCACCCTGCGGGTGAGCCTCGACATGTCGCAGTTCATGCAGCCGCTGTTCGTCAGCCTGCAGAGCATGGGCATTCTGGCCGGTATACTGCTGGCGCTATCGCTGGCCTTCAGCCTGCGCCTAGGCCGCAACCTGTCGACGCCGCTGCTGCAGCTGCGCGTATGGCTGCGCCGCATCGACGAACATACCCCGGCCATTCAGCGCCAGGACGAGATCGGCGACCTGGCGCGCCAGCTGCACGCCCAGTACGCGCCGGAACCGGCCGAACCTGAGTATGTAGAGGAAGAACTCTACGATGAGGAAGAGGCGCACGAAGACGAAGGCTACGAGCTGCGCAACCTGCGTGACCCACGCTTCGACGAGATGGCTGCCGTGCCCGCGCCGGCCAAGCCAGCGCCACGCCGCCTGAGCGCCGTGGAAGACGAGGAAGAAGACGACGAGGACATGTTCGCCGACCTGCGCGAGCCGTCCTTGGGCGCTGACCTGCCTGCGCCCCAGGCCGCACCGCAGCTCGCCGCGCCATCCCAGCCGTCCCACAGCGCCGTGCTCGCCGTGCAGCTGGGCTCGCAAGAGCAACTGCGGCGCCTTCCCCGCACCCGCCTGCTGGAATTGCTGGACCGCTACCGCGACTGCCTCGACCAGGCCGCCTCGCTGTATCAGGCCGAGCTGCACACCCTCAGCGATGGCAGCTCGCTGATGCTGTTCCACAGCGACGACAGCGGCGACGACTACCTGACCAACGCCATCTGCTGCGGCGAACTGCTGCGTGCCCTGGGGCACCAGCTGCAGATCGAAGTGGCCGACAGCGGCATCACCCTGCAATTGCAGTTGGGCCTGGTGCTGGGCGACGGCCTGTACGGCATCAGCCAGATCGACTTGCTGCTGACCGACACCGCCCAGGATGCCCTGGCCCTGTCCCAGCACAGCCGCAACCTGCTACTGGTAGAGCGCAGCATCAACGACAACGCGCTGATCAAGCAGCGGGCGCGTATTCGCCCGATCGCCAGCCCGGAAGGCGCTTCCTGCGTTGAGCGCCTGCTGGAACCGTACCCCTCGATGCTGGAACGGCAGTTGGCGCGCATGAGCGATCGCAAGGTCAAAACCTGAGATCAAAAGCTCGCAGCCAAGGCCGCTCCTACCCCGACCGCATTCCACCCCAGTGATCGGGGCGTACGTCCAGCAGCCGAGCTGCCAACCCCGGCCGGGGGCCGAACCCGCCAACCGGGCGGCAACCCCAATCGGGACCGAACCCGCCAACCGGGCGGCAAACCCAATCGGGGGCCGAACCCGCCAACCGGGCGGCAAACCCAATCGGGGGCCGAACCCGCCAACCGGGCGGCAACCCCGGCCGGGGTCCGAACCCGCCAACCGGGCGGCAACCCCGGCCGGGGTCCGAACCCGCCAACCGGGCGGCAAACCCAATCGGGGGCCGAACCCGCCAACCGGGCGGCAACCCCGGCCGGGGTCCG
>Ga0308164_10001175_pt1 | contig 32646 bp, 29 predicted proteins | sample PhyTR2_FD_201031 | JGI IMG/M metagenome (GOLD analysis project Ga0308164, IMG submission 201031) | Phyllosphere microbial communities from UC Gill Tract Community Farm, Albany, California, United States - DLSLT.R2 | ecosystem: Host-associated > Plants > Phyllosphere > Unclassified | place: USA... | reverse complement strand
CACCGCCAAGATCCTGAAGTTCGACACCGAAAAGAACCGTGTCTCGCTGGGTCTGAAGCAAATGGGCGACGATCCATGGATGGGCGTGTCGCGCCGTTATCCATCGAGCACCCGTCTGTTCGGCAAGGTCACCAACATTGCCGACTACGGCGCGTTCGTGGAACTGGAACCAGGCATCGAAGGTCTGGTGCACGTGTCCGAAATGGACTGGACCAACAAGAACGTTGCGCCTTCCAAGCTCGTGACCCTGGGCGACGAAGTCGAAGTCATGGTTCTGGAAATCGACGAAGACAAGCGTCGTATCTCCCTGGGCATGAAGCAGTGCAAGGCCAACCCATGGCAGGAATTCGCGCAAAACACCAAGCGCGGTGACCGCGTCAAGGGCCCGATCAAGTCGATCACAGACTTCGGCGTGTTCGTGGGCCTGGCCTCGGGCATCGACGGTCTGGTTCACCTGTCTGACCTGTCGTGGAACGAAACCGGCGAAGCCGCGGTTCGTAACTACAAGAAGGGCCAGGAAGTGGAAGCCATCGTGCTGGCCGTGGACGTGGACCGTGAGCGTATCTCGTTGGGCATCAAGCAGCTCGACAGCGATGCATTCACCACGTTCGCTACCGTGAACGACAAGGGCCAGATCGTGACCGGCAAGGTCAAGACCGTGGACGCCAAGGGCGCTGAAATCGACCTGGGCGACGACATCGTCGGCTACCTGCGTGCTTCCGAAATCTCGGTGGACCGCGTGGAAGACGCACGTTCGGTGCTCAAGGAAGGTGATGAAGTTACCGCCGTGGTGACCAATGTGGATCGCAAGAGCCGCAGCATCTCCCTGTCCATCAAGCAGAAGGACCACGCTGAGCAGCAAGAAACCATGGCGTCGCTGTCGCAGCAATCGTCCAAGGAAAATGCTGGTACCACCAGCCTGGGCGCACTGCTGCGCGCCAAGCTGGACGCCGACAAGTAATTGACGGCTCCGCTGCCGGCCCATGCCTTGCCCGTCTTGGTATAGTCGGTAGCTTGCAGACAAGGTGGGCGCCCAGTGCGCCCACCAACGCTTTGACTATTTGATTCACGAAGATTCCACATTCGTATGACCCGATCCGATCTGATTGAAGAGCTTGCCGCTCGATTCCACCAGCTGACGCAGCGGGATGCGGAGCAGGCCGTCAAAACGATTCTGGAGGCCATCGAAGACTCGCTGGTACGCGGACAACGCATCGAGATCCGTGGCTTTGGCAGCTTCACCATCACCCACCGCCAACCCCGCCTGGGCCGCAACCCACGCAGCGGCGAAGCCGTGCAGGTGCCCGCCAAGCGCGTCACCCACTTCAAGCCAGGCAAGGCCTTGCGCGAATCGGTGGACGACCCCAGCAATATCCTGACCTCGACCGCCAGCCCCAAGAACAACGACGAATAAAGCGCCGGCTGAACCACCCGGATGGCCCATCTGCCCCAGGCAGTTAGAAGCCAAACCAACGAACGCTCCTTAAGGAGCGTTTTTTATGCCCGCCATTCCCCACGCTGCACTGATGTCACCGAGGTACCTGTGCAACCTGCTGCGGATCGGCGCCAGCGCTATGCTGCGCTATTACACCGTCGACCTATGCCGCAGCAAGTCCTACCCGGCCGCCAGAACCAAGATTTGGATCAAGACCTGGCCCAGCTCCTCAACCGACGCCAATGGCTGCAAGGCCTGGGTGCCTTGGGCCTGGCCGCCAAGTTGCCGGCCATCGCGCGGGCAGATAGCAACACCCCGCTGGCCATGGCCCCCTGGCCGGTATCGGAGCAGCTGTTTGGCCTGGGCGTTGCCAGTGGCGAGCCCGATGCCAGCAGCGTGGTGCTGTGGACACGGCTGCTGCCCAGCGCCAGCGCGCCCTTGCTGCGCCCGGTGGCGGTGCACTGGGAGCTGGCCCAGGATGCGCAGTTCCGCCAGATCCTGCGCCAGGGCGAGGCCTTGGCCAGCCCAGACGGCGGCCACAGCGTGCATGTGCTGGCCCAGGGTCTGGAGGCCGACCGCTGGTACCACTACCGCTTTCACTGCCAGGGGCAGACCAGCGCCACAGGCCGCACCCGCACCGCGCCCGCCGCAGGTGCTGCGGTGGCCCGGTTGCGTCTGGTCTATGCCTCCTGCCAGCGCTGGGAGCATGGCTACTACGCGGCCTGGCGCCATGCGCGCGAGGACGATCCCGACCTGGTCGTCTTTCTGGGCGACTACATCTACGAATATGCCTCGCCCGCATCCGCTGCCAAGCAACAGCGCAGCCAGCTCGCGCGCCTGCAGCCGCTCGCCCATGCCGTCAGCCTGCAGGACTACCGCGACCGCTATGCGCTGCACAAGAGCGACCCGGACCTGCAGGCCATGCATGCGCACTGCCCCTGGCTGGTGACCTGGGACGACCATGAGGTTGAAGACAACTATGTCGGCGACGATGGCGTAGGCCAAGTCCAGGCCTTTGTCGCCAAGCGCATGGCGGCCTACCAGGCGTTTTACGAGAACATGCCGCTGCGCGCCTCGGTCGCCGGCAAACAGGCTGGCCTGGCCCTGCCCCCGGCCCACACGCCGCTGTACCGCCAGCAAAGCTGGGGCGCCTTGGCCGCGATGTGGGTGCTCGATGCGCGCCAGTACCGCGATGCCCAGGCCTGCCGTGCAGTGACCGACAAAAGCCCGGCCTCCGTCAAGGCCGCAGACTGCGCCGATCTGGCGCGCAACAGCCGCAGCTTTCTGGGCTGGAGCCAGGAGCGCTGGTTGGCCGCCCAGCTGGCAGGCAACAGCGCGGCCAATCCTGAGAGCCGGCGCTGGAGCATCATCTGCCAACAAACGCTGTTTGCGCCTCGCCACTTTCCCAACGGCCGCAGCAGTGCCGATACCTGGGATGGCTACCCCGCCGCACGCCAGCGGCTGCTGCGCGCGATGGCTGAGGCGCAGCTGCGCAACACCGTGCTGCTGGGCGGCGACATTCACCAGAACTATGTCTGCCGCATCCAGTACCTGGAGGGCGCCAGCCCCGAACGGGTGCTAGCCAGCGAATTCTGCGGCACCTCGATCAGCTCGCACTCGGGCACCACCCAAGCCCGGGTCGACGCCATCGTGGCCCGCAATCCCCATGTGCTGCTCGCCCGCTGCGATGAACGCGGCTATGGGCTGTGCGACATCACCCCCAAGCTTTGGACCACCCAGCTGCGCGTGGTCAACCAGCCGCAGTATGCGGACAGTGCCGCCCAAACCTTGGCCCGCTTTGTGGTGGAGGACCAGGTCGCCGGGCCGCAATGGGCCTGATCCTGGCCTGATCTTGCCGCCGATCCCTTAGCCCTGGGCAGCCTGCATTCAGCAACGCTCTGTGGCCCCTCTAGCGGTGCTGTCCGCTACGCCTGTCGCGGCAAAGCGGTTAGCATGCCAGACATTGCCGCCACAACCAGGAGATCGCCATGCCACGACTGTCCCCGGGGTCCCACACCCGCCACCCGCATCTGCCGCCTACCCGTGCTGCGATCAGCCGCTGGTCGCTGTCTCTGGCAGCCGTCGCCACGGCTGCCTTGCTGGCCGCCTGCAGCAGCCAGCCCAAGCTGCAATACCAGCCCCCCGCTGCGTCTGACCAGCCCGAAGGCAGCTCCGGCTGGACCGACAAGCCCGGCTGGGCCACCGAGCAATACGCGGTAGCCGCTGCCAACCCCTTGGCCACCGATGCCGGCTACCAGGTGCTGCAAGCGGGCGGCTCGGCCATCGATGCGGCCATTGCCGTGCAACTGGTGCTGGGCCTGGTCGAGCCGCAATCGAGCGGCATCGGTGGCGGCGCCTTTTTGTTGCATGCCCAAGGCAGCCAGGTCGAGGCCTATGACGGCCGCGAGGTCGCGCCGATGGCCGCTGACGAGAACCTGTTCATGCGTGACGGCAAGCCCATGGCCTTCCATGATGCGGTGGTGGGCGGCCGCTCGGTGGGCGTGCCCGGCGCCATCCGCATGCTGGAGATGGCGCACAAGGAGCACGGCAAACTGCCCTGGGCCAGCTTGTTCGAGCCGGCCATTCGCCTGGCCACCGATGGCTTCAAGGTCAGTGCGCGTTTGAACGCCCTGACTGCGCAGGAGAAATTTCTGGGCCAGGATCCGGTTGCCAGCGGCTACTTTCTCGATGCCAATGGCAAGCCCTGGCCCGTTGGCCATCTGCTGAAGAACCCCGAATACGCCGCCGTGTTGCAGGGCATTGCCCAGCACGGCTCCAAGGCCCTGCTCGAAGGCCCGGTGGCCGAGGCCATCGTGCGCAAGGTACAGGGCCATGCCAGCAACCCCGGCAAGCTCAGCCTGGCCGATCTGGCCGCCTACCAGCCGCTCAAGCGCCAGGCGTTGTGCAGCGATTATTCGCCCAGCGCTGCGGGCGCCCCCGCCAGCCAACCGGCGTCGACCCGCAGCTACCGGCTCTGCGGCTTTCCACCACCCAGCTCGGGCGGTATTGCGGTGGCGCAAATCCTGGGCATCCTGGCCAACACTCCGGCGGGGCAAATGGGCCTGGGCGCCGACGGCCTGCCCAGCGCCGACTGGCTGCACCTTTATGCCGAGGCCTCGCGCCTGGCCTTTGCCGACCGCAACCAGTATGTGGCCGACCCGGCCTTTGTCGGGGCGCCGGCAGGGGATTGGTCAAGCATGCTGCGGCCCGACTACCTGGCCCAGCGCGCCCGCCTGATCGGCGCGCGCAGCATGCAGCAAGCCCAACCCGGGCGGCCAGGCAGCGTGCAGATGGCCTACGCCAGCCAGCCCTACCAGCAGGAATACGGCACCAGCCACATCAGCATCGTGGACCGCTACGGCAATGCGATTGCGATGACCACAACCATCGAAGACCAGTTCGGCTCGCGCCAGATGGTCAACACCGGTCGCGGGCTGGCCGGCGGCTTCCTGCTCAACAACGAGCTGACCGATTTCAGCCTGGCGCCGCGTGATGCGCAGGGCCAGCCCATCGCCAACCGGGTCGAGCCCGGCAAGCGGCCGCGCTCGTCGATGGCGCCCACCCTGGTGTTCGACAAGGCCACGGACCGCCTCGTGATCAGCGCCGGCAGCCCCGGCGGCGCCTGGATCATCCACTACACCACCAAGACCTTGTACGGCATGCTCAACTGGGGCCTGATGCCGCAGCAGGCCATCAACCTGCCCAACTTTGGCAGCCTCAATGGCCCCACGGTGCTGGAGGAAAAGCGCTTCCCCGCTGCCACCGTGCAGTCCTTGCAGGCGCGTGGCGCCGAGGTCAAGGAGCAAAACCTCACCAGCGGCCTGCAGGCGATCTCGCGCGGCGAGGCGCATGGCAAATCCTGGTGGTTTGGTGGCGCCGATCCGCGCCGCGAAGGCATTGTCATGGGCCAGTAAGCGCCCCTCTGCTTGCCAACACACGGGCCGCTTGCGGCTCGTTTTAATATCTGCGCGCCGCTACACCTGGTCACATAGCGCCTGGGCACCGCATTGCTGATTTTGCAGCCCGCCCTCTACAATGCGGGCTCCACGCAAGGCGCAGCATCCAAGCACACCACAAGCTGCGTCCATCCGGTTTCAAACCACAGAGGGGAAAACACATGAAAAAACTAGGCATCGGCATTGCCGCAGCCGTGGCCGTGCTGGCCGCAGGCGGCGCCACCACAGGCTACCTGGTCGGCAACAACATCGAGCAGGGTTTTGCGACCGCCGCCAAGGAGTGGAGCAAGCCGCCGCTGCTGGTGCAGGTGCAGGACTACCAGAAGGGCATTTTCTCGTCGACCGCGCAAACGCTGTGGACGGTGGACACCGGTGAAGAAAAGCTGCAGTTCACCGCCCAGCACGCCATCAGCCACGGCCCGCTGCCGATTGCGCACCTGGCAGAAATCGTCTCCACCTTTGCCATCAATCCCGATGCCCCGCCCGAGTGGGTGGTGGCCTTCAAGGACAAGGCGCCTCTGGTCTGGAAGAGCAAGGTGGGCTGGTCCAAGAACACCCAGAACGAGGTGACATCGCCGGCATTCAATGGCGAATTTGGCGCGGACAAGCTCGCCTTTGGCGGCTTCAAGTCAGACTTCGAGATGTCCTCCGATTTCAGCCGCATCAAGGGCGATGCATCGATGCCCAGCCTGCTGGTGCAAAGCAAGCCCGGCGAAGAAGACGACGGCCAGGCCTCCGAGATGCTGATGAGCGGCAACACCATGCGCTTTGACATGCACCAGCCCACGGGCCAGGAGTTCATGGTGGGCAGCCTCCAGTGGGACCTGGCCAGCCTCAAGGTCACGCCCAAGAACGGCGATGCCCCGGCAGAGCTGGCGGGGCTGAAGATGGTGGCCGACACGCAGCTGGCAGCCGAGGTGGTCAACACCACCATCAATACCTCGGTCAAATCCTTTGTACAAAAGGACCACAAGATCGACGACATCGCCGTCGACCTGGGTCTGCACAACCTGGACGCGGGCTGGCTGAACCAGTTCACCAAAGAGTCGCAGAAGATCCAGGGCGATCCGCAGGCCATGCAGATGCTGCTGATGCAGGGCATGCAGCAGCTGCTGGCGCGCAAGCCCGAGCTGGAAGTCAAGCGCATCAGCTGGCGCACCGCCGAAGGCACGGCCGAGGTGGCGGCCTCGCTGGCCTACCAGGGTGACTCCAGCAAGCCCCTGAACCCAATGATGGACTTCAAGGCCATGCTGCGCCTGGACATGCCCAAGCCCGTGCTGCAGTCCCTGTATGCCGGCAAGGTGCGCGAGACATACCTGCTGGAGAACGAGGACGCCGAGCTTGATGAAAAGCAACTCGCCAGCGTCGTGCAAGAAGATGTCAATGCCCGCCTAAGCGGTCTGGTGCAGGCCGGCTTGCTGGTCGAAAACAGCGACCGCATGACGTCTCAGCTGCAATGGGCTGACGGCAAGCTGCAAGCCAATGGCAAGCCACTGGACCAGAACGGGATGATGGGTCTGTTGTCCGCGATGCCTTGAACCGGGGCCTGGGCCCCTCCCCCAAAAACCAAGCCCGCCATCTGCCCGATGGCGGGCTTTTTTGCAGGTGGCCAACATGCAGCGGCAAGCTGCGGCGCCGCTTTACTCGACGAACTCTTCGTCGCCGGTCAGGCTTTGCTGGCGCAGTTCATCGTCCTGGCGCAGGTAGGACTTGATCAGGTCAAAGAAACTGTCGTAGAAGGTGGCCGAGCTCACCGTCTCGCTGCCCACCTTGACCATGGAATCATTGCCGGCAGAAAACGGCAGCGACAGCGAGCCCAAAGCGCCCACACCGACACTGGCCGAGTTGCTGCTCTTCTTGAGGTTGTAGGTGTCCTTGAGTGCGGACACAAAGCCCAGGGTCACCTTGCCGTCCTTGCTGTCGGCAGCGCAGACCACGCGGATGGTGATGATCTGGTGGTTGTCCGTCGCTGGCTGGAAGCTCTTTTGGCCTTCGACCTCTTTGCCCTTGGAGACGTTGATCAGATAACCCTGGCTCAACAGCGCGCGGCGTGCGGCCTCGCAAGCGCGCTCGGGCGGCGCATCAAACAGGCGTGAATAGGTGGCAGACGATCCAAAGGTCTCATGGGCCACAACGTTGTAGCGGTGGCTGTCGGCCTCGCGGTCCAGGCTGCCGCAACCCGATACAGACAGCGCCAAGGCCGCCACCAAGGACCAACCCGCCCATGAGCGATGCGGTGTGCAGCGGGTGGATGCAGCCAGTAAAAATAGATCTGAATGCTTGCCCAACATGAACGAAACGAACTCCCGAAACAACATGATGACCTGGATGACAGAGATGCAGGCCCAGCCGCACCACTGTAATGGATATGGCCGGCGCAGCATGTCAGCCAACGCCTGTATAGCACGCCCGGCACAGGGGGCAAAGAGGCATGCTACCAGCCGCGTTCCCCAGCACCAGCAGCGCTGCACTGGTTTACCAAATTTTGCATATTATGCGCGGCATTTACCCAGGATGGAAAAGCACAACGCGCTATGCTTTTAAAAGCACATTCAACCTCCCTGCCCAACCCCATGTCCATGCCAGACCCTGCCCGCCCAACCGACTCCCCAGGCCTGCAGCGCCGCCTTTTGCTGCAAGCTGGCAGCGGCCTTTTGCTGCTGCCCTGGCTGCACGGCGCGCAGGCAGCGGCCACCGATGGCTGGCCCGCTGACGCGCGCGTTCCCGGTGGCGTAGCGCGCCTGTCGCTGGGCCCGGCGGCCGAGCGGCCCCAGGCCTTTGCGGGCGATATACCGCTGCTGGTGCTGGGTGACGCCATCGAATGGACAGCGCTGGTCGGCATACCGCTGTCGGCCCCCACCGGCGCCGCAGAGATCCGGCTGCATACGGCCAGCGGCCCACGCAGTATCCCCTACACGGTGCGCGACAAGAAGTACAGCGAGCAGCGCCTCAAGGTCGCCCCCAAGACGGTCGATCTGTCTGCCGCCGACAATGCCCGCTATGAACGCGAACGTGACCACCAACAAACGGTGATGGCCACCTTCAGCACGCCGCTGCCCGCGCAGATGCAGCTGCCCGTGCCGGTGCCCGGCCGGCGCTCGAGCTCCTTCGGGTTGCGCCGCGTCTTCAATGGCCAGTCGCGCAATCCGCACAGCGGCATGGACATCGCCGCAGCCACCGGCACGCCCGTCAAGGCACCGGTCGATGGCAAGATCATCGATGTGGGTGACTACTTCTTCAACGGCCACACCATCTGGATGGACCATGGTGGCGGCTTTCTGATGATGTACTGCCACCTGAGCGCGACCCAGGTCACGGTGGGCCAGAGCGTGCGCGCTGGCGAAGTGATCGGCAAGGTCGGCGCGACCGGCCGGGTCACAGGCCCGCACCTGCATTGGGGCGTGATGCTCAACCGCAGCATGGTCGACCCGGCCCTCTTCCTCACCGCCTGATAGCGCGCCTGTGGTTATCCCAGATATCTGTGGGTCAGCATGTGGACAAGGCTCTGGACAAGATGGCAAGCCTTTGACTTGCTTCAACAATTTTCATGCGCCTAAGTTTTAGGCAAACGCTGCTGCGGCAGCGGCCATGGAGCGGGCTGCCAAGCACCAAGCTTGGCCTACACCAGCGCCGGCCGGCAGCCCCTAGGATGGCAAGCTAAGTTTGCTTTCACCCACCGCAGCGCGCGCCTGTGCGCTGCCTCGAACAAGGAAAAACTTCATATGCAACGTTGGAAACTGATGAGCCTCAGCGCAGCCGCTGCGATGGCCTTGGCCGCCTGCAGCAGCACCCCATCGTCCACCCCTGCAGCACCTGCCACAGGCAGCACCGCACCCGCCATGAACGTATCTGCCACCGACAAGACCTTGCAGTCCTACCACTGGGACCTGGAGCGCGCCGAAGACCAGTCCGGCCGTCCGCTGCCCGCCTTCACCGCACTGGCCCCCAAGAAGGTGCTGCGCCTGGGCTTCAGCGGCGATGCCAAGACAGCACACCGCGTGAGCATCGGCAACCTCTGCAATGTGATGGGCGCGGGCTACCAGCTCGATGGCGACAAGATCAGCATCACCAACCCGATTGGCACGATGATGGCGTGTGAGCCCCCACTGATGCAGCTCGAGCAGGCAGTGAGCGCACAGATCACGCGCGCCGAGAGCCTGCGCATCACGCAGGACAGCAACGCCCCGCGCCTGACCTTGCAGTTCAACGATGGCAGCCGCTGGCTGCTGAAGTCGGTGCCCACCAACGCCACCAAGTACGGCAGCGCCGGGGAGACCATGTTCTATGAAGTGGCCCCCCAGACCAAGCCTTGCAGCCACGGCGTGGCCAAGGGCGTGCAATGCCTGCAGGTGCGTGAGCTGCGCTATGACAGCAACGGCCGCAAGACCGTGGCCGGCGACTGGCAGCATTTCTACGGCAATATCGAAGGCTACCAGCACGAACCCGGCTACAGCAATGTGCTGCGCGTGAAGCGCTACACCGTTGCCAATCCGCCAGCGGACGCGTCGCGCTACGCCTATGTACTGGACTTGACAGTCGAGACCGCCAAGGCCCCTTGATGGCCCCGGCGGGTGCTGCTGACAGCGCCCGCTTACTCAGCTGACATTGAGTTCTGGCAGCTCGCAGCTATTGCCAGTTAGAGGCCTCAAGCTACATCCACATCACCAACCCCCAGTCGCCCCACAGCGGTGACAGGGGGTTTGGTTTTTGCAGCCCGCATTGGCGCAATGCGCGCATCGCAGCGCCGTTGCGCACATGCCCTGCTTTTGGGCATGCCCTGCTTGCCGCATGGATAAGCCCAACTCTTATATAAGAGTTGAGCAGGCATGGCAGAATGGCGCCACAAACACCTACAACCATATTGCGGTTGCAGCAGCTGCACCAGCGCAGGCTGCGCCCCACCCCATGCCAGCGACCACCCACTCCGCCCCTCCGCCGCTGCTGCGCGACCAGCACAGCGGCTTTCTCGTTTTTCTGATCGCGCGCGTCTTTGCCGTGGGTGCCACCCAGATCCAGGCCGTGGTCGTCGCCTGGCAGGTCTATGACTTGACGCGCAACCCCATGGCGCTGGCCTTTGTCGGCCTGGCTCAGTTCATCCCGATGCTCCTGCTGCTGCTGCCTGCCGGCGAGCTGATCGACCGGCTGCCACGCAAGAAGGTGCTGGCCACCAGCTGGGCGCTGGGCAGTGTCTGCAGCGCGCTGCTGCTGTGGCTGTCGGGCCATGGCCATGCCGGAGTCGCAGGCATCTATGCGGTGCTGGTGCTGTATGGCGCCACGCGCGCCTTCTCGGGCCCATCGCTGCAAAGCCTGCTGCCGCAGCTGGTGCCGATGGCGCTGCTGCCCAAGGCCATTGCCACCAACAGCGTGGTAATGCGCTGCTCGGCCATTGGCGCGCCGATGCTGGGCGGCTTTTTGTACGCCGCTGGCGGGGCCGTGTGGACCTATGCGGTCTGCATGCTGGCCTTTGCAATTGGCACCGCGCTACTGCTGCGCGTCCAGGTGCTGTATGCGGCGCCCAAGGCCGCTGCCGAGCCAGGCGCCGCGCGCGACACGATCTGGCAGCGCTTTGGCGCGGGCATCCGCTTTATCTTTGGCCGCCCCATGGTGCTGGGCACCATCTCGCTCGATCTGTTTGCCGTGCTGCTGGGGGGCGTGGTGGCGCTGCTGCCCATCTACGCCCATGAGGTGCTGCACACCGGGCCCGAAGGCCTGGGCCTGCTGCGCAGCGCCATGGCGATGGGCGAAGTCTGCGCCGGCCTCTACCTCAGCAGCCGCCCCTTTGGCACCCAGGTGGGCCGGCGCATGATGCTGGCCGTGGCCGTGTTTGGCATTGCCAACTTGGTGTTCTCGCTGTCGCACTGGCTGTGGCTGTCCTGCCTGGCGCTGGCCGTCGCTGGCGCGGCCGACATGGTCAGCGTCTATGTACGCGGATCGCTGCTGCAATTTGCCACGCCCGACAACATGCGCGGCCGCGTCAATGCCGTCAACATGCTGTTTATCGGCTCGTCCAATGAGCTGGGTGAATTCCGCGCTGGCAGCAGCGCTGCCCTGCTGGGCGCAGTTCCCGCAGCGGTGGCGGGCGGCCTGTGCTCGCTCCTGGTGGTGGGGCTGTGGACGCGGCTCTTCCCCAGCCTGTGGAAAGTGAACCGCTTCGAAGACGCGCAGCACCAGTCTGCGGGCCGCTAAGAGCCGCCAACACAACCCTTGATACGTCGTAGCCTCGCCGGCCGCGCCAAGCCTTGTCGTACGCCTGTACTGCCTGCGGCTTGACGCCTAGTCTCAACCGCAAACCTTCGGTTCGCTGGGTCGTGTTACCGACTCTAAGACCAAACCTCAACGCTCCCTCAGAGCGCATCGACTGGCAGCTTGAGAAAACGCCGGCCCTGCGCATCGGCATCGGGCAGGCGCCCGGCGCGGATATTGACCTGCACCGAGGGCAGCATCAGCTGCGGCATCGCCAGCGTTGCATCGCGCGCCTCGCGCATCGCGACAAAAGCGGCCTCGTCCACACCCTCGTGCACATGGATATTGTGCGCACGCTGCTCGGCCACCGTGCTGCACCAAGCGGCAGCGCGGCCGGCTGGCGGGTAATCGTGACAGACATAGAGCAGCGTCTCTGGCGGGTGCGCCAGTAGCCGGCCAATCGAGCGGTAGAGCGCATGGGCATCGCCGCCAGGGAAATCACAGCGCGCTGTGCCCACATCGGGCATGAACAAGGTGTCGCCGACAAAAATGGCGGCCACTGCGCCTGCCGCAGCACCGCCCTCTTCCACCGCATAGGCCAGGTCCGCCGGCGTGTGGCCGGGCACACCCAGCGCGCGGATGCGAGTGGCCCCCAGCGCCAGCACATCGCCATCGCGCAGCAGGCAGTCAAAGTCTGCGCCTTGCGGTGCGATGCAGCCCTCCATGCCGTAGATGCCGCCAAACACTTTTTGTACCTGCGTGATCTGCTGGCCAATCACCACCGGCGCGGCAATGCGCACCGCGCCTGCGGGCATCTGCCTGCGCAGCCACTGGGCCGCAGACAGGTGGTCTGCATGGGCATGGGTCTCCAGCACCCAGCGCAGCGTCAGCTGCTCGGCATCCAGGTAATCAGCTATGCGCTGGGCCGATGCGGTACTGGTGCGGCCGCTCTTGGCATCAAAGTCCCAGACCGGGTCGATGACTGCCGCCTCGCGGCTGGCCACATCGTGCAGCACATAGCTGACGGTGCCGGTCACCTCGTCAAAAAATGCCTGAACGCCAAAAGAAGGGGCAGAGCGCATGGTCAAAACACATTCACACAAAACAATATATCTTTTAATATAATAAAAATCCTCCTTTTCGGCAAGCCTGCTGCGTCCAAGCCTTCTTCCCATGTCTGTAAAAACCAAGGCCTCCCCTTCGCCCGACGCCATGCGCGAGGCAGCGCACCATGCCGTCTCTGCCCTCAAGCTTCTGGGCAATGAGGACCGCTTGCTGCTGCTCTGCCTCCTGAGCCAAGGCGAATGCTGCGTCAGCGATATGGAGGCGCAGCTGGGCATTGCGCAGCCCACCTTGTCGCAGCAGCTCGCCGTGTTGCGGCGCGAAAACGCGGTCAGCACCCGGCGCGAGGGCAAGAACATCTTCTACCAGGTGGCCGATGCGCGCCTGCTGGCGCTGTTGCAGACGCTGTACGCCCAGTACTGCCCGGCAGCCTGAACCCCACCGCATTGCATCGCTCACGCCAAGAAAGCCACCCATGTCGCTCGATCTGTCTGCCTTTACGCCCCTGGCCGCCCTCGCAGGCGGTGCCTTGATTGGTCTGGCTGCCGTGCTACTGGTGCTGTTCAATGGCCGTATTGCGGGCATCAGCGGCATCGTGGCCGCACTGCTGCCGCCACGCCTGCAGTGCGGCGCCTGGCGATTGGCATTTGTGCTTGGCCTGCTGGCAGCCCCATGGATTTACCAGTGGTTTGCGCCCTTGCCAGCGGCCAGCAGCTCTGCAGCCTGGCCACTGCAGGTGCTGGCCGGCCTGCTTGTGGGCATAGGCACGCGCCTGGGTTCGGGCTGCACCAGTGGGCATGGGGTCTGCGGGCTCTCGCGCCTGTCGCTGCGCTCCCTGGTGGCCACCCTGGTCTTTATGGCCACCGGTTTCGCGACGGTGTTTGTAGTGCGCCACCTTCTATAAGGAGAGCATGATGACTATCTTGATCGCGGCCCTTGCAGGCCTGGTCTTTGGCCTCGGCCTGCTGGTGTCCGGCATGGCCGATCCGCATAAGGTGCTGGCTTTTCTCGATCTGGCAGGCCCCTGGGACCCGTCGCTGGCGCTGGTGATGGGCGGCGCGATAGCGCTGGGCCTGCCCGGTTTTGCACTGGCGCGCCGGCGCAACCGCAGCCTGCTGGGCGAGCCCATGCAGCTGCCTGCACGCCAGGCGGTTGATGCACCGCTGCTGATCGGCTCGGCGCTGTTTGGCATCGGCTGGGGCCTGGCCGGCTACTGCCCAGGCCCAGCGCTGGTGGGTACGGCGGCGGGCATGGGCTCGGCGGCGATCTTCAGTGCGGCGATGCTGGCAGGCATGCTGTTGTTTGGGCTGTGGCCCAAGAGGTCGTGAAGCGCGCCCACTATAAAATCCATAGCTGATCACGCCTGCAACATCGTTTCACCAGCCCGCCCACCCATGTCTTTCGCCATCGACCCTGCTGTTGCGCATACCCATGCGCAGGACTGCCCCCTGCCCCTGCTGTGGCGCGACGAGCACCTGGTGGCCATCTACAAACCTGCCGGCTGGCTGGTGCACCGCACGGGCCTGGACGCAGGCGAGACGCGCTTTATCGTGCAGACCTTGCGCGACCAGATCGGCCAGCATGTGTTTCCGCTGCACCGGCTCGACAAAGGCACCTGCGGCGTGCTGCTGCTGGCGCTGCATGCCGAAGCCGCCAGTCGCACGCGCAGCCAGTTTGAGAACCACCAGATCGACAAGCGCTACCTGGCGATGGTGCGCGGCTGGGCGCCGCTGCAAGCGGAGGTCGACCATGCACTGCGCCCCGATGATGCGCCTGAGGACGCGCCCGCCCAGCCGGCCCGGACCCGCTTTGCGCGCCGGGCGAGGCTGGAACACGCCGAGGCCTATGACAGCCGCTTTGCCGGCACGCGCCTGTCCTTGGTCCAGGCGACACCCCACACCGGGCGCCGCCACCAGATCCGCCGCCACCTCAAGCACATCGCCCACCCCATCATTGGCGATGCCACGCATGGCAAGGGCCCATTGAACCGTTGGTGGGCCGAGCGTCTGGGCCTGCAGCGGCTGTGGCTGCATGCCTGGTCGCTGTCGCTGCAGCACCCCTATACGCAGGCACCCTTGCATATTGAAAGTGGGCTGCAGTTCCGGCACACAGAACCCACAGCGGGCATGTCCGTGCCGCAATCGCACCCCAGCCTGCAGCAATGGCAGGCGCTGCTGCGCAACCCGGCCTGGTCGCGGCAAGCCTAGCAGCTGCGCCAAGACCAAGGGTGCACATTGTTTTTCGGATGCGCGCACACTCGCCCCGTGAAAAATAAACAAACAACAACCTCTGCCGCCGCACCCTCCTCGGCAGCGCCTGCTGCAACGCTCAGCCCTGCCGTCTTGCTGCTGATGGCCACAGCCTGCGGCCTCTGCGCCGGCGCCAATTACTTCAACCAACCGCTGCTCAACTCCATCGCCCATGCGCTGCAGGTGAGCGAGAGCACGGCCGGCATTCTGGTCACCTGCGCGCAGGTGTCGTATGCGATTGGCCTGCTGTTTCTGGTGCCGCTGGGCGATATGCTCGAGCGCCGCAAACTGACCGTGGGCCTGATGCTGCTCGCGGCGATCGGCCTGCTGGTCAGCGGCTTTGCCGGCCTGATGCCCTCACCGTTCACAGCCTTGGTGCTGGGCACCTTGGTGACGGGTCTCTTCTCGGTCGCGGCCCAGGTGCTGGTGCCGATGGCCGCCAGCCTGGCCCCGCGTGAGTCAAGTGGCCGCGCCGTCGGCCTGGTGATGAGCGGCCTGCTCACCGGCATTTTGCTCTCGCGCACAGTCGCCGGACTCCTGTCGGCCGTGGGCGGATGGAGCCTGGTCTACAAGGCGGGCGGCATCGCGATGGTGCTGGTGGCGCTGGCCCTCTACCGGGTGCTGCCCAAGGTGGCACACAGCGGCCCACGCCTGCCTTATGGCCAGGTGCTGGGCAGCATGGCCACCTTGATACGCACCCAGCCCCGCCTGCGCACCCGCACCTTGCTGGGGGGCCTGGCCTTTGCATCGGTCAGTGTGCTGTTCTCGACGATGGCCCTGATGCTCGGCGGCCCCGAGCACGGCCTGAGCGATTCGTCGATCGGCCTCATTGGCCTGTCGGGTGTAGCCGGCGCCTTGATGGCCAATGCCGCGGGCCGCCTGGTCGACAAAGGCCTGGAGCGCCCGACCACCGCCTTCTCGGTGCTGCTGCTGGTCGTCAACTGGGCGCTGCTGTGGTACAGCCAGCATTCGGTGTTCCTGTTCATCATCGGCATGCTGGTGATCGAGCTGGCGCTGCAAGGCACCCACATCTGCAACCAGAACGTCATCTACCGCCTGGCACCCGAGGCGCGCTCGCGCATCAACGCCTGCTATATGACGGGCTACTTTATCGGCGCATCGGCTGGCTCGGCCATCGGCGCCTGGGCCTGGCACCACGGCGGCTGGACGGGTGCCTGCATCGCTGGCACGGTGCTGGCCCTGCTCAATGTGGCGGCCCTGCTGGCGGACCGCAGATTGTCGCATCCGGGCGCCGTGGCCTCTGCCACCGACGCGGCATAAAGGGGCGGCCCGAAGCTTCCCGCCCAGAGCTTCCCGCCAGACACTGTCGCGCAGACACTCCGGGCAGACAGGAGGACAATGGTAGGCTTGCAGTTCCGGCATGGCGGTCAGTGGCCGCCTGCACCGACACGAGAGAGAAACCATGTACCTCGACCAAGACAACGCCCCCAACATCAACCAGCTCACTGCATTTCGCCGCGATCTGCACATGCACCCGGAGCTGAAGTACGAAGAAAACCGCACCGCCGACAAGATCGCGGCCTATCTGACGGCGCTGGGCATCCCCATGGTGCGGGGCCTGGGCACCACCGGCATTGTGGCCAGCATTTACGGCCAGGGGCGCGATGCCGCCAACCCCGGGCCTGCCATCGGTATCCGCGCCGACATGGATGCGCTGCCGGTGCAGGAAACCAACCAGTTTGGCCACATCAGCCAGTACCCGGGCCGCATGCATGCCTGCGGCCACGACGGCCACACGACGATGTTGATGGGGGCCGCTGAGCTGCTCGCTGGCCGGCGTGATTTCGATGGCACGGTGCACCTGATCTTTCAACCCGGTGAAGAAGGCGGCGCAGGCGCGCGCGCGATGATGCAGGACGGGCTGTTTACCCAGTTCCCCTGCCAGGCCGTGTTTGCATTGCACAACTGGCCCGCGCTGCCGCAGGGCCAGATGGGGGTGCGCGTGGGGCCCATCATGGCAGCTGCGCTGCGCTTTGAGATTGTGGTGCGTGGCCGGGGCGGCCATGCGGCACTGCCCCATACGACAGTGGACCCGATCCCGGTGGCCTGCTCCATCGTCGGCCAGTTGCAGACCCTGGTCTCGCGCGGCACTGATCCCTTGGATGCTGCGGTGCTGACCGTGGGCAAGATCGAGTCGGGCACGGTGGAGAACATCATCCCGGATGAGGCCCGTATCTACGGCACCTGCCGCAACCTGACGCTGGCCTCGCAGCAGTTCCTGATCGACGGCCTGCACCGGGTCTCCGGCCACATCGCCGAGGCGCATTTTGCCAGCGCCGAAGTGATCATCAAGCCCGGTTACCCCAACACGACCAACCACCGCAAGGAGGCGCTGTTCATGGGCGAGGTGATGCGCGAGATGGTTGGCAACACCAACGCCCACACTGATGTGCTTCCGGCGATGACGGCCGAGGACTTTGGCTTCATGCTCGAAGAAGTTCCCGGTGCCTATGGCTGGATCGGCAATGGCGCCGACGGCCAGCCCGGCGTTGGCTTGCACAACCCGGGCTATGATTTCAACGACAACAATATCGCCCTGGGCGCCAAGTTCTGGGATCGCCTGGCACGCCGCTGGTTTGCGACCCAGGCACAGCGCTAAGCGTTAATCGCCGCAAGGGCTCGCATCACCGCAAGCCTTGCGGCCATGATCTGGAGCCCGTTTTGCAGCGTTCAGCCCCCCTCTCGCCTCTCCCCCACCACCCCGCACGCGGCCTGCGCCTGCTGCCACAGCTGCTGCTGGGCCTGGCCTTGCTCGCCGGCGGCCATGCGGCCCAGGCCCGCACGCCTGCAGCCGCGCCAGCACCGCAGCTGGCACCAGCTGATAACCCCTCCTGCCCGGCCCCAGCCGTCAAAGATCCGGCGGTCTACCAGGCGGAATCGCGCAAGCCGCATCCGGACCGGGGCGTGCTGTGGCAACTGCGCAAAGGCGATACGGTCGCCTATCTCTGGGGCAGCATCCATGTGGGCCAGCTGCCCTGGATCTTTCCCGGACCGCGCACCGCACAAGCGCTGCGCGGGGCCCCCGCCATTGCGCTGGAGCTCGACCCGGTGGACCCCGCCACCTTGCAGGCCTTGACCCAGGCGATGCGCGAAGACAATGACCGGCAAAAGCTGGTCATGCGCCAAAACCCCGAGCTGCAGACACGCATGGGTCGCATGGCCTTTGAATCCTGTGTGGACCAGAGCACCTGGCAAACCAATGCCGCCACCCTGGCCCGCCTGATCGCGCTCGGTATGCAGGACATGGCACGCAGCGGCTACCACCCGGCCTACGGCATCGACCTGAACCTGGCGGCCATGGCCCATGCGGTGGGCAAACCGGTGCAGGCCATCGAGACGGCGCAGGAGCAGCTGCTGGCCATGGGCCTGGGTGGCGATGGTGTGCCCGCGCAGCTGGCCACACCCGACGACATCCGCAAGGCGCTCGACGACATCGACAGCGGCAAGAACCGCCAGGTCGCCCAGAAGTTGGCCGAGTATTGGGAAAGCGGTGACCTGGCTGCGCTGGAGCAGCTGATGCAGACCTGCCAATGCCTGGGCGATGTGGGCATGCAAGCGGCCCTGCTCGATACGCGCAACCAGCGCATGGCCGAGCGGCTGCCGGCCATGATGGCGGCCCAACCGCAGCTTTTCATCGCCGTGGGCCTGCTGCACATGGTGGGCGACAACAACCTGCTGCAATTGCTGCAAAAGCAGGGCTTTACGGTGCGGCAGCTGACCGGCAAGGGCGCAGAGGCTGCAGCCGCTGCCAGCAGCGCAGTGCCTGCAAGCACGCCCGCCAAGGCCCAATAAGCGCACATAAAAGCTCCCATAAAAAACGCCGCCTGTTTTGCAACAGGCGGCGTAAAAAGTAGCGGAACAGCTCGCGCACTCAGGCCATGCGCGGGCGCTGGTCGTGCTTGGCCAGCATGTCGGCATAGGGCTCCAGCACCCATTTTTGTTCAGCCGCATCCGGGATCTGCGCCGCACTGGCCTGCACCACCTGGCCATGCTCGGCACACAGCTGCGCCATTGCGGCCGGGCTGATCAGGCCCTCGCGCAGCAGCAAGGCGGTCATCGCCATCAGCAAGGCGTTGTGCTGCACCAGCAGGTCCTGCGCCCGCAGCATCTGCGCTTGCAGCAAGGCTTCGATACCGGCATTGCTGGGCCCCACCTCGGTATTGGTGTTGTCGCCAGGCTCCTGGGCCACATCGGTGCGCGACAGGCGCGCACCAAAACCCAGGTGGCGCAGGTAGCGCGCCGCATCCGCCGTGGCCTGCCGGATATCCTGCTCGGCGCCGGTGGTACAGGCTTCCTGGCCAAACACATGGCGCTCGGCCGCGCGGCCGGCCAGGCCCACGCAGACCATGTCCAGCATATTGCGCCGCGATGTCGCCTGCAGCTCGGTAAAGCTGTTGTAGCCGCCTTCGAAAGTCGCAATATTGATCTTGAGCTCCTGCGGCGTGCGGCCAAACAGCAGCGCATAGACCAGGCCGTGCCCGGCCTCATGCACCGCCAGCAGCGCGCGAAAATCCGCGCTGGTGCGCTGCTTGACCTTGTTCAGATCCAGCGGCACCGCAAAGCACTGCTGCAGCACCTCTGGCGCACCTGGCAGTGGCAGTTGCACCTGCAGCTGCGCCGCGCCAGCGGCCATCTGCACCTGCAATGGCTGGCCGGCCTGCGCGCCCTGCTCCAGCGCCCACAGCGCTGCATCGACCAACGCACTCGACAAGATCGTGTGCACCGACGAGAACAGCGGCCGCGTGCCCTGAGTGGGGAACACCGCGTTCTGGTAGATCTGCGCGAGCACATCGCTGCCGATGACAAAGCGCAGACCGCAATTGGCTTCAAGCCCCTGCACATAGTGCTGCACCGTCGTCGCAATCAGCTGCTCGTAGGCCGAGCGGCTGAACGACGGGTAGATCACATGCTGGTTGCCCAGCCGGGCAATCTGCTCGGGCTTGAAGCGCTCGGCCAAGGCGCGCTTGACATCGATCAGCGACAGGCGGCTTGTGAGCCGGTGGAAAATGTCGGCATCGGTGTCGCAGTCCTCGACGCGGCTGGCCGTCTCCGTGTACATCTCGTCGAGATTGCCACAGACAAAGACCAGCAGCCGGCTGTAATCGGTCTCCCAGGATTGCTGGGAGCTGCGAAACTGGACCAGCAGCTGGTGAATGTAGTCATTGCTCCACTGCATGATGTCCAGCAAGGGCGCATCGAGCTTCAAGCTGCGCTTGAGTGCCTGCGCGTCCCAGGCATCGATCTTGTAGCGCATCTGCTGCTTTTTGCGCCGCTCCTGCGCGTCGTCTTCTTCGGCCCGCTCGGCGTCATAGAGCGCGTCCGCCAGCTTGCGCTCGATGCTGTGCAGCTCCGACAAGGCAGGCGGCAGCTTGCCATCCGACAACAAGGCCCAGACATCCTGGAAGCGCTCGACCTTGCTGTCATCGCCCCGGCTGCTCACGGTGCGGTAACGCTGGAACTCATCGAGCACCAGGATGCCGGGCGCGCCCTCCACCAGCCCCGCACTCTCGAGCGTGCCGGAGATGGTCGATGCGCCATAGCTGTCACCGTTCTGGCTGAAGCCGTCCATCTGGACTTCGACAAAGCGATCATAAAAACCCAGCAGCTGCGCCAGGCGGCGCGTCAGCTGGGTCTTGCCCGTGCCTGTCAATCCCCACAGGCACACAATCACAGGGCGGGTAATGAGCTGGGGCATCACGTACCAGGCGCGCACGGCGCCCATCACACGGTCAATCACGTCATCAATACCGATCAATTCGGTTTTCAGCTGGGCCGCAATGGCCTGCAGGTTTTGCTGACGCTCATGCATCTGTACGCGAAGCAATAGCTCCGGGGAGGTTTTCATTTCTTTCATGTTGTGCTGTCTTTTCATCCAGCGCAGCCGCTCAATCCCCATGGTCGGCTTTGCGGGTCATCTGTTGCAAGGCCATCCGGTCGGCACGGCGCTGGGCGCCTTGGCTGCGAATGTGCTTGCCCGCAGCGCCGGACAGACGCCGCTGGGCCATGGCTTTGGCAACAGGGTTGAAAGGAGTGGCATCGGCCACGATCAGCAACGCAATAGGTTGCTTCATGCGGCGCAAAGCCTTGACCCGGCCCTCTTCAAAGGCACGGGAAACCGTTTTTGCACTCATCCGTGCGGTTCCTCAGGGGCCTGGCGCGCCTATGGCCTGACGGCGGGCGCAGCAAAACCCCAAAACAAAAAGCCCCGGCGAAGTAGCCAGGGCTTTTGTCGATCCCGGCTGCAGTGGTGCAGGCGGCGATCTGGGCCAAGGCTAAACCATATGAACATGGTTTAGCCGGGGCAGAAACCGTGTTCAGTGGAAAGGGTTGAACATGAAACAGGACATAGCAAAAACTCCCAATGGTGCGCTGCAGAAGGTCATTCGTTGCTGCAGCGATAAGAAGACGAAGGATGAACTATAGCGGTTATTTCTCAAGAATGCAAGGCCCATATACCGCTTGTTGCATAAAAGCCCACAGCAACCGCTGGCTTTGGCCGCTTTTGAGCGGCTTTGTGCGCATAAAAGGCAGCAACCTGCCAGCAGCGCCCCAGCGAGCGCGAGCCTGCCGCGCACATCAGTAGCGCTTGCGCCCTGCCTTGCGGTGTTTGGCGTGTTCTGCCTTCTTGGCTTGCTGCAAGGCCTCGGCCGCCTCGCCAGCCGCCCGCCATTGCTCAAACTCTGCCGGCGTCTCGACGGTGATGCGGCCCAGCATCTGGGTGCGAAAGTCGGTGATCAGCAGCTCAGCGGCCTTTTGCATGTTGATGCGCCCGCCGCCCATCACTGCGCCGCGCTTCTTGCCAATCAAGGTCAGCAGCTCGTCATCGCTCAGCGCAGCGATGTCCGCATCTTCGAGCCCCAGCTTGTAGCGCTCGTCCAGCTGGCGCGGGTAGTGCTTTTGCAGGTACAGCAGCAGCTCCAGCGCCACCAGCTCGTCGTCATAGGCATTGCGCCCCACCGATCCGCAGGCCGCCAGGTTGTAGCCCGACTCGGGCACGATGATCTTGGGCCAGAGCATGCCGGGTGTGTCCCAGAGGTAGAAATCATCGGCCAGCACAATGCGCTGCTCGTCCTTGGTCACACCGGCCTCGTCGCCGGCCTTGGCCTGGCCTTTGCCGCTCATGCTGTTGATCAGGGTGGACTTGCCCACATTGGGCACGCCGCAGATCAGCACCCGCATGGGCTTGGCCAGGCCGCCGCGCCCGGGTGCCAGTTGGCGGCATGCCTCCACCAGGCGCTTGGCCGGGGCCGGCTCGCTGGCATCGAGCGGCAGGGCCTTGGTCTCGTGCTGGGCCTCATACCAGGCCACCCACAGCGCCGTGCGGCTGGCATCGGCCATGTCCTGCTTGTTGATGATCTTGAGCGTGGGCTTGTGGCCGGTCAGCTCCGTCAGCGCCGGGTTGGCACTCGATCCAGGCATGCGTGCATCGAGCACCTCGATGACAACATCGATGTCTTTGATGCGCTCGGCAATCAGCTTGCGCGTCAGGTGCATATGCCCGGGGAACCATTGGATACTCATACTCTTGCTTTCGGGAGGAATGGCAGGCAGGCGGTGCGCACGCAGGCGCGCTGTGCCGGATAATGCTGCCATGTCTTCTTTATCTCAACGCCAGTGGGATGCGCAGCGCAAATCCGATCAGGACCTGCTCATCAAAGGCATCATCTTGGTCTTGATAGGGCTGGTGATTGTGGTCTCGCCCTATGTCGCTCAGGGCGATATTGTGCAGGGAGTTTTCGCCAAGGCCCCGGCGGTGGGTTGGTTTTCCCTGGTATTGGGCGCGGCTTTTGTGCTGCGCTTTGGCCTGCGCCGCAAAGCCGTGCCACCCCGTCCCGAGCAGTGAACGCTGCCGTCCTCCGCCTCCAGCCGCTGGCCAGCCTGCGCGAGGCGCGCCAGTGCTTTGCCGCGCTGCAGGCCAGCGCCAGCGCCCGCCAGATCAGCCTGCGCGAGCCCCCAGCCGCGCCCACCACCTGCTGCGGCCGGGGCTGCAATGGCTGCGTCTGGGAAGGTTTTTTTGCCGCGGCAATGTACTGGCAGGAATGCGCACTCGAGGCGCTGCAGTCCTAACCCCTCCATCTTTTTTCACGCTCAAGTGGACTGCGCCTGAACCGGTTCTGCTTGCACCGGCGGCAAGGTCTCCTCGCGCGCTAGCAACTGGCGGATCTGCACGGCATCCTGCTGCAGCTGGCCGGCCAGAATGCGTGCCGTGGCCAGGCGCCGCATCAGCCAGGGAATGAGCTGGTCGCGGTCTTCCGGGCCGGGCACGCGCTCGGGAGCGGGCATCTTGGCGGGGCGCTGGGCCTCGGCATCGCCAGCGGCCGGCAACGGCGGCGCCTGCAGCAGGCAGGCATCGATGGTGGCAGCGGTGTCCTGGAGCTGCTGCACCGCAAACGGCGACGGCGTCTGGCCCCGGCGCATCATCAGCATGATCTTGACCGAAGACATCTGGCCCAGCAGCTGGTAGCAATGGGCCTGGAACAGCTCGAGCGCCTGCAGCGGCGGCTGCACGGCACGCGGCTCTTTCAGTGAGCGGTCAACGGCCTGGATCAGCGCGGACAGGCTGTCATAGGCTTCGCGCCGCGCCAGGCGCCAGGCCAGCTCGGGGGCGTTGTCCACGGCCTGCAATTGGTCCACCGCCAGCGACGTGCTGGCATGCGCGGCCTGCGCTTTGAGCACCCGCTGCACGAGCGCGGGCAACTGGGAACGCTCCCAGGACGGCAGCACATAGGCAAAGGCCCAGGCAATGCCGGTGCCGATCAAGGTATCGACCACGCGCTCGAACATATGGAAGGTGGTGCTGCCTCCGGCATGCAGCATATGCGCCTGCACCAGGCCCAGCACCGTGGCGCCCATCGCGGTGAACAGGTAGCGGCGCAGCGCAAAGCCGTGCGCGACGCCCTGGGCCAGCGTCAGGCACAGAATCAAACCCAGCGGCGACAGATGCGCCGACAAGATGGCCAGCGCCGCCACGCAGCCCAGCAAGGTGCCCAGCACCCGCACTGTGCGCCGCTCCAGGGTCTGCGCCAGGCTGCCGCGCAGCACCACCACAATCGTCAGCAGCACCCAGTAGGCATGGGCATTCCAGGGAAGGACCTGCACCACCAGGTAGCCCACCGCAATGGCCAGCGCCGCGCGGATCGCATGGCGCAGCGGAGGCGCATCCCAGCTCATCAGGCCCTTGAATGGCGTCCAGGACCAGGCCGTCGGGCTGACAAACATCTGCCAGCTCGCGCGCACCACGGCCAGATCGGGCTCGACCTCGTCGCGGCCCAGGCCGATCAAGCGGTTGACCTCTTCATGGATGCGCACAATGCGCTCGCTCAGCTCGCGTGACAGTGCCTGGGGCGAGACGTCCGTGTCGTAGTGGTCAGGCAGCGATTCTTCGAGCCGCTGCGCGGGCAGCTTGCTGGCCATCTGCATGGGGCGCAGCAAGGCGTCAAGATTGCTCATCGCGCGGGGCTTGCGGCCCAGCAGCAGGCTGTCGGCCAGGTGCACCACCTCCATCGCCAGGGCACGCAGCATGGCCTGCTGGGCCAGCAGCATCGGCGCCTGCTCGGGCGACTTGCGCAAATGCTCTAGGTCCAGCTCGCAGGCGAGCAGGTGGTCGCGGATCTCCAGCATCTGCATCAGCATGCCGGCCAGGCGTTGGCGGCGCGGCGTGCGCGGGCTCTCCAGCACAATGTCGCGGGCCGCCTGCAGCTGGTCGGCAAAGGCTGCGTGCCGGGCCATCAGCTGGCCCATGTGCTGCTGGGGCTGGCCTGAACGCGAGAATTTGCCAAAATTGCGGTCGGCCAGGTTGTCGCCATAGGCCTCGCCTTCGACCGACTCCCCTTCCAGCCCGACATGGCGGGCCGCCTCGGGCAGCACCATGCGCGCCTGCTCCAGCATGAGGGCAGCGAGCGACAGCACGGTATCGGCGATGAACTGCACGCGGTAGCGGAAATTGAGCAAGGTGTTGGCGATGACCGCATACACCAGGAACATGCCCGCGCCAATGCTGAAGAACATCGTCGATTCGGCCGCTGCGGCCAGCAGCTGCCCCTCGGCCGGCTTGGGCACCGACATGCCCAGCACCATGGCCAGCACCACCGCAATGGCAATGGGCGCGCCGCGCTTGCCCCAGGCCATCCACAAAAAGCCCAGAAAAGTGGACAACACGGCCACCAGGCCCAGCAGCACCAGGTGCTGGTGCATCAGCTGCACCATGAAAAACAGCGGCGCCCCCAGCAAGGGGGCAGGCAGCATGCGCCAGAACTTGCCCCGGCGCGGCGCAGGGTTGTCGACCACGATGGTGACGATGACCCCGACCGAGGCCGCCGCCGCATGCTGCGTGCCCCAGATCAGCTGCACCAGCGTGGTTACGAGAAAGAGGCCCAGCGCCACTTCCAGCCCGTTGAGCACATAGTGGTTGAGCAGGCCACGCTTGAACGTGCGCCAGCTGCGGTCGGAAGAGAAGTGCGCCATGGCAGAACAATACGAGAAATCAACACCCAAAGATGTCGGACAAATGATAGCCAACGTGGACAGCTATCAAAACAGAAGCGCAAAGCTTCTTGCAAACGCTTGCATTCTGCCCCCGACCGCTGCGGCGTGCCAGCAACAAAAAAGCCCGCAGCAGCGGGCTCTAGGGCACGAGGTCTATCAAGACACGACCAGGTGTTCGGGAGACATATAGCACTGGCGCCATTCTTCGAACGGCACCGTGTCCGCCGCTTCCATGTCCTTTTGCGCCTTGATCGACTCGGCCGCACGCTGCTGGTACTTGGCCGTCAGCGCATCGCTCCAGGGGCGGGCGAGGGTCTGCTCGCGGGCCCATTGCGACTGGGCGGCGCCAAAGGCCTTGAACGAGGTGCCAAACTGCCCGCTGACCGCCGCCAGCACCTGGGCCGATGGAGTTTGCTCCGGGTGGGCCAGCAGATGCTGGGATTGCTGGAGCGCCTGGCTGTAGTCCTGCGTGCCATGGGCCTGGTCCAGCGCCGCCGCAATGGGCTGGCAGGCTTGCAGCACCTCTTGGGCCCAGTCGGTCAGCAGCACTTCCTGGCCCTGGCGCTGCAGGGTCAGGCCCGGCTCGCGGCCGCGCTCGGCCACCATGTGCTGGTTGTGCTTCATCTCGGCGATTTCAGCGGGCGAATCGGGCGGGCTGTCGCTCAGCAGGCAGTGCAGCAAGAAGACATCGAGCAAGCGCATCGTCGGGGCCGAGATGCCCATGCTGTCAAACGGATTGATGTCCATCAAGCGCACTTCAACATACTCGACGCCGCGCTCGCGCAGCGCATGCAGCGGGCGCTCGCCACGCTGCACCGTGCGCTTGGGGCGGATGGTGCCGTAGAACTCGTTTTCGATCTGCAGCAGGCTCGTGCCCAGCTGGTTGTACTCGCCGCCCGGGTTGATCACACCCACTTTTTCATAGGCTGGATACGGCTGGGTCAAGGCGCCATAGAGCGAATCGGCATAGCCCTTGAGGTCGTTGTAGCTGACGCTGATCGAGGCCTGGGCATCGCTTTGGTAGCCCAGGCGCCCCATGCGCAGCGAGGTTGCGTGGGGCAGGTGCAGGGCGCCCTGGCCATCACCCAGCGGCTGCAGCTGGTGCGGGCGGCCCTGCACAAAGCAAGGACAGAGCACGGGCGATGCGCCAAAGAGATAAAGCAGCAAGAAGGCTTCGCGGCGGAAATTGCGGATCAGACCAAAATAGGCCTCGCTGCTCACCCCTGGCATCGACCAGTTGTAGTGGATGCCCGAGATGGTCTGCATGCGCCGGCCATAGCGGTGGCCCAGGCCCATGCGGTAGATGCTTTTGGAGCGGCCAATGTGCGAGGTGCCATAGCGCCCCAGCGGAATGGTCTCGTCCGAAGGCAGCGAGCAAGGCATGCTCGAGATCCACAGCCGCTCGTCATTGGCCTGCAGGACCTGGTAGACGTACTGGTGCACCTCGGAAAGTTCATCGAGGCAGGCCTGCACGCCCTGGTGCACGCCGGTGATGATCTCGATCTGCGACTCGCTGAAATCGGTCGTGATACTGCTGTGCGTCAGCGCCGAGCCCAAAGCGGCCGGATGCGGCGTCAAGGCCAGCGCACCCTCGTCGTTCACGCGCAGGCCTTCTTTCTCGATGCCTCGCCCAATGCCCAGCAGGCGCTGGGTGCCAATGGCATCAATGCGTTCTTGGATATGGTTCATCTGCGTTGTTCTTGTCTAAGCCGGGCTGCACGATAGCAGGTTGCCCGGCGACTGGCAGAGTATTGCACGCTCAGCCTGACCGGGCTTCGGGATTTAGCCCGATAGCCGCAGCACACCTTGGTAAGAACGTGTAGCGATCGCCCGCGCTGTTGTTTTCTGTACTGCAAAAAAGCCCGGCCCCGGGGCACCGGGGGATCAGACCAACCACCCAACGCGGGCCGGCGCCTTAGTGCAGCTTTTGCTGCGCCTTGCGGATTTCCAGGTCGCCCTGCACAAAACCGTTGTCCGGCACGATATCGCCCCGGCGGTCGGTCAGCTCGGCCCATTGCTGGGCCAGGTGGGCATCCATCTCGTCCACCGGTACGCTGTCAGCACTCAGGTGCAGCCCGCGCGTCATTGTGATGTGCGCAGCCTCGAAGCTGCCGGCCCCGGCGCAGACGATGGCCCGCGTCGGCGCGCTCTCGTGCACCAGCGCCAGCATGGCCGGGCTCACCAGCTCGGGCCGCAGTGCGCGCAGCATCTCGGGCGCCAGCAGGCCATCGGTCATGCGCGTGGCGGCCGTGGGCGCGAGCGCATTCACATGGATGTTGTACTTGGCCCCTTCCAGCGCCAGGGTCTGCATCAGGCCCACCAGCGCCATCTTGGCGGCGGCATAGTTGCTCTGGCCAAAGTTGCCAAACAGGCCCGATGACGAGGTCGTCACCAGAATGCGGCCGTAGTGGGCCGCCTGCATAAAGGGCCACACGGCCTTGCAGCAGTGCACGCTGCCCATCAGATGCACTTCCAGCACGGCGCGGAAGTCGTCCATCTCCATCTTGGCAAAGCTCTTGTCGCGCAAGGTACCGGCATTGTTGACCAGCACATCGACCTGGCCCCAGCGCTCGACCACCTGGGCCACCATGGCCTGCACCGCCGGCCAGTCGGTCACCGAGGCATGGCTGGCCATGGCAACGCCGCCCAGCGCCTCGATCTCGCGCACCACCTTCTCGGCCGCTGACGAGTTGCCCTGCCCGTCCACAGCGCCGCCCGGGTCATTGACCAGCACCTTGGCCCCGCGCCGTGCCAGCGCCAACGCATGTTCACGCCCCAGCCCGCCGCCGGCCCCCGTCACAATTGCTACCTTGTCGCTGAAATCCAAACCCATACGTTCGCACCTTTACACCATGCGGGCGCTTGTGCCGCCCAATGTTGGAAGAGGCTTGCAGCCCCGGATGCATTCGCACTGTACGTGTTCACATTTGCTTTGCGCGCCGCTTGGGCGACAGACGCGGGGGCGACAATGCAGGCCAGCGGCCAGCGGTGCGCTAGGGTTATCCCGAAAATGGCTGAACAACCATGTGGATAACTGCGCATCGCGGGCCATTTAACCCGCTAAGCCCATGTTTTTATTAGCCGCGTGTTACATTGCCCGCAATTTCAGCAAAACTGGCCTCATCCTTGCTATCCAGCATCAGTGCTTACCACACTTAGCTGGGCAGCTATGGTTTTGATATGGCCTTTAGGATCCACACCCCATGCCCATCACCCCCGAGCTCTACAACGCCCAGATCGACAACGAAGATATCCAGGTCGATGCCTGGGCAGACACGCCGCTGCTGCAGTCGCTGGAAGAAGGCGGTGTGGACTGGCCCAGCTCCTGCCGCAATGGCACCTGCCGCACCTGTGTGGGTCGATTGAAATCGGGCAGTGTGCACTACGAGATCGAATGGCCCGGGCTCAGCGCCGAGGACAAGGAAGCGGGCTGCATCCTGCCCTGCGTGGCCTATCCGGATGGCAATGTGGTGCTGATGCGTGGCGAGTATTGACCCGCTGCGCCAGTCCCCAGAAGCGCCAAAGCCGCCCAGCCGGGGAGCAGCTGGTCTAAAATTGGGGTTTTTACTGTCTCACGCGCCGCAGATCTGCGCGCAGACACGACACAAGTTCTTTAAAGGCATTCCATGAGCAGCCCCCTGACCCCTGCGCCGATCTCTGCGGTGGAGGACATTGTTGCCGAGATGCGCGCTGGCCGCATGGTCGTTCTGGTCGATGAAGCCGACCGCGAGAACGAAGGTGATCTGGTGCTGGCCTCCGACCATGTCACACCGGAAGCCATCAACTTCATGGCCAAGTGGGGCCGGGGCCTCATCTGCCTGACCCTGACCCGCGAGCGCTGCGAGCGCCTGCAGCTGCGCCAGATGACCGCCAACAATGGCGCCCCGCTGTCCACCGCTTTCACCGTCTCGATCGAGGCGGCCGAAGGCGTGACCACTGGCATCTCTGCCGCAGACCGCGCCCGCACCGTGCAGGCCGCGGTGGCCGCCAATGCCCAGGCCAGCGACCTGGTGCAGCCCGGCCATATCTTCCCGCTGCAGGCGGTGGATGGCGGCGTGCTGATGCGCGCGGGTCACACCGAAGCCGGTTGCGACCTGGCGCGCCTGGCGGGCTGCTCGCCCTCTTCCGTCATCTGCGAAGTGATGAAGGACGACGGTACCATGGCCCGCCTGCCCGATCTGCAGCTGTTCTGCGCCGAGCACGACATCAAGATCGGCACTATTGCCGACCTGATTGAATACCGCAGCCGCCACGAATCGCTGGTCGAGCGCATCAGCAGCCGCCCGCTGCAAACGGCGCATGGCGAATTCACCGCCCACCTCTACCAGGACCATGCCAGCCACGCGGTGCACATGGCCCTGGTCAAGGGCAGCGTGCAGACGGACAGCGATGTACCCGTGCGCGTGCACGAGCCGCTGTCGGTGATGGACCTGCTCGAGAGCGGCCGCGCGATGCACAGCTGGACCCTGGACGCGAGCCTGGCCTATTTGCAGCAGCAAAACTGCGGCGTGGCCGTGCTGCTCAACTGCAATGAAAGCGCCTCCCAGCTGATCCGCCAGTTCGACGGCAAGGCACGCGCTGCGCAAGCGCCCGAGCGCGGCCGCATGGACCTGCGCACCTATGGCATCGGTGCCCAGATCCTGCGCGACTGTGGCGTGCAGAAGATGCGCCTGCTGGGCGCGCCCCGCCGCCTGCCCAGCATGGCCGGCTACGGGCTTGAGATCACCGGATACATCAACAAGGAATAAGCAGCATGTTTGGAGCAGAAAAAGGCAGTGCCATCAACCTGGATGGCAGCGCGCTTGCCATCGGCATTGTGCAGGCCCGGTTCAACGAAAGCATCACCGACAGCCTGGCCCAGGCCTGCCTGCAGGAGCTGGACGCCATGGGCGTGCAAGCCGAGAACATCCGCCATGTCAAAGTGCCCGGCGCACTCGAAGTGCCCGTGGCACTGCAGGCCATGGCCGAATCCGAAGAATTCGACGCGCTGATTGCGCTGGGCTGCATCATCCGCGGCGAAACCTACCACTTTGAACTGGTGGCCAACGAATCGGGCGCTGGCGTCACCCGCATCGGCCTGGATTTCCAGATCCCCGTGGCCAACGCCATCCTCACCACTGAAAACGAAGCCCAGGCCATCGCCCGCCAGATCGACAAGGGGCGCGATGCCGCCATCGTCGCTGTCGAGATGGCCAATCTGCTGAAAACACTATGAACGAAAACGACCAGAGCGACTCTTCCTCCAGCCAGCGCCCTCCGCGCCAGGCCCGCAAGGGTCTGACCTCCACCGGCGCGCGCAAGGCCGCCTCCAAGTCCACCCGCAGCCGCTCGCGTGAGTTCGCGCTGCAGGCGCTCTACCAGTACATCCTGAGCGGCAACAGCGCCACCGAGATCGACCTGTTCACGCGCGATCTGGCGGGCTTTCACAAGGCCGATGCTGCCCACTACGACGCACTGCTGCACGGATGCATCGAGGCGGCCGAGCAGCTCAATGCGCAGATCCTGCCCCATCTGGACCGCAAGATGGAAGAGATCTCGCCCATCGAGCATGCCTGCATGTGGATTGGCGTCTATGAATTCCAGCACTGCCTGGATGTGCCATGGCGCGTGGTCATCAACGAAAGTATCGAGCTGGCCAAGGAATTTGGCGGCACCGACGGCTACAAGTATGTGAACGCCGTGCTCAACGCGCTGGCCCCAAGCTTGCGCGCCGCCGAAGTGACTGCTGACCGCAACAACGCGGCCTGATCGCCCTGACCACCGATGCCCATGCCTGCGCGCTGGCATCGGTTTTTCTAAGGGCTTAGCCGCTGCCAGTTATACTTTTGATAGCACACTCCGTGCTTGCCCATATGCCGCCAACGCTGTGGGAGCCCTCTGATCCAAGCTGAAGACCATGAAAATCGCCACCCGAGCCGAGCGCATTGAGCCGTTTTATGTGATGGAGGTCGCCAAGGCCGCCCAGGCACTGGCGGCCCAGGTGGCGGGCAGCGCGGAGCCGATGATCTTCCTGAACATCGGCGAGCCGGACTTCACCGCACCGCAGCTGGTGCAGCAGGCCGCCGAGCGCGCCATTGGCGAAGGCCGCACGCAGTACACCCCGGCGCTGGGCATCGAGCCCTTGCGCCAGGCGCTGTCCGACTGGTACAAGCAGCGCTTTGGCATCGATGTGCCGGCGCGCCGCATCGTCATCACCGCCGGCGCATCGGCTGCCTTGCAGCTCGTGTGCCTGTCGCTGATCGATGCCGGCGACGAGATCCTGATGCCCGACCCCAGCTACCCCTGCAACCGCCACTTTGTCAGCGCAGCAGAAGGCCAGGCCGTGCTGCTGCCCACGACGGCCGAGGAGCGCTTTCAGCTGAGCGCCGACAAGGTGCAGGCCGCCTGGGGCGACAAGACCCGTGGCGTGCTGCTGGCCTCGCCCTCCAACCCCACGGGCAGCTCGATTGCGCCGCAGGAGCTGCGCCGCATCCACGAGGTGGTCAAGGCCCGCGACGGCCTGACCATCATCGACGAAATCTACCTGGGCCTGTCCTATGACGAGGCCTTTGGCCAGACTGCGCTGGCGATCGATGACAACATCATCTCGATCAACAGCTTCAGCAAGTACTTCAACATGACCGGCTGGCGCCTGGGCTGGGCCGTGGTGCCCGAGGCCCTGGTGCCGGTGATCGAGCGCGTGGCGCAGAACCTGTTCATCTGCGCCAGCACGATTGCGCAACACGCAGCGCTGGCCTGTTTTGCGCCCGAGAGCATTGCCGAGTACGAGCGCCGCCGCGCCGAGTTCAAGGCCCGGCGCGATTACTTCATCCCCGCGCTCGAAGCGCTGGGCCTGCCGGTGCCGGTCGCACCCGATGGCGCTTTCTACGCCTGGGCCGATTGCACGCAGGCGGCCAAGAAGCTGGGCGTGGAAGGCTCCTGGGACTTTGCCTATGCGGTGATGGAGCGGGCCCACCTGGCCATCACGCCGGGGCGCGACTTTGGCAGCCATGACACCGGCCGCTTCGTGCGCTTTTCGACCGCCAACTCGATGGAGCAGCTGCAAGAGGCCATTGCCCGGCTGCGCAAGCTGCTGGCCTGATGATGCAGACCGCTGCGCCTTGCCCACTGCCAGTCGCCCCGCAAGGGGTGCTGCGCAGCGCCACCTTTCAGCCACGCTATAAAGCCCCTTTGAAAGGCGATAGCCATGGCCTTTGAGTTTCCGATCCGCATGTACTGGGAGGACACCGATGCCGGCGGCATCGTGTTCTACGCG